>Ga0181612_130240_pt1 | contig 11237 bp, 1 predicted proteins | sample HoacroProtozoa21_FD_119630 | JGI IMG/M metagenome (GOLD analysis project Ga0181612, IMG submission 119630) | Hoatzin crop microbial communities from Cojedes, Venezuel. Combined Assembly of Gp0051906, Gp0051904, Gp0051908 | reverse complement strand
AATTAAACTTAATGACTGGCACTCTACATAAACAACTAGCTATTTCAGTTAATGAAATAGACTTCTTGAAACACTTCCTCAATTGCAGCTAGGTCTAAGAAGTCACTGTTATGTAGGGTACGCCGGAACAAATCATTCCTGTAGGAAGCTGGATGCTCTCACACTTATGTTACGTTTCTGATCCTTTCTCAGCAAAAAGTGTAAAGCTCATGCTTTTGGCTCCACCATGGAGCTACCAATTGTAACTGCAACTGCGCTGTTGACATTCATTATACAACTTGAATCCTAAACTTTAATGTCTTTATACTACTATCTTTAGCCTACCTCTTTGTAGTATAACTTCTGACAGTCAGAAGACATTTTAAAAGCACATGATGTTTCATTGAGAAATGGTTAGGAATAGTAGAAAGGTTGCTAAGCTATCAAAAGTAATAATTTTATTTTGCAAGTTAATGCATTTTTAGACTTTATTTAGAAACACAATCATGATAAAAAAAAATTATTCTAAAGGCTCAGTGAAGAAGTTATTTCAGTAGATTCCCGTTCATCAAACAACTCTTTAACTTACTGAAATTCTTAAACTTCATCTTGATTTTCCTGTGCTTATGAACTTTTGGTAGTCCTAAAAGTGTGCTTTCTTACTGAACCATCTTGGTACACATCTTAAAAATGCAGAACTTTGGTCTGATTTGTTGAAGCTTTTTGATGTAGTTTCCATCTTGAAAGCTGTTATATAGCATTTATTTCATATTTTGTACAGTGTCATTTCCATGTTACCCTCAGCTTTTAAATTCTGTTACTGTCTTCCACAAAGGGGATAACTCCTTTTTCATATGCTTGTAAGTAAAAAATCTTTATAAAATAAGCTCAATGCAGTTTGAAATGTAACAAAATGATCACGCATACTGACAAGTCACATAATACTCATCTCCTAGTATTCCATCGAAGAAGGATGTAGCACAGTTCACATTGTTAGGTTCACTGTGTTTTAGGCACAGGTAGTTGAAATGGCAGGTATTAGTTTTATGAAATCCTTTCTGTGTATTGGGAAGAGTCACCAGTTCTTCTATCTGATTCTGTGTGCAGACTAATCAAAGAGGGTGACTAACCAGGACTTCCCAGGGTCACCACATTTTGAAATAGGTTCTTCTGTTCCAAAGTACTCACAACTTATTTGTGAGTCACTTTATGAATTTTCATTTTTCAGAATTTTAAACATTCTGTGACTGTGCCATATTAATAAAGTAAATGTGTGCGAAGTCTAATTTTGCCTTATTTCAGGCACCCTCTCTATAAAGTAGGCTCTCTGATGCATAATTTTCTGAAGCTTACTGGAGTGTAAAATTCTGCTGAACTTCTATGGAGGTTTGGCCATGTAAAATGCCTGGCACTGCATACAGAAGAAACAAATTGAGACCTTGTTAAGCCAGGAATTTTATGGGGTGGATTCTCCCCAAAAGTAGAATTTTCATAGATTTCATACATGATATATACTCAGGAACTTTAGCATTTTGTAACTTATCATCAATGTCCTTATATGGTCATATTGAACAAGGCTACTCAGGCATGTTAGTAATGTTGGAAATTATATTCTGGGATTACACACTTTGTTCCCTTCAAAAACAAGCAAGCAAACAATAAAAAAATCTTAATACCTATTTCGTCTTCCATTTTTGGACCTTTGCTCTGAATCTGCTGGGGAAGAAATAGTAGGCTTGTGTGACTCAGTACACAGCGGGTGACCCAAAACATAGAAGCAGCTTTATTGCTTCCCTTAAAAGGCACTCTGACCCAGTTTCAGGTTGGTTTCAATAAGGTTCCAGTTGGGCAGAAACAATATTTCTCTTCCTGTATTTTGTCTGCTTCATCTTCTGTTTTCTTCCTTTAGCAGCTGACTTGTCAAAGAGACTAAGCCATCAGCAGTTTGAATTGTAAGCGTTTTCAAAAGGATCCAGTTTTGAAATAATAATTCTTGAAAGAACTAGGTAATTGGAAAAGTAGGTAAGACAATGCTCCTGGCCCTTAAGAAGGACAGGATTAGAGAGTTTAGGGAGCTTTAGACTTCTTCGTAGCATTCATTAAGAATGGAGGGAGGGGTAGCTTTAGTCCAATTGGATTAGTCACTTGGATTAAACTAGTTGGTCAAGCCCCTCAGGCTGGAATGGACCCCTGGATCTATCAAGCGAGGTCTCTGCCACTACACGTAGCACCACGTATCCTTTAAAAACAAATTAAGTTACTTTCTCCTAATACTTGATGGAATTTTTGTCTGCTACCTAAAATTTCTTTCCCATTTTCACTAACTTTTTATTTTCCTGGACAAGTTATATACAAACTTGTTCCAAATTACACTAAACTCCGTTTCACTTTTATTATTCTAGCTATCAAGGTCATCTAGCTCTTCCCATACAACATTCAAATCTTCTCCTTTATTGCTGATGACTCTCAAAATGTTATTAGCATATACTTACTTATGTGCCAAGATCACTAACATAATATTCAATAGCATTTTTCCCCAAGACCAATGTTTGACCAGCCTCTACAAGAGCTGAATTCTACAGTGAAGATAGACAGATTTTTTTTTAAAGCACGTATATCTAAATTATAATTATAACCTGAAATAATGCATACCCTGTAAAGACATAACTATATTTCTCAGCCAACTTGATTGAGTACAGTCAGAAGTTCAAGAATGGAGCTGAAGGAAAAACGAAATACCAAATAACTCATGCCAGTAATGAAAAGTGCTTTTAAATACAGGTCTATATACAGATGACATCCCTTTTCTTTCATAATAACATTTAATATGGAATATTGATTAACTTTTTTCTCTGTACAGAATCTCAAGAGACTAGAGGAATTTTTTAGATTGAAACTTGAGTTACCTTATGCTAGGAATAATGTCTTGGCTGACAGGAGGATGACAAAAGACTGATGTCCTGCATTATTAATCACCAAAACTAGGTAAGCTTGGCTGAGGCCCTTTCCCATCTTGAGAATTTTTTCCTATTGTCGTATGCATTGACAAAATAAACCTATTATCAAACAGACAGGTGCAGTCTTTCTGAAAATTAGGTAGTACAGATAAGCCTCTGCGACTACATTTATGCAGTTATGTTTGCTAAGCCTATCACGAAAGCCACTCATAGCAGTGGAAGCATGTTTTCAACATGCTGAATGTGAGCATCTCCTGGAAAACATGCTTCTCTGATGTGATTTTAGGATACTTTCCAAGAAGATGTTCAAACAGGTATGCATAAGCAGCTTTTTAAGTGCAGATGCATAAACATGGTCAAAAACTGTGTATTAAAAGCTGTTGGAACCCCAGCTAAGCAAGCGCTGTTGCAAAATAGAGAAGAATCTTTCTTGTACAAGCATGGGGTGTTGGTTACAAAACAGATTTGTTGTCATAGTGAAGACAGTTCCTTAGTGCAGTGACCTAAGCCAGCAATTACATGACAACACATATAAGCAGGGTGGTCAATTTGCGCACAATGGCTGTTCCATCTTCACTCAAAACCAGATGTAAGGAGTGCTTGGAAAACTCTTTAAACACTGTGGGGGGTTTTCCCCTGTTTAAAATTTGTGCCTCTTTGCAAGATATAAGAGTATGTGTCATTGTTATTCATGGAAACTGTCAGGCTTTTTAACTCCGTTGAGAAACATGAAGAGTGAATGACTGATGGGGACCGGTGTCTTGGCAAGGAAGTTCTTTGCTAACAGAATGCCATGGTAAGAGATCTGAAGGAAAGAACAGACGACAATTTAACTGTTCTTGTACATAAAAGTCATCACAAAAGAGGCATTTCTTTGTGAAGTAGCCTGAGACACCATGACTTTTTAACTCCTGTGTATTTAGGCTGATACTATCTTCAGTCCTGTCCTTAGAAGACAAATGGTCTGGAAAAGGTTAAAACATATAAATTAGGCTTAATACTACTAATGTCAACCACCTGTTCTGGTGGCCTCCCAAAGACTGGAAAGCATTTAACTGAGGTATGATAGCTTGAGAACAAGTGCGATATGATTTTGTAAGAAATTTCAAAATCCCTGCTTGTTGCTGAGGTGTTCAAAGTGTAGTGATTCTTTATCATGGTAAGTGCTTTGTATGACATTTTTTCACATATCTGTTGTATGCTCTTCGGTTCGGGGACCTGTCTTAGAGTAATTAGCTTTAATACTGTGCACCTACATTCATGACTTGCCAAGGTCCTCAATGAAAGGTCATTTAAAGCATGGGAGGGACATCAGTGAAAAACACTGCTCAACCCAGTGGTGGTCGGGAAACATAGGTGGACAGGGAAGGAGGCTGATGGCTTTTATGATGGACAAAAGGAAAAACAGAAAAAGAAATTCCATTTTGGGCTGAACAAAAGCCCTCATATACCTCTGAACAGACCACTTGCTTTGAATTTTGTTTAAAAATATCTCAGGGTTTTTTGCTATTTCAGATTTTAAAAGTTTCTTTACGGTGTTCATGTTTTACTTTAATTAGGTTTGGGGTTTTTTTAGTTTTTAACCAATCCATTTGCTTCCACATCAATGCAAATTCTGATTTTTTTTCTCATTGAGTAGAATCTGTAGTTACAGCAGAACTCTTGTTCCTAATTTTTTTTCTCTAATGTATATAAAATTGCAGATGCATGTACCCGAAAAAAGTTCTAGAGAATTTGGGATTTACTACTTGGCAGACTTCATTAATCACTTCACAAAGACTATTTAATATTAGCTATTCTTAAATTTATCATTAACTTCAGTGATGAAAGGTTTTTTGAAAATCCATTTGGCTCTATTCTTGGCTATTTCTTATCCTTGAACATGGAATGATCCTTTTGCTATCGCACTAAGCAACTAAAATTAGCTCCCCAAGGTGTGGAAGGCCCTCTGTAGTTATAAATAGCTTTCCCCTCCTCTAAATAATGAGGGAGGGAAAAATCTAAGCTACATTTGCTAAGATTAGGCATTACCATATAACAATGTTTCTGTTTCAGAATGTTGTTTTTGGAAAACAAATTTGTGAAGCCACATAAAGAAGTACTTTTATTGCCTGAAGCTTGATTCACCTCTCATTTACTCTGCGTTGCCGAAGCTAAAATGAAGCTGTTGTTCTCACTTTAAGGCAAAACTTCAAGCCAGATACTTGTGTTCAAAAGCTCTAACTCTGAAGTGAAAGGACGGGACAGAATGCTTATTGATCCACATTCCAGTAGCAGAGGCTGTTACTGGCTTTCCCCATGTAGCTTTCAGCGTTGTCTAAGGACTATCAGCTCTCAAGTGAAGTTACGGCTGTTCCAGCACCTGGTGCTGCCTCTGACTATTTGGAGGCAAAACAAGATTTAGAAACATAGAGTAAGATGCGTATTTTAAAACAATGGATTCATGGATATTTTAACACCAGAAATTGCCAGCTCTCATGAACATTCATAAAAGGGATAAGCATGTGCTCATGGAGGTGTCCACACATTTGTTAAAATTGTCTCTGCCCTCAGTTTCTTGATAGTTATATTACCTTGTCTTTTATTCAGGGTATGAGGAGAACCCCTCCCCCTACAAAAAAACCCAAAACAACCCAATAATTAAAAAAACCCTCAGCTTCTTTACATTCAGGGCCAGTTAGGTAGATGTAATTTTTTTTTACTTCTGATAGCCATTAATACTTTATCACCCTTGTGCTACTATGAAGCACATTGAAATTAAAGGTTTTAGTTTAAAATTTTCAATAAGCTTTTGAGGAAACTCCTTGGTTAGTTTTACCTTTATTTCCTTCATAACATTCAGTGATGTCTGTATTTCTTATGTTTGATCCTTTAATGCATTCTGAGTCCTACTGCTGTTGAATATCCTCTGAGCCTGACTGAAGTCTGATACTGAAAAGACAATTTATGATGTCTGAATTGCAAAAGCCAAAAAAATCTTCCAGTTCTCATGAGGGCTATCTTGAAATGTGGATAACAACTTCCTTGAAAAATACTAAATATCTGGTTAGTGAGACTGTAGATCAATCTGACAGAAACTATTGGTTATAAAGATACCAGTAAGCACTTTTCTGAGTGGCATTCTAGTTTATGTTTTACCTTCGGTTGGCTTAAGTCTGGTCTTCAACATTTGCTTGTAAAATGTCAAATATGTTAATCATTAAAAAGCAGAAAAGACTCTTACTAATAATACCCCTTACAAAAAATACTTTCTAATATATTTATCTTTGTTTTTTTCAGCATTTATTTTCTTACTTCAGTATGATGGAATCAATACTGCAAATCACATTCACACAGCTCATCAGAAATCACTGGATTTGGCGATTATAATTTTAAATAAAATTACATTTTCTCCTAAATGATGGAGCAATATGTAGTCATTAGAATGCAGGTTACGTAATTGCTGGGTTGCACCCAGAATGCAAAAGCATCCTCTTGCCTGCTATGGCATCTATGATGACTTTCTGCAGTATACAGTGGAACTCGGTGCAGTAATGTAGTCTAAACATGCTGCTTCTTACTTGATTCATTTTTTTACATACAGTTATACTGGAAATTTTCAGTGATGGAACTGGAGCCGTCAGTATTACGATCTTCATTTAAATCTTCTTTGATGGTTTCCTCATCTTCAAATTTGAAGAAAGTGTTTGTAGAGCATTTGTTCTCCTAGGTATACACAGGTATTAATATCCAACTGTCGGTGAGTTAGGGAAATACTACGTGTTATTAGCATTGAACTGTTTACAGCAAACCAATATTTTAGTCTGCTCACTTTTCAAGCTGGTGTCTTCATCTCTGATACAACGGGAGAGCAAAAGGTGCAGGCCATTACGGTGTTTGAAGTGACATGAGCTCTCTGTGCCAGCCACTAATGTGACTTTCTTGAGACCTCCAGGATGTGCAACATACTCCAGGGAATGGCAGGAAGGACAGCGAGGGTTTGGGGCATGGGATGCTCAGCTGGCTGGGAGCCCAAGGAGGATGACAGAGGTACAACGTGGTGCCATCTCATCCATTCAACCTTTTATGTGGCTAAGTGGAATAAACAATTCCCAGTGCTGGACCTGAGCTGAGACTTGGAAAGCACTGTTTAGAGTAGCCCAAAACACAACTAGAGGCAAATGAACAACTAAGGAATGTGGAGCTCCCTGTAGCCCATTCTCCTCTCCTATATTTGAGTGTAGACATCTCTGAAGGTTGTTGGTGATGCCTTTAGTGAGAAATCAGAGCTGAAGGTGACATCGGCTACCTTGTGATATATTCTGCACATTTTATATATTTGGTGAGATGAGAATTTCAATCTTGTTAAGGAAACTTTGCAGAATGTACTGCTTTATTTCCAGCAACAGAATGGTTTTTTAGATCCAACCTGGATCAGGTTGCGTGATGAGAGTGTGAATGCCCTATGTATTATCAGACAAAGGAAACTCTTGGGTGTGAGAAGAATAAGGTTGACGAGAGGCCTTACTAGATACCTGGAAAGTATATAGCAAACTTTCTGAAATGGGCCGGAGAGAACACCTAACAGGAGGGCTGATCTTCAAGAAAGCTGAATGCTTTTCCTAGCTAACGCAGAGTTGAGTTTGTTCTCTTCTTGTAAAGCTGATATATTGCTTCTGTTTTTTGAACAAGACGATCTAAAAGAAGAAATTTTTTTTCATCCAACTTCCTGCAAATGCCATGTTCCTGCACCATATTTAGGTCCAAATTGCTGTGGATTTTTGTGAAAGGAAGAATGAGCAACTATTTTTCCTGACATCAGTGTTTTATGATTACTGAGCTATTTAGAAATATTTGACATTTTACTGATTTTCTCTCTCAAAATAAACTTTTCTGATTACCCTTACATTTCAGTGATTTCTTTTGTGCAGTAGTGAATCTGCAGCTTGTGAGGTAACTGGCAAAAAGTCTGATCCATCAGCATTTTTGTTGCTTTCTTGAGCACAGCAACAATGAAGGAGCAATCAACCATCATCCAGCTAGACAAACATCATAAAGATTTGAAAGTGGAAATAATTCGTTGTGTTAGTATTATTCATTTAATTTCTATGTGACTTTTACTGGGGTAATAGTTTTTCTTTGGAATTTAAAACAAAAATCATAATTCTGGAATAGGAATGACAATATTTTCTAAATGCCCAAGATTTCTGGGGGGACTTCCCCAATAGTCTTTTCATATAACTAAATTCTTTTCATTGGCCTTAAACTTTTTATTCAAGGTAATGGACCTTCAAGTGTACTATGACTAGAAAATCTCCACCAGCTAAAAAGAAGAGGTCTTCAGATTTATAACTACTTCAGTCTTAATAGATGTTTGTAGTATACCTGTCAAGTAACTTTTCTGGCTTTGTGCAATATTGCCAAACCTAGTAACTTAGAAAACACAAGTCGGGATCCAAAAATGTTGATAAAAGGAACTTCTCTTGAGTTTCTCTCTGGGGACTGAATATCTGTATTTCCTATATGAGTAGGAGGGCTCCTAGCTTTCCCTTTCAGCTGAAATTCTCAGTTAACTTTGAGAACAACAGTTTGATTCCAAGAAAAACCCAGCGAATGAGATTTATGAAATTTATTTCCACAGTTAGCAGCAGTACAAATACGTGATGACGATTTTGAAACTTGATGACAAAACTGGAGACAAAGGAGGCCAGAATGACTTAGAAACAGAAGATCAATAAAAAAATGTTAAATGTATTGTTATTTATAGCCAGCATTTTTATATAAATGAGCATTCCAGGTTTTGAGGTGAATATATTGAAATTTTCCTCTGCAGAGTACATTGAAAATACATGTTCTCTGTGGGAGTTTGGAGGATCTTGAATTTTGAACTTTTGTAAAAGAGTATTTTTCTACCACATTGAATTTCTATTTCCATTTCTAGTATGCTACCAATGTCACACCTTTCTGTTGAGGTGTTGGTCGATCTTAAGCGATACAGAGAGACGGTGTGAGGTGTGTGAGGGACCCTTGGAGGTCTGAGGATGAAAATCAGCCATGATAAAAGCATGTCACTCCCCTAAATACCAGAATTGCCAATTGTTTGTGACTCCGTTTCCAATCTGGGTTACACCAGTAGAAGAACAGGTCCCTTTGCCCCCCTTCTTGCCTTCAAGAGTCGTTTGAGGCACTGCCTGTTGTCTCTAGCTAAGCAGATTCAAACGCAACATGGGAAAAGACCTGGTCACTTTACATCCCGAGTTACCTGGAGGTAAACATTGTAATCAAAGAAAACTCCCATTCCATTACCTTTATTCACTCTTTTATATGGCAATATTACAGATAGTTAATAATAATTTTCCTAGATTCATTCTCTGTTTAGAGCACATCAACCTCTGCTGTTCGTAACCGTGAACACAAAGGTGGGTACTTTACCTTTCATGAGAGTGTAGTTTGGCTCCTGCAATATATGTGCGGAATAGTGGCTTTCCCACACGAAGAGTAGTGATTAGCCATGAGCTGGAGTCGCTTCTCAAAAAATTTACTTTGCTGGCTGTCGGAGTTCAGCTTCTAGGTTTGAAATGCATGGCTCAAGAGCTTCTCACAGTCTTCTCTCTTGGTAGCTCTCATCCCTGCTGGAGTGTTTTACAGTCTGCTCTGATTTTCTGTCCTAGGTCATATCAGAAGTCTTGGTGAACCTTTTGGCTTAGGAGGACTTGTAGGAGTCGAAATGAAAATACATCCCTAATACACTAAATTGTGGTGCCAAGGTGCGCACAGTTTCTGAATGCACCTCTTTCACTCTTTTTCATATATCAGTTGAGATTTTGAACAGCAAATACGTGAAGGTTTGAAGGTATTCCCACAGAAGAAACTGTATATTCTGCAGCTGCAATACAAGTTCTTCTAGGGCAAGCATACGTTATTGCCACATGCCTTGATGTGTATTTCCAGCTTTTAATTCACAGAACAGTGACACTTTTTTTTTCTTTTTCCTTCCTTTAAACTAGCTTAGCATCTTTAAAATTCAGCAATTCTTATTAGGGCTAGGTGGCTTATGATTGTGTGAAAGAATTATTTGCTGAAAAATGTGCCTTTATTCTTTACAAAGCAGACCTGAATTTGCCGGTTGTGGACTATGACCCTTACCACAAAATCGTTCTCAGGATTCAGGAAATTAAATTGAATTTCATCTCCTGAGAGAGAATGTCTGCATTCACTTCGACCTCCGGAGAGGGACTTAGCTGGCATGCTGTGGAATTCCAGTATGCAACATCTTCTAAATCTTTCCTGCCAGTAGTTCTACTTTTTCTATACAATTACTACATGATCTCATAGCAATCATTTCTATACTTAGGATGGTTCTAGTTATTATGCCTCTTGCACTGAGCAGAAGAACGCCAGGGCTGAATCCCTTCAGACAAAAAGGCACCTGAATCAAAACCTTCTATATGCTGGGTAAGTTTTCTAATCCTGGATGATGAGCTAAAAAGTAAGTGGAATTTCTGACAAGAAGATCAATGCCTTTTGGTTTTGTGAACACTTCTAATCTCTTGGTGGATTCAGCTCTTGAATACAAGCCTATTTTAAAAAAAAAAATTTGGTTGAACTGAATACCTTCTTGGTTAGCTGCCACAATCAGCAAGTGTAACTGCTTGCACAGCCTTTTTGGTGATCTTCCATGACATTCTTCTAGCCTGGCAGGGGTGAAAAGAAAATTATGAAGTATATCCTTTGCCACTAAGACAACAGAGCAAAGCCATGCACGTGACACTCTTCTAAGTAAGATTAGTTTACATAGGTCTTGCAACTGTCAGCGTGAGTGCAAAATTGTCTGGAAATTACCGAAAGAGTAAAGTATCAACGGCTCACTCCCAAGCGTGGGACAGTACATTTTGCAGAGCTCTGCTAGGATCTGTCCTGCATCTCCACACGCTGAAGTCCCTGCTACCAGTTTGGATTACAGAATATAAATTGTTTCTCACATTTGCATATGACAGTGGAAGATAGGCTTAAATCCAAAGAGAAGGCTGAGAGAGGACCTTATAAGTGCTTATCAATATCTTAAGGGTGGGTGTCAGGAGGATGGGGCCAGACTCTTTTCAGTGGTGCCCAGCGACAGGACAAGGGGAAACGGGCACAAACTGAAGCCGCGGAAGCTCCAGCTGAACAGGATGAAGAACTTCTTCCCTCTGAGGGTGACGGAGCCCTGGCCCAGGCTGCCCAGGGAGGCTGTGGAGTCTCCTTCTCTGGAGATATTCAAGACCCGTCTGGACCAGGTCCTGTGCAGCCTGCTCTGGGTTACCCTGCTTTGGCAGGGGGGTT
>Ga0181612_107101_pt1 | contig 11237 bp, 4 predicted proteins | sample HoacroProtozoa21_FD_119630 | JGI IMG/M metagenome (GOLD analysis project Ga0181612, IMG submission 119630) | Hoatzin crop microbial communities from Cojedes, Venezuel. Combined Assembly of Gp0051906, Gp0051904, Gp0051908 | reverse complement strand
TTGTTCTGTGTATTCCCCTTTTCTGTATCGTCGTTGTTCCTGTTCCCTTTGTTCGCTGTCCTGTTAAACTGCCCTTATCCCGACCCACCAGTTTCTGCCCGTTTCTTTCCATTCTCCTCCGCACCCCGGCGGAGGGAGGGAAGGCTGCGTGACGCTTTTGTTGCCAGCTGCAGCCAAACCATAACATTATCCCAGGTGGTTTCCCTCTCATGCCTTGGACTGTTTTCTTCACACTTTTTCAAAGGGCCAGAGAAGGGAGAAAGAAAGATACTGAGAGGTTTCTTATTTTGTTACAACTAAACCAGAAGGTATACATGCTCACAGTTCATACAATAAAACTAGTCTCTAAAATAATCACTTTTGAAAAAGAGTAATGGGAACATGACTGAGGGGCTAAGACCAAATAATGGGCAGCATTATTGAGATGTGTGATACTCCCTTGGAAATTTCATTTGTGCCCAACAATAGGAATTACCAAGCAGGAGCTTTTGGTCCTTCCGTTGTCAGAGAGTATCTATTTAAGAAAGGAGAGTCTTCAGTGAGGAAAGGCAAAGAGAGAATTTGACTATTTCTTGAAAAATACTTGTAATTCAGACCCTGGAACAACTTGTGCCAAAGCTAGAAACGGCAATGAGCAACTCCTCTTTAACTGATCCATCAGATCTTACCTGTGAGCATGTATGAGTGCGTTGAAGGCTAGCCCATCACTCCAGCTTTTGGAGAAGTCCTTCACATTCACATTGGAATAGCTGGCGGTTTTATGCTGGCACCAGAGTAGTAGGGCTTCATTGGCAAATAGAACATCAGCTCTGCCTCCAAATTCTTCCTGTGAAGACAGCAGGGAAAAGAAAAATCTGTGTGAACAATATGTGGAAGTAGCATCAGTGGGTTTACGCTTATGTTCCCAAAGATCACTTTGTATTACTTCTGTCCTATTCACAAATCCCCTCAAAGTCATGACTTGCAGACTGTATCTGCCATGAAGGTATAATGATTTAACATGAAAGTAGAAGTTTTCTATTAAAGTGAAAGTGAATTGAATGAACTCAGAAATTATAACATGAAATACAAGTGTTAAAAAGTTTTTAAATGTTTCTCTTCTGCAAGGTTTGTAGAAATCAAGTTGAATGTAAAGCTCAGTTTATTTGCTTCCTTAACTGTCAACTAGAACTCAGAAATAAAATATAATGTATCCCGGTCTAATGTTACAAATTATTAACTTCATAACTTTAATTTCATAATACCTTCACAGGATCTTATCGTTCATGTACTTAGAGTACATGTTAAATAATTTTTTTAAAATTACGTTTCTTCAGAGAAAGAGCAAAGGAGCATCATGCAGTTCAAATCTAGAGAGAACTGTGTCAGAGAAATTCTTTTTGTAGTCAAAAACCAGTAAAAAGTTTGTGGAAGAGAGTGAGGAACATGAATATCCTATCTATCTCCAAGCTACTGTTTTCTGTCTCCTTGAGAAACTATAAAATGCCTTCAGTTGCTTTAGAAATTGCTGGCTGAGCAACTCGGTAATACTATAAGATCTGCATGATCAAAATGAGCCAGAAACATCATCAAAATGGTCCATGCTGGCCCTAAACTCTACAAAGCCTCTGAAATACTCTAGTCAGGCAAAAAGACATAGACAGTTTTACCTTATCAAGTTTGATAGACGAAATCTGAAACCGAAGTATAATGATCCAGAGAAGTCCCAGGATTAAGGTTCTGTCACCATCTACGATATTCTCAGGACCAATCAATTTTACTTGTACCTGCTAATAAACCAATATCCGTTCAGCATAAAAGTACTCATGTACAGCTCTCTGAAGGAGATGTCTGTGTAACAAGCTGTTATTGAAGTGGGTCTTCAGGCTGTTTTCTGAAGGAAACAGGTTTTACACTGTGAGCTCCCATGTTCAAACCCTAGCTCTCATGCACACCAAGGAGAGTTTCAAGCAAAAGCCTGGCAAAGGGACAGCGGTCTCAAAGATTTAAAATTCCTATAAGGGTTTTGAAAACTGGTAGTTGAGGAGAGAAAAAAGACACAATTCAGTGTTCCTTTCCTCCAAACAACTGACAGCAGGGCAAACTCAGAGACTGTCTCCTCTGTCTGGTCTCCAGCCAGCTAGTCAGCATATAGCTCTTGGGCTCACCAAACAGTACAGATATCTACTAAACAAGTCATTGCTGTCTTCTCCACTATTACTTGAGCAGTAAGTGGGGTTATAGTTTATGCCAACATCTCTTCAAGAAGTCTGAGCACGCTTTACTCTCTTCTGCTATCTGCATGATTCGCTCTCTGGAGGCCGGACTCAAGTGAGAAGTGATGGTTGGCTGGTCCCGCTGGCAGAGCCTAGACGTGCACATACCACTGGGCCTTACACAGTGTGTACCCTCAGCAGGCAGGTGCTAGCTGGAGCCCCGTCCTATATTGCATTTGTTTCGTAATTAGCAAAAATCCAGACATTATATACTTTCCCATGTCTACTGCTATGAAACCCCTCTGCAACTTAGGAATTCATAGCATGGAGTTTTGTGTGATGATTTTCCAGAGGTCTACAATAAAATGTTTGCTTAGAAAAGAAAAAAAAGGACATACTAACTTTTAACTCAAATTACGATACTCAACTGGAATAAATAAAACCACTGCAATGACTTGCTGAAACTGTTAGAATCAGAGCTCTAAAAATCTCCATTTTTATACCAGGTAGCTTCACCTTTGCCTAATGATGTTTGGTCTCCCCCAACACCTGGGAAAACAGAACATCTAGAAAGATACAGAAATACAGTACGTTTTCATTTAGGTGTGACTCGTTTCAGGGGAACTTTAGCTGTTTATAAGTCATATTACTCAAATAACAAATAAATTAAAATCTGATGTCTTTTTTTTCTTTTAATAAAACCTCTGGCCTGTCTTCAAAGACTTATCTTATTGTGTATTAGAGGGGGAAATTATAATGAACATAATATTATAATTAGTTAGTAACAGATGTAAGCTGTTGTGATCTCTAGTATCAGTCTTAACTTACCTTGGATTTCAGAAATGTGATGGCTTTGCTGTTGTTCTCTAGAAAATGCACTCTCATCTTTCCCCGGTTTGGTCTGGGCAAAGTTTCTCCAGAGAGCAGCTCCAGCAGTAGCATGAGAGAGATGCCATCCTTCAAGTCTGTGTAAATATCTTCTATCTCAACTTTTACCTGCAAAGACCAGGCATACAATAAAGTCTCTGACTGAACATTTGGCCCACAGAACCCTCTACTTCTAATATTAAACCTTCTTGCAGTTTCACTGAGTCTTCTGTATGTCAGTGCATATATGCGAAAAGTGATGAATCTGAATTTGTGAAAAAAATGGATTTGAAAGGACTGACAGTATTTATGAAAGTAGGCTGAAGTAAAAAAAAAAAAAACAGCCCAACACTCAGCAAATATAGAAAAAAGCAGGAGATTTTGAAAAATAATAAAAAGCCTCCAGCATTTTCAAAAACAAACGTTTTGGAAGTGCTGACATTTTATTTCAAGTCAAATGAATATTTTCAACTTTTTATTCTGAGTAATGTATTTCATTTAAAAATTGAGCTGATGATCCCACTCAGTGACTCATTTTTTACTCCATAGTCTTAACAAAGTCTGTTAGGTCCTGCTTAGACCTGCACTACCACCCAAAGTCTCCATATTTTTAGCCAGAGTCTCACACTAAGCGAAAGATTAAGATATTGTACAAAAATCTGTTTCATCGCTGCCAGTAGTGAGGTCACACGGTGCTTAGGTGATACAACATGACATAGTGTGTACTCTGACCTAACAAGAACTTGCCTTGGGCGTTTCCTTTTGACCTTATACCACTAGCCATCAAGGAGTGACATTGAAACTATACCACACCCCCAACAATAATTTGGTGTGATTCTGACATCACGCCAAATAGACATTTTGTCTTCAGAAAAAAAAAAAATCTGAAGTAGTAGCTTCTTTAATTCAGAGAATAGTTACATGTAAGGGGAAAAATGGACAAGTAACAGACATGCACTTTTTCATTCCTGACCAATTGTTCATTCCTGACCAATTGTTAATCAGTTTAACAGATCTTTTCTTCAGAGAAAGAAGATAACACTGAAGGTGTAAAAGCAAGTCAGAGACTTTAAGTCTGTACTGTGTGTGGAACAAGAGTTTACAACTTTCTCTGACTGATTATCTACATGAAAATCTCCTTGTTTACTTGCCAACTTTATTTCTTTTTGCATATTAAATAAACTTAAAATTCTGCCTAGATATATTACCATAAAATACGTTAAAGCTGTTATATTCTGTGACACGTCTATAAATGAAGAATAGTTCCATTTAAACTTGTAGAAAGTCTTCATATATCTTCTTTATGCCTCACCCAGCAACTGTTTTAATAGCTTTGTTGCATTGCTCTTCTCATAAAGATACCAATCACAGATTGTTTAACAAAGTCAATCCAACAGCATCCTTAGTGCTAGACTTGAAGTAGGCAGCAGTGCAACTGAGAACACTGCAGTGTCGTGTAGTATGATCCAATCACGTTAAAGTGTGCGTTGAAAAGCTGAGACTACATTGTTGAGAAGACCTAGATAAGCTGTCAGTCTTGGCACCATTTCTTACCATATATGGTTTGGAAAGCTCTCACAGGCTTTTTTCCCCATGCTTTTATGGTACATGAACAAGTACTGTGCAGGAAGTTAAGACTGACCTTTTAATCTTTGAACCTGAAGGTGTTTTTAAAACGAGAAAGCGTATATATTTATCTGTAGCTAAACAGAAATCATTTCCTACACCATAAAAACCTAACTTTCTGCAGATGGCAAAATGGGAATATTTTGAAATTCTCTCATGGTGAGAAAAATAAATTTAAAAGTTTGTTGTGCGCTGAGGCTGCCTTTGCACCAATCACCAAGTTAAAACATTACACTGAAAAAAATGCATCTAGTATTGAAGTATCATATAATAGTGATGAGCTAGAATGGAATCAAGAGACCTGGTCCTACTTGGTTTCTCCAAGGTCCATTTTCATTAATATCAACTAAAGACTCTAGAAAAAAGGAATTTATTTTGGATGATGTAATTCCCTACTGTGACACAGCTACATCATTTGTGCCTGAAATGAGTTTATCTTCAGCAAGTCTGGAGACTTTTGGAATATGTTGGAGTTCCCTTGCACACACAAATCAACTGTACACTAGTTCTGAAGCTTTTTGGAGGTCAGAGACTTACTGAAAACAAACTGGTCTGTACTTGCATGGTAGTATGTCTGAAATTGCTAGGTTTAAGGCAGCTTTTTCAAAGACATTGAGCAGCAAATCAAGCTGGACTGATAAGGCAAAGCAGGAAGTCTTGAATTTTAGCCAGGCAATTAAGAATTGAGCATTGTTTGGGGAAATCCAGACATTTGCAGATACTTTACTTCTAGGAAAAAGAAGAGCAAATAAACATCTTCCTCTGAGATGATCACCAAGATAAGTGGACATCACAATATGACAGGGTTATATAGTCTACAAAAGTGAACCCCGATTTCAGGGAAGATTGGTAACATGGACAACGGAGACAGATATAAGGTAAAAGATACAGGCTGGAGCACTCTGGTTAGTCAAAGCCTTCCTCGCTTGCATATATGTGTAATGACAACACTCAGGAAAAGTAAGTTAAAAAACAACATAAAAAACCACTACATTGGGTGAAATAAATAAAAAGCAAAAAAATTCCCAAACTGAAAGAGCTACCTACATTGTTCCTGAAGAAGACATTGTTCATCCAGTTGGTGAAGGTTTTCTTTTGCATGGACATACGCTGCTCCTGCAGCTTTTTGATATGTTCTTTTTCATATTCGGTACTCATGGTCACCTAGGAAGTCAGAAACCCGGTGAGGTGCTCAGTGCTGAAGCGATCTGCCTGGCCAGCTACAAAAAACAATGACATGCCCAGTGTATGTAGGGAATCCAGCCCCAACGGGTACAAGATTCAATACCACACCCAGTATAATACCTTAATTTCCTTTTGCTTGTACTTTGCACTTTAAGATCACTGAACTTTGTTTTTAACTTACTTGAGTTCTCCCTTTTAATATGCATCTCTACTTTCAGGATGAAAATGTGATGTGTATGTATGCAGCTTTACTTTCTTTCTTTCTTTCAGTGTCTCCCCAGTCACTTGATCCCATGAGGAACTCCGTGATCTGAAATCCGTCAGTAACCTGAGTGTGCTGGAAGCACATAACAGAGAGCTGATCTTAGACCCTGTCAGAAAGAGGCATCTGCAAATCACTTCCAATGCAGTGCTTGAAAGTGTGTTGTGTTCTCTGAGAGCTGTTTGAGATGCTACTGTCGGCTTTCAGACCACAGTATTTCCAACAGAAATCAAATAGCTGCTTAGAAAGGAAATGGACCCAGCTTGTTCTTTCCTCTCACGAGTTCAGTTTTTTGCATATCTGTCACTGTAAGGATGGTGACACAGGTTCATAGTCACATGGACAAAGTCCTAGTCTGGGAGTCTGGAAGCATTATTCCTCTTCCCCAGGCTGTCACAGACTTGTGTCTGCTTCATCCATATGAGTGAAAAATCAGGCTTGTAAGTCTGTAACAGTAGTGACCTTGCTGTTACGAAGGCAAGAGAACCACTTCAAAAAATGTTTAAAAGTCAATGTAAAAGCCATAGCTAGACACATCATCTGCTTGGACTACTGCCATAATTATAAGTATTACGTGGATATCAGCCTAGCTGCAAAACCAAGAAACCTGTTGTAATCATGGAAAAGGACAAAGGTGTCTGCTGCTGTCAAGCCACTGCAAAGAGAGAAGGGAATGAAAAATTAACAAACTGAAAAACTGCGGAGGTGTGGAGCAAAGTGACCTGTTTCCCAAATATTCTGCATCCATTTTGTGAAGGCCCAGTTCTGAGCTATTCTGTGCTCTGTGCCTTTCTAACTCATAATACATAAAATACTGAAAAAACACCCATTGTCTCTCCTAATGTGAGAAGACAGCAATAGGGAACCAGCAACAGCAGCCACTGCAAATAGGAAGTTGCTTGCCTGATAGTTTTCCATGCTTTAATAAATATGAAGAATTTTGCCATTTTACAAAATGAAAAGGTATTGGAAGTGAAGAAGCCATAATTTATTACTGCATTTTCTATTTTTCTTTTTTTTTTTGGCAGATGTTTCTTAACCCCCAGTGCTTGACTTCTGCAAAACATGGACAGCATTGAAGCCTGACAACTCAACAACAACACAGGGAAGTATCACAACCGTAGATGAAAACCTTATGAAGGGAAGAATTCAGTGAAGTTTGAAATAGAACTGTACAGAAGATCCTCACAATATTTTTTGATCTTTTGGGCTAGTTCAGCACTGCGTACTTCTTCCATTTGGTGATCAGATATTCAAAGAATTGCTTTTCCCTGCTAGATGTGTGACATTAACTCCCATCTAATAAACCTATACAGTTAACCCATGTCATAATGCAGTTTCTGAATTTGCCAAATGGTTCTCTGAATGTCTGTGGGCTCCTTTTTTAAAAATGGCTGTTATCTAGCCATTGGAGCCACCCTGAAAAATGCCCAACTGAGTTCATCTAGGTGCAAATGAAGCTTATTTGTTGAGCTACTGTCTCACACAACAGCTCACCTGTTTTATGAAATTAAGTTCAAAACACTCCCTGCATCTGTAGATGATTACCTGAAAACAGATCTGTAACAGATTATCTGCATTTGCAGGATTGCAGGATGCAAATGCAGTGCTAAGAGCCGAATTTGGTTATAACGACACATTACAGAAAAAAGATGAAAGAATATTAAAAAAAATGGACTTACTTGGGCTTGGAGGAACTCCTTTCTGACATTCAGCAACTGGGCATTCTGCAGAATGACTTTCAGTTGTAGAACCACTCCTGTTCTTACATTTAGCTTGCTGCTTTCATGCAAAGCGACCTTTGAATTCAGGAAGAGACCAAATATTTATGATCTACCTATGAACCTTTCATCTAATCTGAAGGAAATAACCCATCAGAACACTATGAGTAAAGGTTGCCATGGGCCTCGTCCGATTCTTACACCACTCAAAAATAATGCATGAAAGGCATGAAAATTGCTATAAAGCAGTGAAAATAGTCATCCACCATGCTGATGCTTTGGTAAAGAGCACCTTTCACAATTTCACAGAAGGCTCTGACTGATCACAGGCTGCTTTTTTAAAAGAATTCCTGGCTAGGTAATTGAACCTGACAACAGAGTCTGAAAATGAAAGCACAGTGGAAGGTACAAAGATCAGAGCAATTCCCAGATGGTTAAACTGGGATAAAGCAAATGAGAAGCTGAGATTGTGAAGTGTTAGGAATTTGCCAATCACTGCTTGTGGGAGCTCACGTGCACGGATACCTGTTGCTGGCAGGGCAAACTGGGATCAAGTTGGCAGTGTCAGCTGCTTCCAAAGTTTACTGCTGATTGACTTCTCATTAAAAACAAAATGGAAAATAATTCTGGTAATTTATATAGCAGCGAGTCCCTTCTGTCACTTACAAGGTTGCACAAGCACAGAACATGTTGACCTCGCACCATTGCCAGGAACCAGAGGGTTGCTGCTGGGAATCACTGCTAGAAAATGGGAAGGCATCTGAAATCAGAAGCTGTAAGTGAAGATGTCCAGCTCAGACATAAGGTAAGGGAATAGCAGGCTTTTCCCTTCTGGCAAATGTAGTGTAGTTAGCATCCAAAAGTGACGGGAGGACACACGTAAGAAAAAATGAACAAACCCTCCAAAACTCAGTACAGATAAAACTTGATCAACAAAATATGTATCTTCATACACAGCCTAAAACAGTGTCACACATAAAGACATATGTCACATAAGACACATAAAAATAAAAAATTGAATATATATGTCACAGTTATTAGTCAAAATATTCACTCCAAATTCCTAGACTTGTTTTCACCAGCCAGCTAACACAATGTAATTCTTAATGATCATTAAAAGGGAATAGGATGACAGGAGGAAAGGGCTATAAATTCAGCAACAGTTTACATCTCTTCTGTAAGCTCATTGCCTGGTTATAATTCCATTCTTCTCTGTTTTGTCTTGCTTTTAGCTATACCTATATTCTTGTAAAGCTAGGATCATAGGCCGTTGGCTTAAACATGCGACAGGTTGGCTAGATTGTGTGTGTTGAGAAAATGTCCTTGCTCCATTCAAATAGAAGGCAGAGGACCAGTAGGTGAATTGGCCCTGGATGCAGGCATTTCTCCCTATTGCAAGTTAATTATTAGCTAAATTATTAAACACATGAAACACTGGCTTTGCTTTTTATGATGCTACAAGGCAATCAAAGATCTGGTATAAAATTTCACTAACTCCTGAATATCTATCTCCATTTTTAGTATCTATCTACAGTTCAAAGTTACAGTGGTGGACATTTATGTAACACTGATAAAGCAAGCCATTTCCTCAGTTATTTATATCCTAACAAGGTAAGAGGAAGGCACAACAGTTGTGTGCAGCAAGAAAAAAATCACCCCTTCAGGCTAACCATGAACCTCCTCTTGCTGCCTTTGCAGAGAAGGTGAGCCTTGCCATTGACCTCGGGAAGGAGAAGGGCCCAAAGCGCACCCCCCCCCTTGCCGGTTTTCATTCTGGTTTCCCATGACGGCAGCATTTTCTTGTTTCTTAACAGGAATGACCCTGATGCGGGATTCCCTTCTGCGAAGTAGCAGCCATGTAAGACGTTAGGGTTTTTTTAGCACCCTTTTTTTATCTGCCCACAGATAAAAAAAATCTTGTTCTGTTTAAGAGGGAAACAGAGACCATGGAGATCAAACAGAGCTCACACCCAAGCAGCCTGGCTTGCAGCCCCAAAGCTCCTCTGCCCCCAGCCGTTCTCCCACTGCTTTTCCCATTCTGGCAACACCATGTAAAGCAAAGAGGGATGTGGCGCTTCCTCCCTCCCTATTTAAAATTGTATTTGTTTTTTATGAAATATAGTCATCCTCCTTCTCCCACAACAGGTATGTGAATTCCCAGCGCCTCTCTAAGATGGGAAGAAATGTTTAATCCATCTGTCACAAGGAACATAAAAGCAACCATCACAGGACGGACAGAGGGTTGCAGATGGGGACTTCGCTGCTGCCACTCCCACCCCTGACCTGAGTGAGCACTGATCGCCACGGGCTTTCCCTGCTCCTGTGGAAGCCTCCCTGGCCCTGCGGCCCAGGCGGCAGTGCTGGCTTCTCCCCTCATCGTTGCCCTCGCCCACCAGGATGGAGGAGTCTGCCAGAGGGGAATACATTGCACAGGGGGGTGCAGGTGCCTTCACGTGCCAAAGCGTCCCTACGGAAGGCCATTCGCAGCTGACAGTCCTGTAACTAAATGAGCCCTTCATTATACCAAGCTACTGCATCCACGCTCTGAGCTGCCACTGAACAAAGCCAGCTCCGACTTAAAAGCCATGTGGCCATGCTCGTGCCTGCTCTCACAGAGGAGTGAGTTTATTCACATGGCTCAGATTGAAAGGCTTGGCACAGCCCGTCACCCTCCACTGTGTATGCTTTGCACACACACATTCCTGAAGGTATGTGAAAATCCTGTCTGATCTCCGCTAAGGAGAAGGTTCCTCAAATCTCAGAGAAACTAAGTACGTTAAGTGCAAACATATGCATGGCAGCTCAGCCCCTCTACCTCCCACTGTGTCTCCAGCCATGTTGCTTCCACATGTAAGAGTCCCAAAACAACAAACATCTGAGCCTTGGCTCTGGGAAGTAGGAAGGCAGCCCCATCTCAGGGCCACAGTCTTCTAGCCCGCAGCCTGCCAAGTCAGCACAGAAACTAGCCTGCAGCCTGGGGCCAACAGCCCGGGACCCCACAGGCAGACCTCCCCAGCCCCAGCAACCAGCTGACCTTCAGCCTCATCACAGCAGTGTGGACACAGGTGAGATGAATATTTCCTAATCACATCTTGAATTACAATGAATCTTAGACCTCATTGTGGCCCAGAAGAGCTATGCTTTGGATACCGAGAACACCGGAGAGCAGCAGGCAGTAATTATTGCAAGACGCTGTTTGCTCATCTGGGACACTAAGGCTCAAGGAAAGCTGGGGAGTTAGTCAAAAGCAGTTTAGGAGAAGTGTGGAGACCTCCAGCCATCAGTCTGCACAGATTCCCTGACTGCACAGGCCTCTCAGCTGAACTTTGTCCCTCAATAGCCAAACACTTCTCCCCACGGGGCTCCAGCTCACCACCCCCA
>Ga0181612_169879_pt1 | contig 11238 bp, 4 predicted proteins | sample HoacroProtozoa21_FD_119630 | JGI IMG/M metagenome (GOLD analysis project Ga0181612, IMG submission 119630) | Hoatzin crop microbial communities from Cojedes, Venezuel. Combined Assembly of Gp0051906, Gp0051904, Gp0051908 | reverse complement strand
TTTTTTTTTTTTTCTTTCGCGAGTGGGTGCCGGTGACAAATAGCTCCGGTCGCCGGGCTCCTAACCCCTTCGTGGCCGAGGCCCCCCACCCTTTGCTCGTCCCGCTCACCCCCCCGAGGGAGGCCGGCTTGGCTGGGTGTTTCCCAGGGCATTTCTCCTTTCCAGCTTCTTTTTGTTCGGAGGAAACCCTGTCATTTAGGACCCCCTGTGCTGGGACCCCCTCACCTGGGCAGGAAAGGTGATTTTGGGGTCCAAAAGTCTCTCTCGGAGCAGGGGACGGTGAGCGCTTTTACTCCACAGCAGGGACTTCCCACATTACCTGTTCTGTTGACAAAGTGAAGTAAATCCCATTTAAAAACATGACTCCTAGGCTCTGAGAGAATGAAACATATATGTTTTTAGGGCTTGTTAGCGCCAGGCCATATTGACTGATCCCTGAATAGTTGCCATTGTGCCGTGCTCGCCAAAGGAACCCGAGCAAACACCGCCCGAGAAAGGTTTGCGGTTTTCCTTCCCGCGCCGCCCGCAGCCAGCCTCTCCCTCCCCTGCCTAATCTCTTACCTTTAAATTGTTCAGAAAAGGGGGGAGATAATTCCTAGGGAGGGAGAAGGGATCAAAGAGCCGAGAGGGGGGTTAACAGACCGCTGCGGTAACCCCGGGGGGGAGCGTCCCCTTGCAAGAGGGGACAAGGGAGAGATGGAGCGCGGTGGGGTGTTCCCCAAGCTGCTCTCGGTGGGGGGGTGTTGCGTGTCCCTGCTCGGGGAGGGGATGGCGAGCGGGGCTGCGGGGTTGGGCGCGGGTTTTGCCCTCGGCAAGGAGCCGGGCAGGGTCCCGGGGGCCGCGGCCGCGGCCCCGCCGAGCGCCCGGTCGCTCTCCCTCCCCGCCGAGCCCCGGGAGCAAAACACCACCGTTTGTTCCCTCCGAGCCTCGGCAAACAGCTAAACTAGTTTACACAGTCGGTTTTGACGAACGAATAAATTGTTTTCTTTAAGTACCCCGTCCTAAGCAAGCACACACTTTAACTGGCTTCCCTACGAGACAGCTTTGGACTAGATTGCTTTTTCATTGCGTGGCTATCGAAAAGAAGATAATGACCAAAGAGGTGGAACCTAATCAGCCTTTTAGTTGAGTTTAAAGAGTCTAGAGGTAGTTTAAAGGTAGCTTTGGTCATGTTTGCTGGCCAGCTGCGATGTTTGCACTACCACGTTATGATGGGGAGAGTAATGTGTTTGATAGATAAGGGAAAGGGGCTAGCCAAAAAGCAAGGTCAGGTGTGATAAGGTTTGACACTTTTACTCATTTTTCACGCACACATAAAAAGAAACCTTAAAATATGAAGCAAAAAAAGAAGGAGGAAAGACTCGACATGCTATCATCTATCATACAAACTGTACATTAACAAACCTTACTTCTTATTTCATTAGCCCCAAACCTTATCATAGTTTGGAACATGTCATGCCATCAAAACATTAAAAAAAAAAGTTCTTCTATTTTGTTAGAAACTAGGTATGTTCTAAAAATCAAACCTCACTCTTTATGGGATAATCACACAATTCTCTTTTTTCTTTTTCACTTTTTATCTTCACTTTTAAAGTAGTGAATAAAATAAGTTATAAGCTGAAGATAAGAGTCTGTGAGTGTAATCAATAGTGAAAGGAGTGCATAGGGTTTTATTAGAGGACAGAAATGCTGGAGAAAAAGGAAAAAAAAAAGTCACTCTGGAGTTAAAACCTGTGCGAAATAAAAACACCAGGTACCGATGGAGAAATACAAAGTGAAATGTAACCAAACAATCAATGGCAAAACTCTCATTAGCCTGAATAAGACCTGCCGTGACTTGAATGGTATTTTATAAATACTGGTGTTCAGGAGCATGGATACATATTATTGATCCTACATTCTATAAAAATGAATTGATTTTTTTCTATATACGCAAGAATTCTAAACCAGAACTTATTACATTTTTCTTTCAGGAAACATTTCTGCCATCTTCAGCTGAAATCTAAGCTATACATCAAAGATCAATCTCTCGTCAACACACACCTTCCACAAGCAAACGATTTCGGTCCCCATTCAACAAAGTAATAGTAAAGTAATATTTACAGAGCCATCTAAAACCAATTTTCAAAGGCAACTTAGGCTAGGTGTACAAAGGCACTTACACACCTATGTCCAAAATGTGGCTTCTCCAAATGCCTGTGCACCTGCCGGTCAAAATAAACCTGCAGTCTGTAGGCACCACAGCTTTTCTCCTTGAACCTTGGCAAGCACCTAGAATTTGCCTCTGGGCAGGTCTGGGGTGGTCTGTCCTTTGGTAGTGCTGAAAACCTTGGAGTTTTCTGCTTTTTCTCTGAGCCCTTCACAAATGAGGCCTCTGTGCTTGCCCAAGGGGTCTCATCGAGAGGGATTTCTCGGGGCTTCGACAGAGAAAACGAACCGTGTGAAGAAAGAAGACTGACCTGCTGTCTTTCCCCTCCTGGAAGGTTTGCTGTCCCTGCCCTTCCACCAGCCCTCAAGGGACTTGAGTAGCCACAGGGGCATGGTGATCTCTGCTCAAGGTCCTCCTCCATCTGAGAGGACATAAGCCTCTGCCCCAACTCTCCTGGAATATGAAGGAGAGAAATGGGCCACATATTCATCGATTCCTCCTGAAACGGTTCCACTTTGCAGAAAAACTGGGCCAGAGAGAAAATGCAAGTATGAGCATGGCTCTGTATCTCAGTGGCTAGAGCAGGCACCAGGGAAGCGGAGGAAGAGATGTAGCCCTTGGGTGTAGCTGGTAAGTCTGGGATCTGCTGTGGAGTCAGGCACTTAAAGGCATCACTGCCACATATCTCAGCCCTGAAATTCCCCAATTCCTGATGTTTATCCAGCTCTTAAGGGAAGGGGACTGATCATTGAATGGCCGCTTGATTCCCACTCCACCTTAGACACCGGGGCAGATCCCTGAGGATCAACTGGAACTTCACCTGGGGGAGCCTAATCTTGGCATTGCAGAGCTCTGTGCAGTGCTCGGTTTAGAGATCCCTGAGCAAACAAGAACTCGAGTCCCGTGGTTGGTGCCGTCATGCGAGCACGGCCCTGTGCCAGCAAACAGCTCCTATTCAGGTGGGGCCCAAATACCTGCATTGTTCCCAGAGCAAGTGTATTTGATGTGCACTCACATGGACAAGCGTAGGGCACGCTTGAATGCACAGAGAGGGATTATGAGATTTAGGTGCCTGAACACCTACAATACCTTGGAAAATAAGTCTTACACACCTGAGTCACTCAGGCATTTTTTACAATGCTACTCTTAAGCACTCGCTCAACTGAAGCTGCGTGAGGGATCTTATAGGCTTCACTGAGATATCTGGTGTCTAAAATCGAATGTGAGACTGAGAGCTTTGCCGAACAGGGATGAGATCACTCACCCACCTAGAGATCATGCGATGTCTTAACACGCTGCTGAATCATGGCCAAGGCAACAAAAGCACAAAAAGCACACGTGGGATAAAGAAGACGAAAAGCCATTTTTCAAGCTTAGCAGTAGCCCTGAACACAACACAGCGCAGTATCCTCTGCAAAACCCATCGCTTCACTTCCAGCAAGGACTAGTGGTAAGAATGGCGAGGGCTTTCCCACGTCACCATCGCAAGGGACAGATTTGCATCTCCAACGTGCCTTGCGACTCCCGAGTCCCACAGGCAAACGACTGGTGGGTGCAACCTTTCCTTGGGGTAACGGGCAGGCAAGCGCGTCTCCAGCTGGATTACTTTTTCCATTGAAAAAATAGGAAACCCAGGTTTTCAGTAATGATTTTCTTCCTATAGGGGCCACCATGTAGACTTTCTTTGGTCTCATTTTAATAATCTATATCAGTGTTGTTTTTTAGCTGATTTTAATGTCAACTAGGGATTAATGTGCATTAATTAAATTGACTGTATTTTCTTTAATGAGCACAAAAGGATTTTATGTTAATACTGATGATCCTAATAAGGATTCTGTCTACTTATCTGTATTTTCTCTACATCCTGAAATATTTTATTAGGAAACAAATTAATTTAGTTACTATCACAGGATAAAAATAAAAGGTATCAGGTGAGTGCTAACTGGGTCTGGCATTAGCAAGTGGTATGATGATTAAGCCGTAAGAACTGCGCTTTGTTGCAGAACTGTTCATTGCAATGCATTATTTTAAACTTAATTCGTGCCTTTTTTATTTCTTGGTTGGCATTGACTAACTCTCGTCTGGATTTAAAGCCACTGTTAAATGAGTACCTGAGTAGCCTTAAAAGAGATGTTGGAAGTGAAACCTGGTTTAGGGTCCACAACCCTTTCCTATGAGCGAGCTGCTGACAATTAGAAAACAGAAAGGATTAGCTGGGACCAGATGCTACGGAGTGATTACAAACAGGTAGACAGGTCTTAATGCGCGACCCCCTTTCAGCTGTTCAGGTTGATAATGCAAATTAGTTTCCAACTTGTTAAGAACCTATAATATAATAACAATCATTCACAGCGATTGGAAGAAATACATTTATTTGCATGCATGAATATATCTGTGTCAATATATTTTTATACATCCACAGCTGTTCCGAGCTTGAAAGACACTTGACTTGCTGAGCAAGCATTTAATAAAAAGCCCATGGAAATGTTAATTAACGGTATTTGGTACTAAATGCTCACTTTGATGCTAAAATGTTATGCTGCACAGATTTAAAATTCATTTGGCATTTTTTGCCCTTGTTACCATCTGCAAATTCCTACCCCACACCCCATTCTCACATCGGGCTGCTGAAACAATTTGATAGTATCATAGTATATGCCAGTAATGAACACTAGGGATGGATTCGGATCTCATTACACCTGTTTGACATCGTGGCTTTCAAGTGCATGGTTTTTGTCAGTTGTTTGCCTCCTTCATCATGGTTTTGATGACTAGTCCAAGTCAAAATGCCCTTGGTTCCGCACAAGCACGTAGGAAGAGGCAACGTGCCTCAAAGAACTACCAAGAATTTCATCAGCTGTCAGCTCTTAAACAAATAACAGCAATTCCAGTGAATTCAGAAAAAATATTCTGCTGAACAAAGTTACTCAGGCATAAAATAGTCTGTGAGATCTGGCAGTAAGTAGAGATGTAAGAAACCTGACGGCTGCTTGAAGATACACCAGGAGAATGGAGATCTGAAGGCTTTCAGGGGCTCAGAGCCCTCCTTGCCCACCCCAAGCACGGAAAGGACCTCTGTGAGTGACCTGCGAATCCTACCAAAGGAAATTCTGGTTTCCTAAGACCTGCGGTACTGGGAAATTCAGCCCAGAAAGCGGTAAATATACTTTTTAGGGCTGACAATAAAGAAATGTGCAAAATCTTTGAGAATTTATATGATTTAAAGAAAAAGTTGCTTACATTTCCAGGACTTTAATTTTAAACTGTGTTTATAAAAATGTTACTGATATGATTGCAGAACTACTTCTCTTTTACATTTTTTCTCAGTAAAAACAATTTTCCATGTAAATGAAATCACAATAATAATTTAAACACAATTGAAAATATTTCCTACTGCAAAAAGGAATGATTTCCTCCAAGAGACCAGAAAATTATTTTTTTAGAGAGAAATTCCCACAGAAACAAAAATAAAAATTGCAATTGTCTAATTTGTGAGGAGAGAAAAAAACCTGTAAGAAATCCAAATATTTTATAAACCTGCAATAGATACATGCGTGTGTGTACATAGATGTTTAGGCATTAATTTCTTTATACTGTTTCTTTCTGTTTAGTTCAAGTTTTGAATTTAATGTTTACATGGGGTTTTAATAACATTTCTGTTTACCTTGTGTCTTCCTTGACAAATTAACCTTTTTCAACAGTAACTATAAATTACATAATCATATTACAGCATTAATTAATTAAAATATTAGTAGATGACCTATAATTAATAAAAAATAATTACATAAATTATTGTTAGTTTCGACAATCTGGAGCTGAGACTCTATTTGTAACATCTCATGCCAGTATGCCTTAGCGTGATTACGGTGTATGTTACAGGAAAGCATTTCACTATCATTTTAACCGTATGTGCAGGAGAATTAATTGTTGTGCCAGATATCTGCAGCGCATCCAGGCATGGACTTCTGCAAAATGGACTAGGGACATAACTGTGAGCAGTGCATTTTGCATAGGCCACCACAGAGCTCCAAACCATAAAAATATAATCAACGTCTTCTACCACGTGTCACATCCCCACCACGTGTCACACCCCTGCTAAATCCTGCTGAAGAACGGGGCCATGGCTCGCCTCTCAACGCCTTGGTGATCGTAGTGTTCGCAAGTGGTAAGCGAGGCTGTGAGCAGCTTTTTATATGCTCGTTTCATTGGAGCAACCTTGTGTGTTTGAATTAAAGCCATGTAAAATGCAACACAAAAATGATCTGCCGTGTGTTGCTAGGAAAAATGATTTTTGGAAAATGAAAATTTCATTGCTTGTTAGGGTACTTTAAAAGTACTGAATACGCCGAAATTTATCAAACAGTATTATTTTATTTCTTTAATCTGAAGTAATTTTGAAATTAAACCCTATCAAAATAAATGAATGCAATATAATGTTAAAAAATTTTTCCCCCAAATAAATTCATGTTTCAATTTACACCACTGGTGTTCATTTTAAAAAGGAATAATTAATAGAAATCTATCCAATCTGCTATTTGTGTCATTACAGTTTGATGAATTAAAGAAAATATTTTACTTTCTAGATGAAAAAACTTCCTTAGCTTTTGTTTCATGGTAAATACGGTATAATACTTTTCACATAGTCATACAGATGAGCTATTTTTATAGTAAAAATGTCTTCCAGGGAAATATTTCTGGAGCAGGCACTCCAGCCCTGTGCTGGGGTTAGGGGGACAGAAGAGCATGCATTTATACCTATCAGGACAGCTGAAGTATGGGTGCAAGGGTAAGGCAGAGCTGCAGCTAGTGCGGCACCGTTCAAAGGCCAGGATGGCTCCTGAGGTTCGCACTGGCTATTTCCCATAGCCAAGGGAAGATAATCCAGTTTTGGAACATCACTCTGCTCCAAAGCAGGTTTTTGTTTTATTGCTGTTGTCCATGCAGGCTGCCAGTTTTTGAATACTGTGTAATTTGTGTTGGTGCCTGATTGCTGTCGTTTGAGTCTTCTCTTTTCTGTTCTAGCTGGCAGCTTCTGCCACCTCCATCTTCATCCTCTTGGAGAATTTCAGGTGCAGTAGAACTAAATATTTAACTTTGCCTGAGGAAATTCAATTGTAACTTGACAAACTGACCAAAAAATTGTCCAAGGGGTTAATTCTGATTTTAAGAAGTGTTTTGTGAGACAGTTAATGACCTATCCTAGCTTATCTAACAGCTGGACATGGAAGGTAAAAATGCACCAGATGTAGACTTAAGGGACTCTGTTTCTTTAGGTCTCCCCTCTGAACACTTTCTATACGTGACAACTGGACCATAAACTGACAAAAGTTCTTCTTCTACTGCCTTTCTGTATCTCCCTTTCCAATATATTCTTGCCCATTCAACAAAATACGTAATACACTGAATTGGAACCTTAGTTTGCTCTGTCTCCAGAGACTGATTCTGAATTCTCACTCCTAGAAACAAGGTGAAGCTTTCCTAACAAGAGAAAAGCAGTCTTCCAAACCCAGGCTGTGGTCCCTCTCCTTCCTTAATGAATTGGGAGATTCATTCACCCCACAGTTTGAAGGAAAAACTTTCCGTATTAGACTTTCACAAGAAGTAGACTCATTTGAAAATATTTAGTAGGGCTCTGCAGCCCTCCCCAGGGGCACCTTGGGCAGAAATATCAGCCTGAGAACTGTAGGACTTTCAAGAGAGCAAAGCCACAAAGCTCTGATCTGACTATAAATGTTACATCGCATTTCATTATTGGTTTGGCACATGTTATAACAGATGAATATAGCACGGCTTCATCCATAGGTTTGAGTCTCTGTACACATATCTGTCACGAATGATATTTTTAAGGTTGCTGCCTTGGTTAGATGAAGATGGTAACATTTATTTGTATAGGGATTGCAGTAAATATTGGCATGTGCATAAATGGAGGCTGCAGTCAGAAAATACAGTCCATAAAGATTTAGGGGATGTCGTTCCAAGCGCACAAATCTATGTCTTGTTCACATGCACGTATATGCCTGCATAGGAAAATCGAGGCATCAGTGTCCCTTCTAGATCATGGCCTTACAAAAGCAGCTCCTGTGCAAGAGTCCACTTTACAATATCCTCTGCTCTAACCACCTCCTTTCATAGCAAACTTAATGAGTGCTTTCAAGTGCACGACAGAAATGAGATGAGAGAGTTTGGGGAAGACTCTTTGTTGGGGAAAACCAACACCTTGAATTAAAGGCGTCAAATATTTGAGCCTCTGCAGTCAAAGCTGTGTTTTCAGAGTATAAAGCTAATAACATGCATTGAACTACTGAGATACTACAAAATAAAGCAGATAAGTCCAGTAAAAACCACCCCTAAAACTGCAAAAAGGTGTTTGCTTTTGATCTGCACGAGTCTCTGCTTCTCTATATTGCGTAGGAAGAATCACTCATCTTAACCTGTGGGTGTTGCCTACAGCGATATTGCAACAATTTGATAGTCTGAAAAAAAACCCCTGCCATTTCTTGGGACTCTTATCATTCACTTTTCCCTGTATTATTTTTGTGTGTGTTATTAAACTAAAGAACAATGGGATTTTTCCTCCTCTTGTTCTGTCCATAAATTGATTTGTGTTACAGTGGGTAGTTGCATTACACACCCTTGTTTAAAACAAGCTGAACACTAAAGAATAACTGGCTATCTACCACTGCAAGATAAATCTCTCTGTTTAAGTATCTGAGACTACAGGGTGCTCACAGCTGGAAAAGAGCATTCCAGCTACAGGTTTCTGTTTTTAACAGCATATGAAAGCTGGTGTCACTTTTAGCTGTAGTATTTATTTATCATCATCATCACCAGCATAATTCATTGTAATTCTACTGTACACTTTATCCAAAAACCTCGGAGTGCTTTACAGGCATTGATTATCCCAGCCAACTCATGCAACATGTAAATGACGCACAGGGATAATTTAACAACTACTAAAAGGAGCTAACCGTGAGGTAGTTCTCTAGAGGTCGTAAATTAGTCGTACAGGCTATCTGAATGAGTCACTTGTAGCCTGGCAGAGCTGCAAGGCGCACAACCCAACCGAAATAGCAACGTGGCATTAGCGGGCAGAGTGTAATTCTGATCTGGCCAAGTCATAGGATCAAATAATCACACTATGGCGAGATTAACACTGAGATCTGTAAGAGTAATCCTTCAGTGCCATGCATGCTAGGCAGGCCAAACTTGTGACTTTTGGATGCAAAATTCACGGAATGGGGGGGAGGTCTGTTATTTTTTTCTTTTTTTAAAGAAAATGAAACCTTTCCTCCTAAATTGCATTTACAAGGCTGTTAGTTCTCAGTCGCATCTCAAAGACATCTCCAGCTTCACTGGGAATGCCACTGCTCTGCTGGAATATGAGTTACTTCAGCTCAGACTAGAAATGCCAGTATCGAACTATTACCTGGTGAAACAGAACAAGATCACAGAACAGGGCAGTAAGGTTGAATATATATAGAAGCAAATATTTCTCCTGTAGCAATACAGGAGCCAGAGGAGGTGTCTCCTGCATTAGCAGGCTCTTGGTGTATTCCTAACCTCCAAATTGAAGGAACTTCAAACTTATATTTCTAATGCTTTATGGAAACTTTAATAAAGAAACAGAGATCATCTTAAGTCTTGAAGAGAATGCTGCTATTCTAGAATTTTGCTGAAGCTACACTTTATGGAATATTCATGGTTTAAAAACACATTTGCAGTAACAGTATTAATTTTCCCCCTTTTCCCAGGATTTATTAAAAAATAGTTGGCCACCACTACTTCCCGTCAGCTGCTCACCTTGAAACAGTTGCTGTCTCTGACATCAGGCAACTGTTGCCATGGGAAAGATGAAGTTGTCTTAATTGCACATGTTGTCAGTTAAAAACATCAGAAGAAACAAACAAAAACCCCACAACAAAAGCCTATGACCAGAGGCTATCTAGAAGTACTTGTGACAAAGGCTGGAATAAATACACAAGCAGGGGAAACTTATGCTCGTCTTCAGATCATCAAGCTATTTCTGAAGGACAGTGCTGAAGGTGAGGTTTAGGGCCGTGTCTCAGCTCAGCTCAGCTACGGCAACTTGCGCCTGCTTATCTCAGGGGAAAGACACCGGCTTTCAGCAGGCGAGGATGAGTCCCCGGCATCTCACTCAGATGCCACGTGAATGCCCCTGTCCCCTGGGCTTTGAAGAGATGTGGAGTGGTAACCTGCACACACGTGTGGCTGTCTTAGCACAAGGTTTGTCAACAGGAATCAAGGTCAATATCTATATAAAAAACCGAGGCCTGGCTAATTCACTTCCATTCATACGCTTGGAGTTAAGCAGCAAAGAAGGGGTTAACCATAAAGTATTTCACCTTGAACCTTGCACTCTCTTTATCTAGCACACCATAATAAAAGATCAAGAGTTCCTGCTTATTATCTTATTTTTCCTCCTTGTTCCACTAGGCTAGGGCCCAGACTAGTTATGGATTAACACTGTGATCAATAGTAAGCTTGCTGTCTCACTCTCGGCAGGGGAAAATGAACTCAAAATGCAGTCAAACTCTTATTGATCAAGGATATAGGTCTCACTTTCATTACCTCTGTCTCCTGATAACCCACATATAATGTGATGAGTTGCTAATCTCTCTGATTTTCAATGGACCCTTCACCCCTCCTGTCTGCACAGCAGAGCTTTTATTTTTGCCTCTTCTGTGTAATGCTTGCAGCATTAACTCTCACTCTGTCACCATCAGACTTGGTCAATTACGACTCGTAAAAGGACTTTTAAACAGAATTGGGCCAACTGTGTTCAGATTATATTTGGGTATCTCCAAGCAAGGGAGCTACTCTTCAGTAATAAACAGATTGGATAGGTAGAGGAGAAGACTGCTTCACCCACAGCCCTGATTTAGATCAGATAGCTTGGATTATCCAGACCCATCTCAGAAGATGATTATGTGGATGCTTGCATTAAAAACATATGCTGTGCCATAGTGCATTTACAGCCTTTAATTTCGTTCTTCTATCCTTTGTGGATAAAGACCTATTTCATGTCCATCCAGCTTATCTGCAATTTTGGATACTTGCAAGGAAATACT
>Ga0181612_158819_pt1 | contig 11238 bp, 5 predicted proteins | sample HoacroProtozoa21_FD_119630 | JGI IMG/M metagenome (GOLD analysis project Ga0181612, IMG submission 119630) | Hoatzin crop microbial communities from Cojedes, Venezuel. Combined Assembly of Gp0051906, Gp0051904, Gp0051908 | reverse complement strand
TTGAAACACGGCAATCACAGTTTAATATCGAAATAAGCACGGATATTGGTTCACACCTAGTTCCGTCAGTAAGAATAGGCTGGCCCTCTTCCATTAGAGTTGGCAGGGTTTTCTATACTGTGTGTAAAGCAGTCTACGTTCGTGCTGAATGTTTTGAAACATGGGGGAATAGACGGTGAGCCAGTCCAATCCATGAAGATGAGCGATGTAAGTCCTGGTGCCAGGGCGAGGCCATGTAGGTGCCAGCCTTGAAGCACTGGGTGTTGGCGGCAGGGCAGTCTCAGCCTGGGCTTCCCCTGTTACGAGTTTCTTGTTTCTCCAAATCTTGTGACCCAAGGTTATTCATTGCTTTCTCCATCACTGAGGAGGACTTTTATATTCTTTTCAGAAAGTTGGTGATCTACAGTCCAGTAGCCTTGCTATTTCACCTATGCTTACAGTGAAACCTCATATGGAACCTCTGAGAACCCCATAAAAAGACACTGTCCCTCTGCTACGTGTATGGCTCTTAACAGCTTGAGTGTTCCACTAGTGTCTGACCGGGGAGCTGTTACAGGATGGACAGTTTAGGATAACTACTATGAAAATCAATGTAATGACTTCAATTTCGCCTCAGTGCACGGCTTAATTCCCTTTGGAGCCTACCTCTGGAAGGATATTTCACACACTACTTATCTAAGTTGGCAGTGATCAGTCTGTGCATCACTATAGGAGCATATATAGGCAGAAGATGTCTTTAGAGAAAGGAAGCTGTTCTTGTGCAGTTTATATTTAATTTTGCAGCTTGAACTTCTTCTCATTTCTCTCCTTGGATGTCATAACTTCTTCTGACTCCTTTACCATTTTCTTCACCGGTACAAGACAGGCATTGGCTTTCTTGGTTTACATGAATGCAATGTCTAGGAGAGAAATCTCCACTATAACAACCTCTACAACAAAACAAGGAACTTCAGATAAACCTAGGAGATATATCTTAATGCCTGCAAAGACGTCACCTACTCCTCTGTCTCAGAGTACAACAGAAAAAGAGAAACTGAGATGAGGACTGTGATATCGCCTTCCCCTGACGTTTGGACACGCCAGGCAGGGACGCCTGAGGCATGAGAAAATCTCAGCCTGGCCCAGAGCCATCACAGGCAGAGGTTCAGCAGTCACTAAAACCGCTGGGGACAAGCCCCTACACGGCTTGTCAGCTGCACCCTGCCTGGGAGAAAGACTCAAGGACATGATAGGTGCCCAGCAGCAGTGGGGATGCAGAAACAGGGGGGTGAGGTGGACCCCTCCTTGTCCCCTGGCCGGAGGGCAGCCCCAGCCTGCTCCCACCTCGCACCCCGTGGGCACCGCAAGGCTTCTCCCAGCACCAAAGACCTTCTAGGTCAGAGCTGTTGTCCAGAAAAACAGCTTTTCACTGGGAAATTGGTTCCTGTTTGTTTGGGTTTTTAAAATGGGGAAATAAGCTACTTTTTTCCCTTCCATAGCACTACATAGTGCATAAACTGGGAAACTGGGAAAAACAGCTACACAGCCAGCATCTCATTAAGTAATATGGGGTGTTGTAAGAGCTGGAACACCACGAGCAACATATGAGTCGGGCAATTACAGACTCATTTAAGGCATGATGGGTCTGAGTGTGCTTTCATCTCCCAGGTGAGAAAAGTGTCGAAGTAGGTCCTTCTGGTCTCCCATCTCATTTTTTTACCAATTTCAGGATTTACTGCATTTCTGGTAGAAGCTTGGGGCTTTGTGAGCATCTGTGAACAAGCTATCAAGCAGCTGCCTTCTCCTGCTCCAGCGCGCATGGTGCTGGGCAGCGTGCCACCGACGGCAGGTCACTACGGCTGCAGCACTGACAGAGGAGCAGGTCCGTGTCCTGAATTGTGTTGACATGGGGTATTTTTCTTTCGTTTACTTCAGGGACAAAACCACCAACATATGCAATCAATGCCCCCTACAAGGGGCTTGAAACAGCTGTATGTATGGCTGTTTGCCTGCCAGGCAAGGCACTGTTTTAAACTCCCATCAACAGGTCCCCGAAGAGGATTCCTTAGAGATCCTAATTTCTATCAATGGATAATGATATTGATACTATCTCTAAAAATTAATGTATTTGATAGATCATAAAGAAAACCATTCTCAAGACACAGACCTGTCAAGTCTCTGCGTGCATAAATTGCAATTGGCATCCCTCATCGTTGAGACATGGGGCTGAGCCCCTGTGGTGTCACCCAGCCCCACCACTGGACTTCTTTCCTCAGCGACAGCCAGGCACTCGCTACATCAAAAGCAAGACTACATCATTTATCGGGCTCCATGTTCAGGGATCTGCAGTGATCCACCACAGCAATGCGTACAACCGTGCCGTGAAGTGCCATGCGTCAAACGCTGCTTGTCCCGACCCTGCTGCACCTGACCAGCATCAGCCCAACCTCCTGCGTGGTGGCCAGGGCTGCTGTCACCCTCAAAACCCTCGTGCTCCAACCCGACGCTGCTCTGCCTATGGTGGTTTGTCTATGGATGCTAACGGGGTGATACACTCGTTAACGAGTGCATCCAGGACTAGGGAAGCCATTGGCGGGGCAGGGTCACCCCAAAATCACCTGCACGCTGCCTGGTGTGGGCTGCCCCGTTGGGAAGGGAGCGTGCGCTGGTCTGGAAGCAAACCTGGGCTTGAGGATGAATGGAGCAAGGCAGAAAGAGATTGCCTGGCAGCTCGAAAGCGATGCGGCGAGCAGCAGACAGCTGTGCCCTGCCACGGATGAGGATGCCATCATGTGGCCAAAGCCTTTTGTTCACCTCCTTCTTGCTTTGCATATTTTTATATTAAAAGCTTTCTGCCCTCTGCTCCCTTTCAATACCAGACAGTCCACAGCTCTCCCTGAGAGCTCCTTCTGGCAGGTGTGTGTTACACGAGAGTTTTGTCCAAGTAAGTCCTCGGCATCCATCTCAAAAATGGTTTAACTGGACGAAGAATATCAGGAAAAATCACCATGTGACTCCAGCATGGGTCTGGGGCTTCACGGGGAGCACTGAACACACCAAACCTGGGCATGGTGAGAGCAGGATCATTCAGATACACAGCTCATTGCCAACCTCATCAGTTTAATTAATTCATAGTCCATTTTACATAATGCAGGCAGATAAGTAACATCATTTATTTGCACCAAAAAAACAGTCTCCCCAAGTATTATCCCTGGAGACATATGACATCACACGTCTAGAGAACATGTTTTATGTATATATATTAGAATAGGTAACCTGGAAAGGATGAATCCTTAAATGCAGCCAGCAACAAATACTTGTGTGAAGGCTCATTGATTTTATCCGTCTTGTTTATCAAAAACAGTTCTCTGTGCTTTTGCCAAGCTCAAAGGCACCATGAGCCTCCTTGCCTGCAAGTCCTGAAATGAAGCAACACCAGCTGTTTCTCCCACTTTTTAAGGCCAGTTTTGAGGGAAGCCACAATTCTGTTTTTAATTTGTGCCCCAGCGAAGAGGAGACCAAGGTTGGAGACCTCATTTCTGAGTACTGCTCCAGACCTGAGGTTTTAGGCACTGTCTGCTGAGGTTTTCAAGTCTTTTCACCAATTCCTCCGTTCATCCAGGGAAGAGGACGTAGGACCTTCTCTTTCCTCCTCCTTCTTTCCTGGAGGAAAGCCTGACAGCTGCTTCAGGCTGTCTTTAGAAACCTTTATGAGAGCATCTGCTAAAACTGCTGTTACTGGGCTTTTTCCTCAGAGCTTTTCTTCTCCAGAGGACGATGGCGGGAACCATACATTTCCCAGAGGATGGCATTGTCCCAGACTGTTCTCCCATGCTGAATGTCCCTCTGCTTGCGAGGCTGTTACCCCTCAGCCTCTCATCCCAGTGCCACTGGAGTCCTCTTGTCCCAGCAGATCTGGTTCTTCTTGGGTTTTGGCATCAGAAGCTCCATGCTTAGAAACTAAAGCATGGAGATATTTAACAGTATAAACAGAAATAATCATGATGTAAAAGATCTTGGAATAATTGAAAGGCTGAGGTAGACCAAAGGGACATCTGGGTTTGCCCCAGTTGTCTTAGTGGGATTGCAGCAAAGAGCTGGAGGTCTGAAGCTGGCCCATGTATTTTACAGAATGATTGGAGATAAACTCTGCATCCTTTAAAGAGAATTCCTTTGCGGGTGGTCTCTCAAGGCTGCAAAGTGATGTCTGCAGGATTTGGCAGTTGGCAAGCCAGACTGTCACGTCAGGGAAATCAGATGGCCTAACGAGATACCGCCAGCAGGTCCCTGGAGGGCCACACAAGTCAAGTTGGGTAAATTAATAGGCAGCCATCTATATGAAATGCGGACTTGTTTTACTGTTTTCTGAAGAAAACAAACAGCTTAGTCTCTGAATTTAACATCCTCCTGTTTCCCAATTTAATTTATATCTTGGATAACAAACTGAAGCTGTTGAAGCCCTTCACATCTTTTCATGATAATCTTGCCCAATTGCGGCAAACTGGAGAGTTCTGTGGTGTAAAATATGATTATTACTTCATACAGGTGGAGTCATCCATTTCGTTGATCCTGAAAGCAGCTTAGGATTTGGTGGGAATCCAGACTTTCCTATACGAAAAGTGCTGGTGCACCCGTCACACCTCTCCTGTTCCTTGTTCACAAAACAGATGAGCATTATAGGCAGTGTTGTATGAAAGACCTTCCCTCAGCTGATGTCGAGTGGGCTGGTGTTGGATATATCTCGCTCGTGTGGGTAAGGGAAGTAAGTTGTTCTGTTCAGTCAATGGGAAAAAGGTCAATGGGGAAACGGCATCAGTGAAAAAGTCCAACACCAGTATAGGGAATATTAAGGTGCCCTTAGACAACAGAGTGAAAGATTTGATAAGAAAAATGTCTTTGGATTTGATTGAGCTGGTGCAGTTTTTGGTGTCCTCCAAGGACTAAGTCTGTGGCAGAAGAGGAACCAGATGCTGTAGGCGCAGGACGGAAGACTTCAGTCAGAGCAGCTGAGCCCTCACCAACACCACACTGCTGATTTGGCTCAGGACAGTAGGAGACTTTCAGGTCTTCTTGGCAACACTTTTGAAATAAGAAAGAAGGAGGTTTATAACGTACTGCAGAAAACAGCAAAGACTGCCAAGAATAATCTTGAGTATTTAACTGCTAAAAAAGTTGCTGTAATCAGGTATTTTTAATGCTGCTCCTTTATGCAACCCGAGGTTTATGAGAGAAAGAGCAAAAGTGTGAGCTGATACTCAAGACACTTTGAAAGGACTTAATTTCAGATCTGTGTGGATGGATCAAAGGAGGAAAGGATATTGTGCAGGGACTTTAGTGAGAATGGTGTTTCAAAACTTATAAAACATAAGAGAATATTCTTCTTTCAGATTTTCTTTTCTGATTCACACTCATCAAAACAATCACAACAATCAGAACAGATTGTAACGGAATTCCAGGACATCTGGAATGAAACCGAACTCCATCAGCACATTTATTGTCTGCTCCAAATCCCACAGACCCAAATTTCAAAAGTGTTTGACTATTCAGAGGTAGGTACCCATGTAAGTTATCTGACTTTCAGAGGATCTATACAATTGCAACTCCATTTGTTTCAAAGATTAATTCTCTAATTTTAGTAAAGCTAGAGGCTCTTTATGCGCTGACCTGGAAGTTAAGGATTGGTCTCAGTTTGGTCTCTTTTCATTGCTTTGAGGGAAAGTTCATAGCCAAGAAACATGGCTGAACTCATTGGGAATCCTCGCACTGCATTGACCGTGATGCCCCTAAAAAACACCTGTTGGGGATGGAGAAAGGTTAGAGCATAGGAATATACTGGCTATTTCAAGAAGAAGAAGAAAACATTGAATGAAGTCATAGTGGGATCCTGAAGAACCAAATCTTGGTTTGCTCAGGAGATACGCTTTCACTGCTGGTCTTTGCTGAAGTCTGCACTGATAAGGAAACGCAATGGCAGAAGTCACTGGTTTGGTATCATTGTGCTCCATGCTCTCTATGGACGCCCCTCTGTATCTGCTAGCAAGAGCTACAAGAGGTAAAGGGTAAAAAGTGGCCTCATAACACTGGTGTAGAGCAGAAAGTGAGAAATCTAAAACGTCTTCCAGTGTTGTCCTGCCTAGCAACGGGTCCTCTTTCCCTTTGCACACCCAAGCAGGTGAGGATCACGCAGACCCCAGGGTACAACGAGAAGGCTGTTGCTTTCATGCAGCAAATGGTTAGACTCCCAGGGCTGGGTCTGTGGGTGCAAAAGACGTTTGGGAAGTGGAGAGGTGTGGCTGCGAGCCAACTGTGCCATGCAGACTGTCCTGCAGGTTTCACCTTTGAGCGTAGAACAATTTCTCAATCAGCTGAAAGCTAGATTTACTCTGTACCTTGCTGAGAACTATCTCTCGCCACTGGATTTGGAAAAAAATACTTGATAGAAGCTGATATTTTCACATGTGGCTTCCTAAGGTCAAGCTTTGGTGCTCATACATATCCCAGAGCTTTCTTTCATTAAGATAATAAATATGAATTTACACAGCCAGACTTCCCCATTCTGCTCCATATATATATTTTTAATAATATGCTGGCGCTTACAAGAGTGAAAGACCCTGTGGCTTTTAAGTGCTTGAACAGTAAAGTGCTTTTTGGGAAGTGGAGAAGGGGCCCTTGTCGCTCCTGACATTGGCTTGTCCCCGTTCGAAACCCCCACTCACTGCAAACACTACTGCCTGGCGTGTGCAAGGGTGTGCCCCAACCCCTCGCTCTGGGCTGTACTTATTTACAATAATGATTGCGGGGAGGATCTCTGCTGGCCTGTTTCTCACAAAATCACTCCGTTCACCACCCAGGCTAATCACTGCGGTCACTAATCTAAACACCAGAAGTTCGGAACAGACACAAAAAGTAACATCAGCAAAGCAAGCCCCCTTCCAGGCTCTGCAAAGGCAAAACTCCCACAGCTGCTGTGAGAATGCATGGAAGATCTCGGCTCCAAGACCAGAAGCTCATAGATTTAAGTGTCTAACCAGTATTTCTCCTGAAATGCTGAGCTCTGCTAAACGCCACCACATCTTGTATCCAATAAATCCAGTGCATGGTGCTGACTTGTGTAAGACAATCAAAACATCTTCACGTTGTTCAGGATGGAGTTTGCAATATGAAATTGCAATATTGGGATATTTAGGATATTACTTGATTTATTGGGGTGTTTTATTTTGCTAGGAAAGATAGACTTCTCTGGGAGGAAATTCAAAGTTTAACAGTATCCATAAAGTAACACAAGAGAGCCAAGTTTAATAATAATGAAGATTTATGAAGCAAAGCCCAGAGGCATAAATTCTTCCCATCAGAGTGAACACACCTGACTATGGAGAATGAAGAGGGCTAAATTTACATTTTTTTGGGTACACCAGGCAGTTATTTTCAGCACTGCAAATGCTGTTCCTTTATCCCAGAATGAAAACATGCCGAGCTAGGTTTGCTGTTTATCAGTTGTGTGTCTCCCAACATATAAAAGGGTTTTCCCTATGAGAGAAGGATCTAGTCTTATCATCAGCTATTACTCAGTTATCATCAGCTATTACTCAGTTATCATCAACTATTACTATTGCTGGCTTTGGTCCCAGTGCCAGGCATAAGAGCAGAAGAACTGCAGGCAGCTCAGACCTCAGACGAAAACAGCTAAGTGCCTGAATTAGTTGTTAATATTCAGGCAGGACAAGGAGGGTAGGGGTGAGGGTGGGGATGGAGAAAGAAGGGAAAACACATGGAAATTCCCTTTTCAGCCACCCTGTGCTTCACTGTGAAACTGCGTGGTAAACCGAGCGTGCAGGGCCGGTGGTCTGCGGAGAGCCCGGGGCACCCTGACCCTCCTCTGACCATCCGAGCATGGTCTTTAGCATCTCTCCAGGTGCCTCTGCTTGGTGCGACTGTGACTTGCTTCACTCTGTGGCAAAAACCGAACCAAACTGCAGGCTCCTGTCAGGGCTGGCATAGCACAGTGGCATGTTCACAAATACTGAAATCACACTGCCTTGTGATTTTGCAGGTTATTTTTCTTTTTTTAACTTCTTACTTTTCCCTCAGAATGTGAAAATTGACACTTTGGAGCTAAAAGCCCACGTGATGTTTTGATGACAACTTAAATACAGATTTATTTCAGTATCAGAAGACGCTTCTGTAACCCTGCATTGGCAGCGCAATAAAGCTGCCGACTCTGGTTCTCTGCCATTCACATTTAACTGAGGCAAAGTTTGCAGGTAGAACAAACAACTTCTATTACACTAATAGACAAAGTCAGAAAAAGGAGATAAGGTTTTTTTGGCACGCAGCCCTCCTTCACTTTTGAAGCCAAAGCAATTCTGATTTAAGAGCATTTTCAATCCCTCAGCTGTGTCTTGGTGCAAAATAAGTGTGACTGGTGCAAACCATGGCATCAGTGTCACCAAAGGACTGCCCACGGCGATGAAACGCACCATGGGTGCCAGCGTGGTCCCGCTGGAATCAGTTCCCATCGACTTCAGTGTCAACGGGAAATATGTGACCTCTGCATTTTGTAGAAGCAATCACAGAGGCAAGGTTTCCTACCTCTGATGTGTAATAAGTCAAATCATATGCGCTATTAAATGCACTGACATGAAGTGTCATTTTAAGTTAATTACACCAGCAGACCGTGACCCCCAGTCATTCATTTTTCATTGCTGTAAGGCACATTATTACTCACACAATTATGATTTAGAAAGAATCTGCACTATCATTACCTGCTGTTATTATTATCATTTAGCAGTAACTGGCTTTAGCTGTCTCTCAACCCTGCAGATAGGTTTGTAACAGCCATTGTATTTCCCAATCGAAAATGAAATACCTGGTACCCAGATTTTACTTCAAATACCACTTACTTTTAAGCCTTCATTCTGGTAGCTCTGCAAGATACAGTCAAGGGTCCCTTTGTACTTGTTTAAATAAACTCCATCTGCCTGAAGTCGACTTTTCACAACGTCCATTGGAGTAGCAGTCCCCCAGGAAATGGCTCCTAGAAAAACGCAGAAGTATTTGAACAGCTTCTCTCTATATTTCCTTGGCCGCAGGTCAGTGAACTCAGCAATTCACCTCTCATCTACCACATCGTATTCCTAGGGTTTTTGTTTCAGGGCATTCACCCTGCTCAGGCACAGGAACGGTATTTCTGGGAGTAAAGTTCCCTGTTTCTGGAAGAAGCATCGAGATTATGGGGGTTATGCTGGTAACCAAACCAGCAGGTTCTGCCTCAGGTGCAAATGCATCTTCTGCTGTGTTTCTGGTGGAGCATGGACGTGCCGTGGGAAGAGCCCGAGCTGCTGGGAACCGCCGCTTGGGGCAATTTCAGAGAAACTGGAGTCCTCAGATGATACTGTTGAAAAGCAAAGTTTAGCTGAGAATGCAAATAAGAGGCTGGTCCATCTCATGCAACCAGGATTAGGTTCCACGTGGCTGAGATATGTCATCATCCTTATAAAGAAACCGTCTGTTTACATTGATTAGCCCGCAGACGGGTGGGATGGTTTGCCTCTCTGAAAAGGTCAGCTTGTGACCACAATACATGGCCCACTTGGACAGAGAAGGGTTTGTCTGGACCTGTGTGAGTGTTGGGCATATTGGAGAAGCTGGCCAGGGCTCTGTTTATTAGTAGGAGAAATGGAGAGGTCGTTTTGTAATCATTACCTGAGCTAAGGATTGTTCTGCATTTAGGGGTCCGCAATTTAGAAATGGCCAAGAAATGGGGAGTGGGTGTAGGGGTGACCTTATGCATGTAAGCATGGTGGAGCAGGCACACGCCAGTCTTACTTAATGGCCTCAAGATGCGTCAGGGGAGGTTTAGATTGGATATTATGAAAAATTCCTTTACTGTAAGAGTGATCAGGCATTGAAACAGGCTGATCAGGGAGGTGGTTGAGTCACCATGCCTGGAGGTGTTCAGAAAACCTGTAAACATGGCACTTCAGGACATGCTTTAGCAGGGATTGTGGTGTTGCATTGACGGTTGGACTTGAAGATCTTAGAGGTCTTTTCCAACCTTAATAATTCTATGATACTGGCAGCTGTACGCAGGAAAAAAGGAAGATCAATAGCAGTTAACTCTGCTTCTGCTGCGTGCAAGTAGGGTGCACACCCTCCTGGTGGGCAGCCAACAGGTTGAAATCCTCTTCTGGAGACATCTTGGCTGCCATGTATCACTGGCAATGTGATACTCAGGCTGCCAGGAGACATCCGTGGAGATGAAGGCGCTGGCTAGTTTCCCTCTCGCTGACATTGAGCCTGATGAAGATCTGATAACAACACTTCCATAGAGTTTGTCAAGTCATAAAGCACAGCCGTGGTGCCAGGGAACCTGGTCCTTGGCCAGGAAGGTCATTCAGCCCCATGTCCTCTCCTGGTGACCAGGAGGATGTGGCGGCCCCTGAGCCACCCCTGGGAACCTTCCTGTTCTTGTTTGGCCAGTGCTGTGGGAAAAAAATGGTGTTTACCTGCTACACCCCCTGCCAGCCAGACGGAGGAGGGATTAGGGGAGATGCATCCATCAGGGGTAATCCATCCACAGAAAAAAGTGTAGGGGATGAAATAGAGGCAGTACCCAGGAACATCCCTCAGAAGCATTGCTCCCGCGCCTCGGTATATTCCTGCTATCCCCTCTTTCTGCAGGACTGTCCTAAAGCAGTGAACTGGGCCCTGGTACACAGGAAATCCGGGAACTGTGGGCTTTAGTTTAACGTTTGCTGCAAAAAAAAAAAAGATACCGCTGTTATAATAGCTGTATTGCTACAGGATTCCTTTCAAGAGTCCACCGCCATCCAACGGGCAGAAATTGCTGCCACCCATTTTCTTGGATGGGATCAAGATGTAGATTGGAAGAAAGTTTTTAGAAAGAGGACTTAGGTCCATTTTTGAAAGACGTTTGCACACTTCAGGGCTGATTTTTCTGAGATGTATTGCAAGCTTCCCAGTAGGTATGTGCCCAGTGAGATTTCCAAATGAGTTTAAGGCTATGTGCCCAATTTTCATGGATTTCAACCACATCTGGTGCCAAGCTGCATCTTTGAAAGCCTTGACATCTTCGGAGTCAGGCCCTTCCCATGTAGACCAAGTTGCTTTTGGAGAGAGCATTAGGTTGCTAAGCTGCATGGAGGCTTTTAAAAATGGGCACAATATTATTTTATCAAAGCAATACAAAAATGTCAATGTTTCACAGTTAAACACCCCAACTGTAATCATGAGGAAGGT
>Ga0181612_158167_pt1 | contig 11239 bp, 9 predicted proteins | sample HoacroProtozoa21_FD_119630 | JGI IMG/M metagenome (GOLD analysis project Ga0181612, IMG submission 119630) | Hoatzin crop microbial communities from Cojedes, Venezuel. Combined Assembly of Gp0051906, Gp0051904, Gp0051908 | reverse complement strand
TAGCATGGAGAGCTTTGCAGGCAATTTAGGTGGTTATACCGTGCCCAGCATTATATTGCTATGATATTACTGATATTGCTTCAGAGTCTGCACAAGCACCATCCCTGGGAAAGAAGCGGGGTTCTGCCTGCTGCCACAGTGTGGTTGGCAGAAAGGACACTGTTGGCATCATGGGAGGATGTGGCTGGCTCACACCGGCGTGTTGGGTGAGAGATGTCTTCTGCGTGGGAGCGGAGCCACTGATGTGTTTAAATCATGGAGTGTCATCCAGCCCCTGCCTACAGACAGCTTATTGCTGCTGCTACAGGCGTGTCCAATATTTGTTCATGGATTTGGACCCAAAACGCAGAGTATCTAAAAGAAACTACTATACTTTATATTCAACAGACGTTTTTATTTCTTTTTCAATATGCTTCTGAGCTGGAAGATTGGGCTGTACTGAGAATCTTGGCAAAGACCTCGGAGCAGAAATGGCTCGTCGTTTTACAGGGCCTGACTTCAGCAAGGGTTTTCAAAGTGCTATTAAAGGTAAATGGCAGTGCAGGGCACATCACGTTCCAGTCAATAACTCTGTTTACAAGGAAGACTGCATCACTGTTTTTTGAGAGTGATATCATGTATCACAATGAAAAGAACAACGGTGGAACAGCAAGCTCTTGCCTGGACAGTTGATGATGTAATCTGGGAAACGAGATGTATTGCTCATCCCTTGATTGCATTGAAAAGCCCGGAAGATTTGTCCATTAGGAGCTGGAGGAGTCTGTCTGTTATGAAGCTGGTTAATGTTAAGAAGTTATATATTGTTCATACACAGATCACAAATTTTGTACCTTGCATGGGAAGAAGGTAAGCCAGTTCTCTACTGTTCTCACATTTACAAGATCCTTGGCCCCTTGGGAACGATCAAAGTCCTTTCATCCACAGATAACTCTCTGCAGGGCGACTTCCCTGCTCCCAGTCGAGATGCAGGACAAGGGAGTATTGAGAGAATATTTTTTTGTTTAGGACCGTTGCTGAGAGCTGAACAGGTTGGGGGGAAACTTCAGAGCGCTTTGCCTTTTCTCCCTGAACCCATTCTGACAGCGCATCCTGGGGATGGAGGGGGCTGGTGCGTAGCATCCTCGTGCCTGGCTGTGGAAATGAGTAACGTTTAGGGCCTGAGCACAAAAGACATGTCAGGAGGCCAACACTGTTAAAAGAAAATAATTCTGCCTCTTCAGTGGTAGTTTGCATTTATGACTCTGTGATGTCAGCATCTGCTTTGATGAAAATTTATTTACTCATGGCTGAAGGAAAGGGTATTTTACAAAGTTTGCATTTAACTCTGTTTTTTATAGAAGGACTTTTTTTGTTGTTGAATGGCAACACTTCTTTAGGATTGTTCTTGAAATGCTGGAAATTTAAACCATTTCTTTGAAAAATGCAGCAAACTAACTCAGAGTTTATCTTCTTACTGGGAAAAATACCCCAGTGGGTGTTGGAATATTTATCTGTATAAGCTAATTAGTCATTGTAATTTTGGTTGATGCTTATGGCAGCTTCTTAATGATATACTTTTATTATGTTTTCTATCTGTGGGATCATATGCTTGAGTAGCTGTCTTTGAAATACTCCCCATATGCAGTAACCACTGCACCTGTGTCAGTTTGTTGTTCCGAGCCTTTTAAGAATATTGGCATAGATTTTCAGAAGCCAATTGAATAGCTAACCTCCAGAGTACAGTGAAATAACTTTATTAGGCATTATAAGTAGCGCCACTGAGTTTGTTTTGTGTCTCTGTTATTAAATCAGCTCAGTTAGCTGTTTGTTTTGAATCCCTATAGTTATTAAGACCTCATTCTAGAGCAGAACCAATCTTGTATTAGCAAGACTGCACAAATGAAGCTTCACAAGTCTAAAGCAGAGATGCTGTTGGCTGAACTAAGGAATAATTAGGTTCCTTGCAGGTGAAGGCTGCTGTGCATCAAGCCTGGTTTGCTGTCCTGGACTGCCGCAGGGAACTCGTGTTGCTGCTGTGACCGTCCTGGCGACCACTCGCGTCCCATCGGTTGCTGGCTGCAGAAGTGGCCGCTGAAACTCCTCGCAGTTTGCGTTGGTTAAAGCAGCCATACCTGGAAATTATCCCAGTAATCGTGAACAGGAACCCCCCTCAGAGGAGTGATGTAGTCTTCCAAATTCAAAAGACTTGCTGTGTCTTGTCAGGCTAATGGCAATGAGTTTCTCTGATGGGTGGCTGTTCACCTCCAAGATGCCTTCTTGAGCACCCTTAATTACAATTTGTAATCAAAATTTGCCAGCTCAAGATGTAGTGGTATCAAGGAGAGCTTTGGTTTAGTGGTTGGACCTGCCTGTACTTTAATGTGGTATGAGCAGTCTTTTGAGGTTGGTCATGAGAAATGAGGGAAGGAAGCATATTGGAGGATCCAGAGGATGTTTGACTTCAGTACCTTGGATGAATTAGAGGTTCAGGGGTTTCAGGTGGAGGAGTGGTTGCCAACCCCTCTCCTGCATCGCAGGGTATTTCACAAGCAGGGCGTTTGTGCAGTGGATGTGGAAATACTGAGCGATTGTTGATGGTTATTGAATGTACAGGACGTGCTTTTAATGAGGCAGTAGTGTTAGTTATGAAGTTTGAACTAGTAATTTCTTTCATTTTTTAGAGTAGCTTTGGGAGTTTAAATCCCAAGTTTTTTCGGAAAGTACTGTAGAGCAAGTTGAATTTCCTTTATTGAATGAAATAATTTTTTTCCTTGGAAACTAAATGTAACAAGAATTTAATAATTCATGAATTGAGCTTCAACAGCCTTTAAATAATAGATAGACTGTCGTGCCAAGTTCAGCTGAAAACTTACAGAGCATACGTTTTTATGTTTTTCTTTGACATTTTGAAGAATTACAGAACTACAAACATTTATTTTGTATTTTTGCTCATTGCAATATTTTATTCCTTTCAGGCTGATTTAAGAAATAAAAGCAACAGTTTAAAAAAAAAATAACTAACTTCGGTTTCTGATGGGAAAAGAGAATAGGAGGGAGAGAAGCCCTAGGTACACATTCATAAATGATTTACTGGACTTCTGGCTGACAGATAGAACAGTTTCGTAATAACTTTGTTTATTATTTTTCTTATCAGTGGAATCAAATGTTAAATAGCTCTACGGGAAGTGCTGTAAGTTTGACTAACAATTACACCTCTGTCACCTCTGCTGTCTTTGTCCTTTTCAAAATAATCAGACTGGATTTATTGTATTGGTTATTTCTCCCCGCCCTGTATGAAATAGAAATGATTTCCAGAAGATGTGGCGAGCTGCAGAAGCAGCGTGTCATTCTGTGGTATTTTTGGATACGGGGAGGATGGGTAGGCGCTTGCTTAAAGCAAAAGAAACCCAGGAGTTGTCCCTGCCGCTGACCTTCAGCGTGACTTTGAGCCCTGCTGTGTTACACGGCTGGCCTTGCTGTGCCCCAGGAGAAGGGGGGTGGGGATGAAGCCGTGGTGGCCCAGGTGCCTCTGTCCCATGTCACAGAGCTCTGTGCTGTCCGTGTGTCTGGTCTGCAGGGGTATGGTCGTGGCCGGCAGACCAGGTTAGCTCTCTGGGGGTTTCAGTCCTGCTTCTGAGGGAGATGGGCAACGCATGGCCAAGCTTCAGGCACGCAGGTCTGCATCAAGTGGTGGGTGCCACTTCTAACCAGTGCAGAATCTGCAGGCCAGTTTTGGCCAAACACAGCAGGAGGTAGAGCTTTCAGACAATTTAAACTCCTACAGCTTTTTATGAACCTGAACGTCTAGGATTTCTCTGCTCTTTTCCACGTGTACTCCTAGTCAGGCAGAAACCCAAAGCACAGGCTCAGGCTGTTAAGACAACAGATAATCTACAGTGGGAGGTGATGCTATAAACATTACAGAGGTTTCAATCCAGAAGAAAATCCCAAACCAGAACACGGAACTCATTATGTCTGAGAGCATCCAACACAGCATCACAGACCCATGAGGCTTTACTAGTTTGGTGATTCGTGCACCTACTTTGTGATATCAATTCGGTGGAGGAGCGACTGACTTCTTAGTGATGGATTGCCTCATCGATCATGGAAAGACCTTCTGAAATCCGTGGATAGACTGCTACAGATGGCATGAATAGGTAGCCACCTCTTTGTTATTTTGGCTAATTCTTCAGGTACCAGAAATGGAAAAAATATTTTTCTCCTTTTATTCCCATGAATGTGCATCTTTCTTTCCCACTCCCCCTTTTTCTATGCAATGGAATTTGATGCTGGAATTGGTGAGAACAAAACTATGCTATTTTTTTTAATTAGTTGCAGTCAGGTGTGTCTTACAGGATGTCCTAGTGTGAATACTGCTCAGTTGGAGGTTTGAAGTTTTTGAAATGAAGAGCATTGATCTGTTCCCTGGCACCAAGTGAGGAATCGGGCAATATGGGTTTGTTTGCAGAAATGTGGTTGCCATTCTGTAGAGTTATTTAGGAAAGAACTTGGATATATCTGGTAATAATTTATTAGTATTATTTTAGCTTTACTGTTTTAATTTCTGTGCTGTATGTGCAGAACTCAAGAAGCAGAGGAGTAAGAAGTATTGAAGTATCCAATGCAGACTATTTGAAGTTGTAGTACTGTACCTATGCCTTTGTGTCATACTTTTACAAACTATGAACTTGTCTTATTAGTCAAATGGGAACAATCAAAATTTTAAGGGAATCGTTATCTTTCAACTAGATATTCCAAGCGTGGAAAGATAACATTGGCACCTGCAGGGTATTAACTGGCAAAAATCAATTGGAACTTCACTGTGATAACCATTCCCACTTGTGACATTACAGGGAATCTGCATTCAATTCCAGCTTGTTCAGCTCCATGGAAATGGTTTGGTAATTGGGGGGGTTACTCTCAATAACTCATCAGGCTGATGATACTGCTTATTGCACCATATGTTATCACTTAAGTCTCGAACTGTAACTTTTAATATTTCATTGAAGGGGAAATAGGTTAATAATAAAATCAAAGAGCTTGAGTTCTTTTTCTTTACTTTTAGAAACTTGAACCTATTTCTTGGAGTGTCCAAAAATGAGAAGGGAATAGGAGAATTCATATCAGCTACTTTTTGCACCAGTTTGGGCTGATCTCACATGGCTCTTTTTGTAGAGAGAGGGCAGAAGAAAGTTCATTTTTTTTTTTTTATTTGGGGCTATTAAAGAAGGCTTTTTCTCTCCGTTGCTCATCGTTTGGAGCCCTGAGAGAAGAGCTGGCAGAGTGCAGTTCCCAGCTCCGGTACGGGTTGGGCTCTCGGCCCTCAGTGAGACGGAAGGCGGCACGATCTGCCCTGCCTGGGTGTTTTTAGGAGGGCTTCACCTGCACACTCAGGTTGCTGTCAATAGTCTTTGTAGCATGATTATACCCAGAAGCGTAACTTTTGGCTAGGATTTCTTGTACAAAAAGCTATAAATATTCATTATTAATAGGTAGTCTCCGCCCCAAAACTTTTCTAGCATAAGTAGTTTGAGACCCAAATTGTGTGATCCGGCGTAATACCATTTTGTTCTCCTTTGTTATGCCATTTTAAAGTTGGGCCTCTGTGTTCATTTCTGATAATATATTTCTAAAATATGTTTATAAAAAAGAAAAGTTTTTGCTCAGTCAATCTTTTATCCAAGTAGCTTTTAACACAGAATGTTTCGTTTTCTCATTGGGAATGTTGCAAGCAGCTTAATCCCAAGGGGGAAAGAGTGCTAATATTCAGTGGTGAAAGAAAATAATTTGGGTGTGATAGTGCAATGGTGGGAACGTTTTGATTAAAAATGCAAGAATATTCAATCATACTCTCTAGCAGACCACATGTACATGAAAAGCCTATCTTCATTCTTACCATTCTGGGTGCTCATTTTTGACGGGATGATTGATTGGCGAGATTCCGATTTCTACACCTTTCATTTATCTTCAGTACTTTCATAAATGTTGAATTAAGCAGTTTTTATGAAACTTATCATGAACTGGAGTGCTCATCGAAAGTGACTGTGACAAAGTGGATTCCCCACTCTTGAACTTCTACAGCAATATTGGACAATACATTCATTTCTGCCTGGTTAAAAGCACAGATTTTTTTTTTTCTTCTTTCTTATGCATTTCTAGCCCTAAGAAAAATTAGAGAGAGAGGAGGACTGAAGGACTTTTGAGAAAAGGAAAAGAAAGTTTCTTGGACTGAAAATCTTGCCCCTTATTCTCAGCTGTGAAAAGCAAGACTACTGTCTTTGTAAAGTTGATTTTTTTCTTTTGTTCTTAATACAATTTTTATTTGGCCTATTTCCCCTACGATTGTCTTTTTACCTGTAAGCCTCTGTCTATCTTGGATTCTGCTGTGTCTTTGGAACTAGTGCAATGTATGCATGGTTCTTGCAGGTCATTTTTGGTGAAAAGTAGATTGTATTATATTAACTGCTGTGTTGTAGACATCCCATATCAGCATGAAACCGTTGCTGGAAAAAAAAATTAAAAAAAAGTTGGTAATTCTTTTTTGTTACCTGTGACTGATGTTGGGCTTTGGGAATTGAAGGTGACCTCTGTGCAGAGCCATAGTTGGACAGAACTGCTGACGATGCTTGCAGCTGACAAATTTCCTATGGGGGGACCCTCGTGAATATTCCCATGTTAGAACTCGATTGGGCTAAACTTCTTGTTTCCCCCACAGTGATGTGAATCCACAGCCGTGTTCAAATGCTCGGCGTTATCAGGCAGTTCGTTTGCTCTGGAGCCGCCGGAGCCACATTGCATCACACCTGCTGGCGCTGCTGGCACTGCAATATTCCATTAAGTATCTTCCAAACTGGGCTTATGTGTTTTGGGGGGGGGAAAGATATATAAATGCTTGATTTATGGGAGCACATGGAATGTGCAGATGTATCGGTGTCACCACTTCCCTCAGTAACTGAATTAAATGATTGGAAAAGGACAATCAAGGTGGCTGTCACATGCCAGTGCGTGGAAGTTAGTACAACATCTGCTTTGCCTGCTGTTTCGGAAATCACTGATGCATATTAGAATAGGGAACAGGATCTCTAGGACTTTTTTTCTTTTTATTGGTGAAGATTGTGCATGGGAAATGTTTAAACTCTGCTGAGAATAGCTTTATTTTTGTAAGTTATGGCAGCAGGTTGATATTTCTACCCTGTTCAGCATTTAAGTTACAAGAAGCTTGGAAAAAGGGCACTTTTCTCTTTCTGTAGTCACTCTGACGTTTATCTTTTCATCGTTTGCCTGAGCACCTAATGCTCTTCACTGCTTGCTTTTGGGAGTGCCACCATTCATTGCCTGATTAGTATTTTTGATACATACAGTGAGTTTATTGTAACTATAATAGCTGGAAGTGGTTGGTGTTTTGCTGACGTAATATGGTGTTTTCTCACAGAACTGTTAGAAGCGGATGCAGTATAAACTGCTAGTTAAAAGCGGTCAGAAGCATGGGTTTTCTGAAGGCATGAGGGAAAACTAGCTATTGGGAGCAGAACTTCCAGTTAGAAGCGTTTATGTTGCTTCCCTTAGGGAGTATGATGGGAGGGTAAAACTTCTATACTCTCAGGTGCTTGTAAGCAATTCTCCATGTGGGACTTTAAATTGGAATAGCTCTGTTATACATTTGTACCCCAGAACTCCCTGGATAATAATCTGCATCTTCTCCAGAACTCCCTGGATAATAATCTGCATCTTCTCCTAGCTGTGTGCGGCGATAGTCAGGTGCCGCTGGTGAAACCACAAATGAAATGCTGCTCACTGGACTTGGAAACCCCGCACTGTTTAGATGCTTCCTCTGTCATCTTGGGCAGTCTCTTGCTGATAAAATGATATTAGATGCAATTAACTCACTGCACACATCAAAAATATTTGTGACTTGTTATAGAGATGATTTCTGTACTAGAGTTCACAGCTGCGATTTGGGACGTGATTCCAGGTAGGTGACAGAAGTGACAGGAAGGTGTCAAACCCCTGTCACCCTGCCCTGGCAGAGCGGTTCAGAAACCGAATGGTCGTGTAAAAGCAGGAGCACAGTTGCCACCTCCTTTTTCTATGCTTATGTGAGCATTGGTTTATGTCTGCATTTGGTGTATGCGTTTTCCAGCGGTCTAGCGTGCCCGGCGCTTTCCGGTAGGCTTACAGCAACGGGAGAGGATGCTCGCCGATAGCTTCAGGGCCAAATCATCCTTGCTTTGTTCAGTTGCCTGCATGAGTAGAGATAGGGAATAAACTCGAAATGTTTCAAGTGTGTTTTTCATCATGCTGTGTTTCATTGTTTGGACAGTAATGCACTGAACGGCTCGGTCAGTACTGACCATTTTTGACTCGCGGAGCACAAGAACTCCTCCTGTTAATGACTGCATCTATTTAATAGCATAGCCAGGCACTGGGAGGACGTGTCACTAACTATTTAGATGTTGCCTTTGACCTATTGCAGGCTGTCTTGCTGTTTTCTCATTATCCCAAATTGGATTAGTAGATCGATGAGCAGTAACTGGAAAAGCAGCAGAATTCGGTGTGCCTTGGGTCTGGCTGCCCTGGTTACTGCGGGGCTGCCGGCAGCCGCGCTACGCAGCAGCGTCGGCTTCACTTGCGAACAAGGCCCCCGAATTGTCACTGAAGCCAGCTGTAAGGTCAGAGAGGCCAACTCGGTCTCGGTGAGGAAGTGCTGTAAACCAGTGACTGCTAACAACAGGGTTTTGCAGCAAAAGGAGTTTTAGGAGAATGAAGTTGTTCTCGGCTTATCAGTGCCACAATTTCTTGTTTTCTGAGAGTACTGTTGGTGGCCGCGTGTAGTGTCTCTCACAGCAAGTGTCTTTGAATTATTTATGACTGACTCGATTTGCAGTCCTAGAATATGAGTGTTTTCCAGCCTAAAATTAGGCTAAGCAGTAATCTGTCCTGAAGCCCTTGCTGGTTATTAGAAGTCATCTCTGATCACCCCTCCCAATGTGTTATGCGCAGTTTGCTACCGGTTGCTTGTAAACTCACCCAAACACAGGACATCTTGTTGCAGCCTCCTAGTCAGGCTCTTAAATTCTGTGAAATTAGTTTTTCAATGTGTGTGGTGGGTGTGTCGGTGTGACACCCTACACGGGGGTTCGTTGGGGTGGCTGTGAGCAGGGCCAGTCCGCTGGCAGAACCAGCCTGGCCCCGCCTGGGCTAAGAAAATCTTGGTTTGGTGACTGGGAACATCAGTGGTGACCCTGGGGATTTGGGGTGGGTTTCTGAGCATGCTGGTATTGCAGCCCGAGTGTCTGTAGATGAGCTCCAAGTACGGTCAGAAGTACTGGGCTGCCCTGGGCAGTGGCTGCGGCTGGAAATGGTCCTTGGCTGCACCCGAGTGAAAAGGTAACGAAATGCTGAGTGCGGTGCCCCCGCCTCGAAGAGACGAGTGCCTGGCGCTCGCAGAACGGTTGGTTTGCTTCATGAATACTGACTCAGTTGATGTTTTTACTTACCTTGTGGGTGAGGATGCATTTGTAAGCCCGTTAGCTTATGAGCTGAAATTAATTTGTGAGTTTAGCTTTTACTGAGTTTAGTACTGCAACATCAAATCATTTTTCTCGCAATTTAGCTTAACATTGATTCCTCGTTTAGATAAAAATTTGAAATCTTACAGGCTACACAAGAAATTAGGTTCTTAATGACTGTTTTATTCAATTATTATAGAGATACTTGTCCTATCATAGTTAATGTTCCATTTCGAAATTGGCTTGAGAGGGAGTGTTAAATGTTACTTTTCTCTCTAAGTCTCCAATATCCTCATGAGTAATATCCTCACATGACATTTTAATACAATTTTTAACCATGTTAGATTTCCCTTGTACAGTTTTATTTTATTTTGTTTTATAACTTGAACCAAGAAATTATTAAAATACAGTTTAAATTGGATTTTAAAAGCTTTGATTTTTTTTTTTTGCAAAGATTGTTTCTTACAAAGTTTTTGACACTTTTTCCAAAAATTCTTTTTAACAAAACTGCAGTGCCGCTTCTTTTAGGAAAAAAAAACCTTCAAATTCTTTGTTATTTCTCAAGCAGCACTAACAGGAATTTAACAGTTATTATAATCCTTTCTGTTGATGGATAACATTCTTGAACAGCAATTGATTTGCAGAAAACTGATAGATAAATCTGACAGGAGATATAACCCAGCAAAGAATTTTCAAGGGGGGTTGGAGAGGGGGAAGGATTTTTGGGATAATTTTAAGACGTTATTCATCATGACTGACAGCTAGTGGTCACTAGTTAGGTGAAGAGATAACATCTCTAGACTTTGCAATTTTCCTACGACGGATGACTAATGTGCTTCTTTCTGACAAAAGGGAAAGATTTGATCACATAATGAGAGGAGGTATTGATGAGGAGAAGGCTCTAGGAAAATGGAAACCTATGCAGTGAGATAAAATGGGGCCACATTTCAGAGGAGTGCGTTGGCATCTGCTGCCTTTCCAATCTAAGAAGTGACTTCTATTTAAGGAGTGAGACTGGGCAATGGGATCTAGCTCAAATACTGAGCATTAAGGTGACAGCTTAAGTGCATTATATTTGGTGATAGTGGGCACTGCTAAGAATAGTTTCTTTTAAAAAGTAAGTGGTAAAGTGTTGTAGCAGAAATTGAAATCTTTGCAACACAATAAACAAACAAACTGCTCTGCAGTGTGTACATCAGGGAAGATCCTTCACACCCAAGGTGTGCTTCTGTATTGCTACCCATAGACAGAGAGACAGTCAATTATCTGTATAAAGGTAGTAAAAGGGGAGGAGGCGGGTCTGGAGAGTTTGATTAAACCCATAGACCAAGATACGTGCTGGTGTATTTCAAGTAGTTTCCAGGTAGTACAAGAAGTATGGCGTTAGGTGTTACTTTGGACAAAATGAGTAAGAAATGGCATTGGCTGGAGCAGTCACGGGGATGTGAAGGTGGGAGCCCCGGTGAAAGGCTGGGAGGATGATCGTAGCTGAATGCTGGGGCAGCTCCTTGCATTTCCATTCTTCTCTCCTTCCCGCATCGCTACTAATTATTCTTAGCTGTACAGGTCAAACTCGCTCTGCTGTATTCCAGGCTTAAGATACGGGTCAGGCTTATCCCTTCTGTAACTGCATGGGAAATATTTTGTGTGGTTGCAGGGCTTTTGGACCTTTTTTGGATGGGGAGATGGGGGAAGTGTGGTGGGGTGTTTTTTTGTTTTGTGGTGGTTTGTTTTTGTTTGTTTTTCCCCCT
>Ga0181612_110726_pt1 | contig 11239 bp, 6 predicted proteins | sample HoacroProtozoa21_FD_119630 | JGI IMG/M metagenome (GOLD analysis project Ga0181612, IMG submission 119630) | Hoatzin crop microbial communities from Cojedes, Venezuel. Combined Assembly of Gp0051906, Gp0051904, Gp0051908 | reverse complement strand
TCAGGAAGAAAACTAACTTTCTCTTCCAACTAAGCTAGGGCAGTATCCAGACTGGAGACTCCTGACGTTTCTGAAGGTAGAAGCAGCAAGCCTTCAAGGGACTGATTTCACTGTTGGTAGCGCTAAATAATAGGACAGGACAGCAACTGTCTATACATTGTAGCAACCTCTCTCAATGCAGCGACTTTTCTGGCATAGAACAGTCCCAGTGGATTCTTCTCATCCCTTATTGTGGAAAAGTATTTACTGAAAGAAAGATCAACAACAGAGACAGCAGCAAAATCATGGGTTTAGTTCATGCCTTTACAGATTATACTAGGAATTTAGCAGCTCTGTAGCTTTGCTACAAATAGAAATACACCTTAAATCCCGAGGAAAATACTCTGTCCGGTCTGTACAGACAAGTAGCCTTAACTTTTCCAGTTTTTGGAAAGCATGAATTAAACTATCTAAGTATAAAGAAGTATAATCTACTATCTATTACTTACTTTCCACTTACTGAGTTTAAATAGATATAATCTACAGGGTGATTTCCAGGCAAATGCAAGTTCACACTCTGAGCTACCCACACCCAGGGCAGCTCCAGTGAATGTCACATTTGGCCACTTTAGTGAGGCCCACTGAGACGTGCACAGGCCTGGCTGAGCTCAGTGCTGCACTAACATGGCTGTAGGGCCTCCTGTGAAAGGCTGTGTCAACACATCTACTACTTTTCTGCTTTATACCATTCACGTATTAGCCAATACTTTCCCAGTTGCAATCTAGCCAAAACAACACTAGTGAGATGAATAGCAGAATCAGAGACACAGAAGAGAATATTAATACTAACCCAAAGAGAACATTATTGTTCCCTTTCCTAAGTCAGAACCAAGCCTAAATATGCTCCATTTCTGCCTTTTCAGTGTCAGCTTAAACCCACAAAAGAGAAGGTCATTTGCAGAAGCCCCTCCATGCTGTTCGATCAGAGAGCTTTCTTTCCCAGGAGCCTTCCCTTTCCTGTGGTGCCCAACTCAGTAGATGCTGTCAGGATTCAAGCAGCCACACAGTCATTAGTAGATTTCTAATCCACACAGCAGAGGAAGCACCGTTTCTCTTTTTCGTTCTGCACCAACTGCTGATGGGGCTGGAAGACCAGTTTCAACACCCCCTGCTGCTTAATCTCTGCTTCACTGGAGCAAAACAGCTGTAAGCAAATTATCTGTAGTAAAAATAACTCAAGGTATAAAGACAAGCTAATCACTAATATAGTAGAAGACAGCGCCACAAATCCCTTTGTCATTTTGGGCAGTTTATATTAACAACCCTTTGCACAGTGCCTCCACCTACAAAAATAGAGAGTAAAAACCTCTTTATGTTTTTTCCTCCAATCTCTCAGGATAAAAAGGGCACTTCTCCCCCACACTTGCATTTGTATCTAAGTGCAGGGCACCTAGTTCAAAGGAACCCTTATCTTCGTTTAAGCTTTCTAGAAAGGGCAATGACAATCTTCTGGACCCAGGAGCTAGCTCTACAGACACAGACTGGAAACTGCCACCCAACAGGCGCAGCCCTCCTAACTAGGTCATTCATGGCCCAGTGGAGGCGAGATGTCCCACCCAAGCCAGACATATAGTGGACTTCCTGACAGAAGCTACAAGATCCGTCTCACACTGTCAGTGCGCCATATTTTGAGTCTTATTAAACTTCTCCTTTATTTGCCACTCCAACCTCCACACACAAGTGGAGAAACCCTGTTTCACGCCTTTGCAGTAATGACACCACCCACACCAAGATATGTTAGGGGTCCAGAATGGCTAGAAACACAGCACTTCTCCAGCTTGAGGCTGGAGGTCAGCTACTGCAGGTTTCTCCTGAAAACCTACTTGCACTATGTTTCAGTTGCATTAGATTCACCAGATGGGCTAACTGGTTGCACCAAAGACATCCTCTGGCAATTGCTATGCAGTTGCCATTGCCTGAGGGGCTGATAGTTCATCCCAACTGCAAACCCAAGCGGGATGGAGCTTTGCCAAGAAGCCCATATTTCTCCCTTGAGCAAGTTCCTTTCCTTGTAGACATAAGAAATAGAATGCAGCTGATTTTGCCGACATCAATACATTTTTCTGCTGCACTTTCATAATATTCAACCTAGAAAAAAAGCCAGTTAAACGCATGCCCCTTTCAACATTGTGAAGTGTTCAAATGTTGAGCTAGCTGCGGGGTTTTTTTTCACTCTTGGCCTTTCTTGCTAAAATCCAGCTATCTTCTTTCTTTTTTCTTGATAAAAAGAATGTTGATTTTAAAATGTGCATCAAATAATTTTTCATTTCTTTAACATCATAAAGGGAAGTGGCTCCATTTCATTTTCCTCCTTGCTTTTCAATGGCAGAACAGAAGCTGACAGAGAGACCACAGAGAAAGGCAATGCAAAAATTAAAACCAGCTGCTTAACCATCATTTTCACTCATCGTTTTTCTCAGCAGACCTCGAAATCTGCAACAAAGGAGCTCCTCCAGCAAATCTTCCCAAAGAAGCGAAAAGAGCAGGCTGAGAAACAAAAAGCCACAGGACTGAGAGCCTGAGCAGCTCAGGTCCTCTGCCTCTGGCACACACACAAGGGGAGGACTGGGGTGGCCCGGAAAGCCACTCCACCTCTTCAGCCGGGTGCTCCTAGGAGGGCAGAGCTCTGGGGAGGTGGGAAGCGAAAGCCAGCTGCTTCCTGGCAGCCCTGAGCTGGACGAGGGCCCCCGAGAAGCGGCCTCCGGGGCCTGCCGCCTCCGGGTAGCACCACCACCTCTGAGGAAGATAAGGCAGCATGTGCTGATGCAAGGCTGCACTATGCACATCATCAGGTAACTTGCATATCTGTACAACTGCACAGAGAACTACACTTCAGCTTCAAGTTAAATGGAGCTCATGCTGATGAAGCCAAGAGACCGGTAGCTGGTAAAGACGTACAGCACATCTGCAAGGCAACGTTTCTCTGCCTATAGCCTGCCAGCACCCCTTGGACCTGAGCACTCTGGATCAGGAGGTCTAGTTACACTACTGACTACTCTGGCACCATGACTGATGGGCTGTAAAGAGACAAGGCAGTTTGCAGTGTCAGTGCTGGAGGCAAGCTCCTAACTTGTCTCAAGAAAGAGATTGATTTCCTTCCTCTGGCATTTCCCCCTGAGCAAGGCCGGGTGGTCTGCAACCCGTCCTCTGTGCCTCCTGGCACCCAGCCTCCACCTTGGTGCTGGCAAGGTTTGAACAGCAGTAGCAGTGTCAGATGATAAGGATAATTTGTCACTTGAAATTCTGCTATTTCAAAACATTTCATTGGAAATTGGAACAAATTCCCTCCATCAACAAAAATCTGTAAATCAAAATGGCATTTTTTCCCGATGCTTTTGTTGTTTAAACAGGAATGAACCAGGGTATATCCAACAGCCTGCATCTTAGAGATGCTGCAACTTAGAGACTGGTGCAGTGGTTTTCAGCATTTTCCAATCTGTGCAATCTTGATGTAGTTTCCTATGAACCCTTACACAGCAAGTGTTGTTCTGCTGCCTGACAGCCCCAGGCTTTACTCATCTTTTGTGGCTCCTTTAAAAGTAGTCGGGGACAGTGGAATCACTGGACTGTATAATCACAAAAATACCCTAAATATTTCTAAATTACAGTTTTTTAAATTCTGTGCATCACTAATTGCCACCAAAATTATTCCAGAGTTAGTAAAACAACATCAACTTCTAAAAACACACGAAAAAAAGAAGCCACATTTAAAAATTGGTTTGTAACAAAAGTGAAAATGTTGTTTGAAAGTGTCAGAACCAAACATCTTGATCAAGTGAACAGAATATTTTTTTCTGCAGAAGAAGACAAAGTATCAAATATGAAAGTTCCTCTGGGAAGCTGCTATTTTGATTAAATGCCACCTACTGACTAGAAAAACGTTGTGCAGGAAAATTTTTAAGGCAGCTTGACTGAACACGTGATCTCCACACTGGAAGGCATGTTAGACTAATGAGATTGAGGAAGTCAAAAGACTAATGCAAAATATAATGGTATACCATTTCTCCCCCCTCCTCTACCTCAGGTTAATTTTTTGCTGCAAGATACACAGGAACTCATTGTTTTCACTATCAACTCAAAAGTTGTTGAATGAAACAATCATGATACAGAAGTTCTGCAGGAAAATCTTTACAAATACTTACAAACCAGAAAAGTGGACTTTGATACATAGCACTTACCAGAAAATACCACTCTGAGACACAGCCTCAGACAAAAGCACAAGATAGAATTACATAAACACATATTGACCAAGGGCTATATTCGTGGAACATATACTCTGTGTACTCTCTCTGCAGAAGAAGCACCAAAGCCTCTGCAAAAAACTCTACTTCCTTAAGTCTCAGAAATTGGTCCTAGTTCCTGTTTAACACCCCTCTTTGCTCTCTGCAAGGATGTTGTGTAGCTTGCACAGCCTGCAGTAACTCTCATAGTCGTCTTAGAGGAAATAGGGAGCCTGAAGTTCAGGCTAAAAAAACAAACTAAAATCCTTGCAAGACGCAAGACAAATTTGAGAGCAGACATTTTTCCATCTCTGATGTGTCCCTTACTAACTACTGTAATGTTTCCTGTTGCAGCTCCCAATTCTGTTTATAAACTCCTGCTCCTGTGACCTTGCTCTCCTATAAGCGGTGCTCCAAGAGAGACTCTGCATGTATCCAGGAAGGCTGCTTTCCCACAGTCATAGCTGCCCAGTTACCTTCAAATAGCTAATAAGCATGCTTACTGAGCTGTCACACCCTATTATTGCATAAGCCTAGCTTTTCTACAAATATTCTTCTAGCTCTCTGAACTAGACTCCTGTATCTTCTCTCTTTAATTACTTATTTACAGAACTAATGCTCCAATAACATTTAGCTGCTAGCTTTTGCTATGTCATACAAAATTCTGGGCAGAAGGAATGGGGACAAACTGATGAAAGCAGTAGTTTTGCTACCTGGTATGCTCTGGTTCAAAAAACAGTTCTTGAAGCCGAGTAGCTTCCCTTGGGACCGTGGTTTCATTCTTTTCTTGGAAAGGACTGCTTTTAGGGTGTTCAGATAAGTCTGTTATAGGCTGCTAAATAATAAGAAAAATCTCCTTAATCTCTACTTAATTTATAGCCAGATTCTACATTAGCGTTTTCTTTTGTGCTAGGAGCTTGACCGGTAAGGATACACAAAATTGGGGCTGCTGCTCAGCAGAGAGGTAATATTAGACTTGGAATTGAATCCTAGCACTAAACATGTAAAAATATGTTGTTAAAGCAGCAAAGTAGAGCAACAAGAAACTAGTAATTGGCCATGTGATTATTTGTGAGCTCAGTGTGTTCGGCAGAACTTGAAAGCACAGCTTTCAGATTTGAAGCAGAGGCTGCTACCACAGGCAGTAAAGGAGGAACTGATACAAGAATGCAGTATTTACCTTGCAGAGAGGCTTGCCACAAGAGGGAAATGCAACAGGCTCTTCGGCAGTTACGTGTCATATAGGAGTCCCTTTTGCTGTAATACCTTCCCAGGGCTGGATAGCAGTGGCGCAGAGCTGACAAACCAACAAATTCCTTCTGCAAGATTGCGTGTTAAGATGCCAGTTCAGAGACTGAGTCTCTAGGGCTGTCTCTGCCTGGAAGAATTGCCTCTCTGTAAGCAGGGAAATGTGAATAGCAGTCTTCACATGAGGTCTAAGAAGGCTTATTCAGTAGTAAGAGTTCTAAGCTGTCTGAAAATCAGACACCAGTCATGCGGCCAAATTGCAATAACTGTTTTGTAACTCGATGCATCAGTCACTACACACTGCTTAGAGGAATATGCAGATGACTCTAACTTGAAGGCAGCAGAAGTCTACCTTGTATGTGTCTTGGACCAACATACACTCAGAACATAATCTGCAAAGTTTGTCCCCTTCATGCCAACTATGTAGCAACAAACCAGTACCAGAAGCCGTGTTCAGACCATTGGCAGAGTTACCAGTGCAAAAGAACTGGTCAAAGTAAGTCCCAGGGCTTGTGTTTTATTCTGCACAACTAGAGGCGTAGCTCAGAGATGGGATCCATCTTAAAAGCCACCCTAAATGGACAGATGACAAGTGTATGACTAATTACTTAACGTAAACATGCCAGGCTCTAGTGGTATTTTTATTTGTATTTAAGTTCTTATCCTTTTTCATTTCCATTAAACTTTTATTTTCTATTTTTATTTCATTCTTTTTTCTCAAATGAGATGAGAATAAAGATGAAAAATTCTAACAGCCTGCCTTTGCCCAATACAGGAACTCCTGCCAGAAAGATTCAGAGCCCTTCGTTACTCATGCACCTGTTTTGTCCATACAGACCACAAAATACGAAACTACATCTTACAGCCGTTTAGCCTCTGCCCCAGCTCCAGACGTTATCTGGTTTGCGGGTCTCAGCAGTAACATGGGCAGTCTTCAGCCTGAGCACCATTTGTGTCGGCACCTTCCCCTCGGAGCGTCAGCAGGTGGCAGCACGACAGAAGGGCGTTCAAGGTCTGCTCTTCTATGAGGCAGCAGAAATCATACACAGCTGCAGCTATGCTGTTCATTTTCATGGTGTAGTTGCAGCTTTCATTTGTTTTCCCCAGTCCATCATAAATAATGAGACAGGAGAGTAACACATAACAAAATATAACATCTTAATTGACTGTTTCTTTACTTTCAGCACTTTCAGCATTTATAGGATTATATTTTCATACTCTCATTAACCTCTGGAATGGCCAGGTTTCAGCTGGGCACCCGGCAGAGAAGCCACTTAGAAAACAGTGGTCTACTTTGACCCTCTCACTCTAGGGGCACACATTATAAAGGTTCAGCATGTAGCAGAGCAGATAAAGGATTGCAAATGAAGAATGGACCTGTGGGGAGCAGTAAATTAGTTGCAAATTTGGTCAGCTTTGGCAAAAGAAAAAAGAAAGGGGGATATTGAATAGAAAAGGGTTTATTCAATACTTTCAAAATTGAACTAGTTGATCTTTTGTTTTGAAAAGGCATTTTTCATTCAAACATTGAACAAAAAATATGAGTAAGGCTAAATAAAGCGTAACAAAACAGAATACCCTGAGACAAAGGTCATTTGTGGAGAGTTAATAATTTTTAGAGGGTTATCTGGTTGGTTTTAAACAAAAAAATCCCATTCATACAACTTTAATGAACAGTTCAGTTCTGTCTCTGTAAATCTGGTAATACAGAGCTTTTCAGTACATTTTTTCCCCCCAAGCTGTAAACTCCCTGTAAACCCGTTACATCACAGCTATAAACTCATTACATTGCAGCTGCTATGAGTGGAGAAACTCCACAGGAGATAATATCTGAGGAAACATTTGTATAAATACACAGTTGGATAGCCCAAATAAGTCTGTTTCATATATTGATATTGGGGCAGGGAAAGGGAAGAAGTATTTGTCATCTTCCAGGAAACAGGTATCCTTGCAGACAAGACACTGATTATGAAAATTAAGACCACTTTTGTTAATACTATACCTGCTCTAAAGTGAATGCTGATTTTAAAAGACTATGATCTCTAATTGATTTTCCCCCCCCATGGAAATGTTGACATCATTATTTAAAAAACAAAAATGCTTTTCACATTCATCTGTTGCATTTTGATCCAAAAATATTTACAGGAAGAAATTTTCAGGTCACATATTTGCTTAATAAGTAATATTACTTATATTAAACCCATTTTATCAGGCATTTTTCTTCGATATATCTTGAAAAGTTTCTCAGAAAGGTCAATATTTCAATCTCCATTTCGCAGGCTGGAAACAGTGAAATTAAGAATTAAAGTGACATAACCAGGGTCACATTTACAGCCAGTGGCAGAGCTACAGATATTATCTGGGCCTCCAAAACCCAAGTCCAGAAGTCATTAATAATTACAACTCTATTTTGATTTCATTATTTTCTTCCCCTCTGCTTAAAATGATTTAAAACAGAAGAAAAATGGGACAGTGTTAAAGTAACAACACATCTGAAATTTTTAGCTCCCTTCATTTTTCACCTAGTCTCCGGTTTTCACCCTAGTTTAATTTAGAATCAGATCTGCTGAAATAACTGTATTTTTCCTTAAGACAGCAGAAGGACATATGTTCCTGAGAATGCCAGCCTCAGTCCCCTGTGTCTAAAATATGCATGCACTGCTCTTTGGTTCCTGCCACTAAAAGAAAAAATAAATCCATTCTGCAGAGATAGCATTTAAGTTTTAAATAATGCATTTCTGTATCTCCTCTCCGAATCAAGGACCTCATTTCTTCTAGGCCCAAAGATGACAGATACAATAAGTGATTGCCCAGGTTACTGCATTTTAATGGGGCTGATTCATGAGGTCCTGCAGCTCCTGACTAAAGGATGTATTGCTGTCACTGTTCTCAAAGGTGCAGGGAAAGTCTGGGGGTGTAGAGGAACAGACAAACAAGGGAAAAAACAGTAATATCTCCAGGCTTTCACATCCCACCGGTCCCAGCAGTGTCAGGGAAACTCAGACAAATTTTGTTGGGAGATCTGACTGAAGGCACACTGAAGTCAAGGCACAGCTGGAGGCGTAATACAATCAGAATCAGAGACCTGGGCTGGACAGCACAGCTAACTGGGACTCTGTCACGTAGCTTCCTTTGAAGTTTGAGGCTCTATGCTTTGCTTGCATAATACAAAATCAAACAACGTGAACTATTCCAATGAATTCTGATCCAACAGGTCAGCTGTACTTTGATATGAAGCATGTGAGTAGTCTCTCATGGTTTAAGTTAAGACTTTAAATGTTTTTCTGTATTGGAATCAGGAAATTAAGTTCAGGGAAGATCAAAATTAATTTCATAGAGAATTTCTGAGAGAAAAATCATCCATTTGAAAGAGGTAATGATGAAGGGAAGTCCTTCAGCTGCTATTTCCATGATTCAACAGGTTTGATTGCAGTAGGAGTGCTGTTAGGCCTGTCATGATCTGAAGGTGATAGTGGGGCAAAGGCTGGAAAGAAAAGTAGCATTTTGTTAGACCAACAGACATGGCAGCATCAAACAGGCTTGTGGACAGACTCACAAAAATGTTGGACAGAAGGGACCTCTAGAGGTTACTTAGGCCAGCTTTCTGTTTGGAGTAGAGCTAGCACCAAAACCAGACCAATCTAGCCATCCTGAAAGCCTCAAGACTGAGATCTCACCTATTCTGTGGTTATCTGCCCCAGTGCTGCCCCACCCTCCTGGTGAAAAAGCTTTTCCTAGGCTTCAATTTGAGTTTCTAAGCTGAAATATGGGGGCATTGCTTTTTGGTTTAGCATCTGCCACTACCAGGCAGTATTTGGTTTCATAGTCTTTGAAACTGTCCCTAACTAGTTGTGCAATGCTATTAGACTCCCCATTAGCATCTTTGCCAGATTAAGCAAGTCTGTCTCCCTCAGCCCCGCCTTGTAGGTGATGTGCCCTAGTTGTCAATCATCTGAGTAGCTCTTATACAGATGTGAAATAGATTTCAAGCCAAGTACAATTTGGGAACAATTTATTTGTCTGTACCTTAATTATGTTACTCAGTATTTTATCTGGCTACGAGACACAAGTTGCAGTGACATTGCCATTCTATTTCAGATTGGAAAATATCTACTAGATCTTATATGGAGCGGAAACAAAAAATTCAAAGTCTCTGATCTTCCCTGTCTCCAGGAGATATTGCAAAGGTAAAAAGATTTCTGTCTGCCTCATTAAAAAAGATATCATCCAGGCACAAATTTCAGAAAGGCACTGGTTGCCCATGAAACTAGTATCCAACCTGTATGTAATTTATCCCCTTATCCTGCGAAAGACAAATGAGGTGCAATACTTAGAGCCATCTTGTCTCACTAACCCTATGTTTGCCTTCATTACTGCAGAAAACTTTGCTTGCAGACATGTTTAGAAATAGTAGAATAGCAAGACAATTTCTGGTATTTAAGGGGACATATCATCTCCATTCCTGGAGTTGCCCTTGGTGTAATAAGAATACCACAAAGACTAATAAAGAACAGAAAATATACAAAATTAAATAACTAGCAACATGCTTTGTCTCACTGATTATAAAGCTTAGAGAAGTCTATAATCTTTGGATTTATAAGTGATTTGTTGTTCTTAACAAAGTTTTTACATTCATAATCTAAGTCTTCCTTGCCTTCCATATGTCAAGGTGCATCACAAAACAAAGTTAGAAATCTTGATCAGACCTTTGCCAATTGTCTAGGTTTCTTTTGTCACCTCTTCAATTGCACTGCCTAATAACTTCTTAGAAGTCAGAAATTTCTGTTAAAGATTTTGCTTCTCATTACTATGGCGCACAACCTCAGCATATTCAGAGACCACTGTTTATAGCCAAACCAGAAACGGCACACCAACAACTTTCACGTTTGTCAAGTATAAACAAAAAAGGGAAAAAAATGCCAAGTCAGGCTTTCTTTATCTACTGTGAAGAATATCATAGAATTCTCATAGTGCTTTTGCAGGTCACTTAAGTAAAATACCTATTCTTCCTACTCACAGGGCACTCTTCTGAATAAAGTCAAATGATTTTCAGGTAGTTGCTACAGTAGTAGGAGAGGTACACTTCATGCACCTTGTACATGAAGAGGTACACTTCACTGCAGAGGAGAAAACAATGCCATCTTTGGCTGCCAGCAGTATATCTGCTTGGTAAGTTTCTTGCCCCGCTGAAGTCTATAACAGCTGTATTATAACCTGCTCTCAAGCTGTAGCTGCTCGCTAGAGATTCACTCTTACATCCTGAAATGAAATATTAATTACTCCTGACCTATTCACGGAAAATGACTAGATGAGAAGTAACTGTGACTGTAAAAGAATGACAAAGATACCTAGAAATTGCCTAGTTTAACTCTGCAAAATGTTCAGAATGGTTCTTGTTTACAGTCTCCACCTTACCCCTCATTCCTGAATGTAATTCCATGAGATCACAGCTCTGTCGTGTCTTAGTAGTCTTGATGTTTTTGGCATATTAACTGCCTCCTCCAGGAAGCATTATCTCTGGAAAGCACAAGATGCCATTAGGCTTATGCATTTTCTGAATTTTTAGCCAAACCTAAAGAAATTGCTTCATTTCTTATCTCTTGGCCTTAGATAATCACAGAATCACAGAATGGTAGGGGTTGGAAGGGACCTCTGTGGGTCATCTAGTCCAACCCTCCTGCCGAACCAGGGTTACCTACAGTAGGCTGTAGAGGACCTTGTCCAGGCGGGTC
>Ga0181612_108890_pt1 | contig 11239 bp, 6 predicted proteins | sample HoacroProtozoa21_FD_119630 | JGI IMG/M metagenome (GOLD analysis project Ga0181612, IMG submission 119630) | Hoatzin crop microbial communities from Cojedes, Venezuel. Combined Assembly of Gp0051906, Gp0051904, Gp0051908 | reverse complement strand
CTCTGGAGGCATTCACGGACCTTCACAGCCTTCTGAAATGGTGGGGCCCAGCCCTGCACCCAGCACTCGAGGGGAGGCCACACCAGGCTGTGTCCAGCGGGACAGTCCCCTCTGCTGGGGGTGGCTGGGCTGTGTTTGATGCCCCCGGGGTGCAGTTTGCCGTCGGGGCTGCCAGGCCCCGCTGCTGGCTCCTGTGGAGCTGCTGCCCACCAGCACCCCAGGGCCCTCTCTGCAGGGTGGCTCTCCAGCCGCTCCTCTCCCCGTTTATACTTGTGACTTGGGTTACTCTGTCCCAGGTGCAGAATCCAGCCCTGGTTCTTGTTAAATTTCATGCCATGGGTATTTTTCTTCCCCTTCTTAAATATGTTATCACAGAGGCACTACCACCATTGCTGATTGCCTTGGCCTTGGCCAGCAGCGGGTCCATCTTAGAGCCGGCTAGCACTGGCTTTATCAGACATGGGGGAAGCTTCTCGCAGCTTCTCCACAGAAGCCACCCCTATAGCCTCCCGCTACCAAAACGTTGCCGCGCAAACCCGTAACAATAGATATCCATCCTAATGCCATGAAATGATCCCTGGAAATTTAGCGGTAGGAAACAGGTATCATACTCGTGCTGTAGATGCACTGTTGCTAAGACTTTAATGATGATTTAGTATCCAGAATACTTGAGAAACGTAATTAAAAACTGGTTTGTTATTAAAATTTATAGAGTTTTTGTGGATTTTCATAATCTTACCATCATCTTTTTTGTTTCCTTAAAATGAGAGATGAATAAGTAAAGCACAACTTTCCCCCTGTATTTATTAGTTTTTCACCAGCTGCACCCTGAAGAAGACGGTAAGGATGAGGGATTAATTTTTCAAATATTTTTTTTTCCAGGTAGGTATGTCCTTATTAATGTGCAGTGCAGGAACTCGCTTAGTTCTTACTAAATTGAAGGTTCACTGAAGTATCTTGGGTGAGACCGTAAACTAACTGAGATCAGTGGGACTACTGACAGAAACAAGTCCAGGACAAAATCAGATCCAGGATTTAAAACCTCTCTGTCTCTAACCAGCACAGTAATGCTACAAAAAAAAAGACAACCACAAATCAGTTGCCAGGCTGTGTAATTGCCATGGTGTGAGAGCAGAGAGCCTGGCAGGAAGACGTATGGAAGAGATTATCACACAGTTCATGTAAGGCTGCACGATCTTAGATGGCTTGAATTCTCATCTGTGTGGCCACTTCTTTCTCACAGCTTCCCCTCATGGCCAGCTAGACTCCTGCTTTGAGTTGTGAGTTTGGAACAGCCCTACTAATGCATCTGGACTTGCCCAGGTTCAAGGGGCTCCATATGTTAACTTCCCCTAAATCCGTATTTCAATCCAGAGAGCTTTGTAAACTGAACCAAATCTTTGTAAAAAGGCCTTGGCTTCCTGCACGCATTTTTCTCCAGTTGTAGGTGTCATTGTGCTGCCTGCTGTACAAAATAAAACAGGAGGATGCTGTGGCTTACCAAGTAGTATTTGGAAGCACTCCAAGGCAAATTAACAGACCAAGCTCTAACCAGTGCTTGCCCAACCACTAGAAAACTTTGTAAGCTGCAAAAGAACGCAGTTTGCTCTGCAATTTTCTCCCTATGAAACGTACAGGCTAAAGCCATTTTTGCTGTCAGTGGAAAATAAGACTTATCTAAATGTTCTGTAGGGTTGTAGGTAACCTCACAGTGAATGAAAGGCCTCTGTGCTCTGTTTTTTCTTCCATTTAAGTGACTGCCAAAAGTAGTGCTGAGCTTGAAGGGAAGAGGGATCAAACATTGGCCACCCAGAGGGGGAAAAACATCGGTGTCTAGAAATTAAGCACCATTTGCTTGACATTTCTGTAAATAAATTCTACTCAATAGCTCTTTTTCTAGAGGTGGATGTGTTGTGCACCAAGTCAGATAGTACTTTTCAAGAAGTACTTCCTTACTCAAATTACTGAATAACTTACAAAGTTCTAGTTCACAAACACGAACCAGGCTGAAAAATAGCAAGTATCTTACAGGTGTTGGGTTGCTATATAATTGGTAATGTAGTTTCACACATCTTTGTTGGCTTTTCCCTTTTGATAAGTCATTACATTATATACAATGGCCAGGTCTCTACGCAAACCGAACTCTGCAGGGTGCAGAGCCTTGCGCAGTTTGTCGTCATCGATAGATGTGCTTTTTACAGTTGTGAGAATCCATTACTCTAACAAGTTACCTTAGCAAGACATACAGTCAACTTTGTAGTCACCGGTGGCAGTGCAGTTGACTGCGCCCTTTATTAGTCGGATGTCTGCGTAACTCTTCTCCTCAGACAGCGAGCTCCTCCAGGACAGTTGAACCAAACTCCTCTCTGAAAGACGTTTATAGACTTGGCTGTAGTGGTATCATTACCACTAACTACAGCTGCTTTCCGAGTATAAGAACAGGAGGAGGGCAGGTGGCTACTTATGAGGCAGCATATTTTTATTTTCAGAGTAGTGAGCCTTCCTAGCTGTTGTGTCTATGATACAATTGAAATCTCATGGCAAACAAATATTATAGTTGCACGTAGGTAATGGCGGTTCAAAGTTGCAGCACACTTTGTCTTGCCTCCTACCACTGAGTCTGCTCCATCACCACGTTTTCCTGCATCCATCTTGTAACGGTGGTCACTAAAAGTTGAGTTGGTTTTTTTTGTGTGTGTGTTGGGGTTTTTTCATTTGTTTGTTTGGGGGTATTTTTTTAGGGGAAAAAAAAAGTCTCATTTTGCAACCATCTGTTCTCTGCTACACGATGAAGACAATTGCGTGGTTCTTGTCAGTAGTTATATTCTTATTGTTATATAATAGATCTTATGTTCTTGTCCATTTAAAATACTTGTAGAAGTAAAATGTTTTTCTTTTATTATTAACACATGTTAAGAACCACTGTATTGTCATTGTATGACTATATTTAACCACACTGTGTGTACGTAGCTGAGAAGATTTATTTTTTCCTACTCCAGATCACATTCCGTGTTTAGGGGGTATGATTTTGTAAACACTTAGGTATGTGATTTGCTTTGTACTAACAAGTCCCGATGGCTACTGTTGGCCTGGTTACATGTGTTAAGTTAGGCAAAAGCCTGCAGGATCGGGACACTTTTCAGAAAACAAGTAGTTGCTTTTCCTTGTGCTGATTTTTTTCATGCTCTTTTTCGGCAGATTTTATCAAAGAAATATGTATTATTCCAGTAGGAGCTTCTGGTGTTTTGAGACAAAAACAAGTTGCTAATGACCAGACTAAACCATTCACAAAGTTGCAAGCATTGTGGCAGAAACCTGTTTCTAACCAACCCGCAGATGAGTTGAGGCAGTGGTGTGTGTTGTACGTATGTTCCACACGTGGTACTCAAGGCATTTCTCCCTGGGTTTTTCATTAAATAGCATATATAAAGTAAATGTTTGAAGTATGAGTTGATGTATTTGAAGCATAAGAGTGATGAAAGTGATGCATTATGTCACTGTAACATATTGACATTATCAATTATGTGTTATTAAACAGCTTAGCTAACTGAATGATTTACCTTGTGTTTAACTGCCTTTTTCAATTAAAGGTAGCAAATGCTGTGTAACTGGGGCACAGCCATAGAAACCATATATTTTCTCCTGTTAACACCAGCACTGCTGACATGCAAGTGATGGGAGTGTTGGCATTTTGCTGCAGGCTCTAATGAGCTAGTTTAAATGGTCTAAAAGGTCTAAAAAAAGTGATTAATGATTAGGAACAGGACCGTTACACAGCTTCACAGCTCTTTTCCTCAATGCACTTCCATTTATGTCAACTAGCCGCACACTTGGGAGGTGTTATTTCAAAGTAGTCAGCACAGGGTTTTTTTTCTACTGCCATTTGTTTCTACTTCATAGGTCCCTTTGGTTGGCCAGATACAGCTAGTGTTTCCTCAAAGTTGTAAGCTTCAGTGATAAAGGAGGATAATCCACAGGCTCTGCGTGTCTGTGACCAAACTCGAAGCTGTTGAACTCTACTGTCATTTCAAAACAGTGAATGCCGTCTTTAACGTCTCACTCTACTTACTCGGTTTTGGTGTGTTGTGTTGGAAACAATTTAAAGGTTCCTCTCAAAGTAATTGAAGCACTTTGTCAACTGGCAAGTGATTCTCTTCTGCTGTTCACTTGGTTTTGCAGCAAGCGGTAATTTGTACGTTAGCACTGTGTGTTTGTAAAGGGTAACTGTCCGCCACTAAGCCCTCCCTCTATACATATACATATATATTTGTTACGTGTATTTCTTTGGGGACTGAGGTCAATGAACACTACTGCAACAGTTTACTGCCTCCCCCCCCCCAAGTAACAATTAGCTGCCCTATGTAGGAAAAACAAGTAGCTCAAAAGAAAATTAAAAACAAGGTTGAAAATGCCATATCTCACTCTTCTTAATGAACCTTAAGACAGCGAGATATCTAGTAGATATAATGCATTCTCTTTGCTCTTTTAAGCTAAGGCATTATCAAACGGTGAAGACTAGTGGGGACTGAAGACTCAAGGGGAAGATACCTTGTATTTTTGGGTAGTTTATTTCACCATGCGAAGGTCTTGGAGCTTGTGGCTGAAAGTCAGCAATTGCTCTTAAGTATCGTGTTGTGGGCGAGGGGAATATATTTTCTTAGAATAAGACATTGAGTAGTATTTTAGTTGCTAGCATTTTGTCTTGGCATTTTGTTAGTAATCAAAGTATGAAGTGCAGTCTTAGCTGTGTGCAAGTTCAATCAAGTTTTGTGAACAAGCAGCTCAAGAAAAAAGTTTATGTAATGATTGAGGGGCCGAAGGGAGGATGTGGGATGATTTATTAGAGTGCGGTGGTGCAGAATAGCATGGTATGGGGTAAGGTGACATCTGCTGAATGGGTTTGCAGTATGTGTAGGGGAAGGATGGCTTGAAGGTAAGCATGTCACCTGGTTAGCTCGTCCTTGAACGTGGTGCTCAAGGTGGCATTGTAGCTCATCTGCCTTTCATAATGCTATTTTTATCCACCTCTGCCAAGAAACCAAGGCTTAGGCAGGCACGCTGGATGTCCGTTGTGCTCTTGTCCCCTGGCTCCCCAGAAACTTTGGCTCAGTTGATCGACATCGGCCAAATGTAGCAGAGGGGGAAGGGTCCTAAGAGCGTTATGGTCCAACCCATTTTGTGAACAAAAGGTGTCCAGCTAGAGGAGAAAGCTGCAGCTCTCTGGGTGGAGGGTTTGGCCGAACTCACCCTTTATTTAAGGCGAGAGAATCTACGCAGGGGAGTGCAGTTACGAACGCTCCGACGGCTATAATGCTGTTTTAGACATGACAAAAGAACTACAAACCTCATCTGTGAGGAAGCAGGCTTCCTTCGTCCTGGTGCTGACACGGCTACTTGTTACTCCTGAGGGATTCGCCTCTCCTGCCTCTGCAGTACCTGGAGAGGGATTTGCAGGGATTTTCTTGGCTCTGGGTGTACACAGGCCAGGATATGTGTAGTTGTTACTTTGGGTGTGTAAAGCTGCTTCCCTTCCTCCTCCTTATTAGGACATTTGCCTCATCAGCAGCCACTTGCATGTCTTGAGGGTTGGTTGGGTGTCTTTTTTTCCCCCCACACAGACACAGTTTCTGTTTAGAGAGTCTGCATTTCTCGTCTGCGGATGGGTCAGGGGAACATCTGCTCTGGATAGCTTTGAAGTGTTTTTTATTAACTCAGGCCCCCAAAATCCGGGCAGTGTGGTGACTATTCCCACGGCGCGCCTACCCTGCTACTTGTCTTCTGGAAGCTGGTGTTGAGGTTCATTACACACATTTATTCTCATTTTTCTGCTCGGCTCGGATTCACTACGCAGATTCTGTTCTGAAACGGTGACGTAAAATATGGATTTTTTTGTTTTTCCTTACGCATCAGTGCAGCGCTTTTCCCCCTGTAGTTCAGAGCAGTGCTGCTGGTGGGCAGGTTTCAAAGGAACCTCAGCTCCATATGGTTTTACTCGATAATCCTTTATCCACCATCTTCGGCTCTCATTCCGGCGCTTTCTTGCCTGTGGCTACGTCTCTATCTCCGCATCAATTAGCACAGTGATTTATACAACAAGCAAGCCGTTTAGAGGTAATGGTACACAATTAACATCTCATTCCACCATAAAGGGTATGCTAAATACCCCAGTCACCGCTTTCTCTGCCTGGAATTGAAAGAAGTGTTTGTCCTAATTCATGCGCTATCTGATGTGAAGTGGGGGCTGCTTTGTGCGGCGCCACCCCATTAATCTAATTACCGAGAGCTGCGAACGAAGGGGAAGGGCCGCCCGGGCGCCGAGCCCGAGGGGAACGGCGTGACTCGGTGGGGCGAGGCCGGGCCTTGCGCGGCGGAACGGGGGCCTGGATCCCGCCTGTTGCGCCGCTCCTCACGGCCGCGGCCTTGTCAGCGCAGCCGGGCGCGGGCCTGAATAGAGCTGTAGATGCGCTGTCGTGTGGCGCGGGGGCGAGGATCCGTGGTGTGCTGTTGTATTAAATGATGCGTCCTGGTTGACGGCTACCTGGAGACCGCGCTGATGGAGTTGTCAAAGCGCCCGGGCCAACCGGCTGCTCCACCGGCCGCAGCGCCAGCAGGGTCCACTGCTCCCCCTGACCCGGCTCCCCCGGCCCCACACTGGGCCACGAGCGAGCTGCGGGCGAGGGAGCGCTCGGAACCGGCAGCCTGCCCCCGGCTCCTCAGCCACTGTGTCGGTGGCTTGGGGTGGCTTTGACCCTTGGTGGGTTTCTCGAGAGTGTCAAGCTACGTGTCGGTGGCTGAGGGTGGCTTTGACCCTTGGCCGGGTTTCTCAAGAGCGTCAGCTACGTGTCGGTGGCTGGGGGTGGCTTTGACCCTTGGTGGGTTTCTGGAGAGCGTTAGGTGCATGTTGGTGGCTTTGACCCTTGGTGGGTTTCTCGAGAGTGTCAGCTACGTGTTGGCGGCTGGGGGTGGCTTTCACCCTTGGTGGGTTTCTCGAGAGCGTCAGCTACATGTCGGTGGCTTTCACCCTTGGTGGGTTTCTCGAGAGTGACAGCTACGTGTCACACCAGGCGTGGGAAGTGGGGTCAAGTTGCCAGTCTGGTGAAGTTTCCGCCGCTGGAGTGTGCGCTGTGTGGCGGTGAGGCTCCTCTCTTTTTTTCTTTCCCTTTTTGCTGCTGCGAAAGGCTCACGGGTTTTGTGGCTGGTTTTGGTTTTGTTTAGCTGTCCCCGCAGCAGATTGAGTGCTTGCTCCTCCATTAGACCACAAATGCCGTTGTTTTGCGTGGGTGTTAGCGCCAGGCCTCACCACCACCCCGGGGAAGTAGATTAGCTCTAAAACTCGGAGCTCGGGCAAAAAGTCTCTGTGATTTGCAAAATGTCATTGATCTCCTTATTGAGTAAGAAAGCCTTGACTCCGAAAGCAGGTGGTGCCTGGCACCTTCAAGCAATACGGAATAAACACATCATTTGCCGTGGTAGAGATCTAAGCAAGGGTACGATCACGGTGTTAAAATGCATAATGGTTAAGAAAAAAGGCAGCGTGCTCATCGTGTCCGGCACTGGAACATTGCCTTGTATTGCTTTGAGTGAGTACCGAAGAACATACTGCTTGTATGTCAAACCGCAGGTGACAACAATGAAGTGACTTGAGGCGGGGTACGGATTAGGAATGTTAAAGGGAAATTATGTGACCATAGTTAATAAACATCACCAATGGCAAAAATGAGACCGTAGGGCTAGTCAAAATAATGAAGATGCGCAGCAGACAGTTTCTCTCCTGAAATCTGAGCTACATAAGATTTTACCCCCTTCTGACCACAAGAATTGACAGACGTTTGAAAAACATGGTTGAACATTTAGGTAAAGCGTACTGAAAATCCACATCTGGTCAGCAGTCCAAACACTGCCGTAAGGAACACATGGGCAGTGATACATTAGATTGCTCTATAAAATCTCCAGTGGAGTTTGAGCATTTACAGCTTCTGGGGACACGAGTTTCAGGTGTACAGGGGAGATCATATTTAATAAACCAATGTGAGATGGAACAGAGCGCAGTTTAGAACATTTTACTGAAGGTTTGCAGTATTCTGTTGCACACGGCAAGGGAACTGTATCTGTGCAAGCTACGGAACTTGTTTTCGAGCAAAGATGGGGTCAGATGTGCCCTGGCCACCTTTTTGTAGCAGCCAGTCTACTTCTTGCCTACTGACTTGGGGGATCAGCACGGTACATATCTACAAAAAACCTCCACAAAACCCAAGGTATAATTTTCACTCTGTTTGCTTTCTTTCCCCCTCCCTACTCCTTTGCACTGCTGTTATTACACTTTTTTGTTTTCTTCCTTTTTTGTCAAGGAGATTTGGTGGTAAGAGGTAGTTTTGGATTACATAAATACCCAATTGATTTAATGGGAGAGGTAGGACAGGATACTGTTACCCTTAGAAAACTATTAAGTAACATCACTTTTCCCTGCTGCAATTTTTTGTCGACTGATTGTGGACTCCAGCGGTCTGGTGGAAAAGAAACACCTGTTTTCTATGCCATCAAAAGCCGTAGGGCTCCTTTCGGGTACCTCTTTATTAACTTTGCTTTGGCTGGCAGAATTAGGGTCTGAAACCCTGCGGAGTGGAGCAGTGGCTGGTGACAACTACTCATCAGCTCTGATCTGAGGGCGAGCAGATTTCCTTGCTCCGAGAGTCCACCCGCAATCTATTTATGACTCCCAACAGATGTTTCTTCTGGTTTAGGCCGCTGGACACCTTCTGCTCTCTATCTGTAACCCAGACTTTACAGCCTTCCCCAGTTTACGCCCCTTCTTTCTCCCATCTCCTCCTCCTCCTGGTGAGGATAAAGGAAAAAAACCTGAAACCTCGTCCGCACTCCGTCAGCAGCATATCGAAACTTCTGCTTCAGATGTCCAGCCTTGTCCTCACTAAATCAAAGGCACAGCAGCAGTGTTCATTGCATCATGAGAAAAAAATGTGGTGTATTCTTAATTGTCTTAGTTTTAGCAGCACTGGCAGGCGCTGCTTGACTTGCTCTTGCAGAGAGCCTTGCGGCTGCACCTCGGTTGGGTGGACAGCCCCCGTGTACCCCCTGCACAGCCCAGAGGTGAGGAGCAGCCTCCCTGTATGCCCTGCACAGCCCAGTCCTGAGAGGAGCAGTCCCCCTGTACCCCCTGCACAGCCCATCACCCAGAGGTGAGGAGCAGTCCTCCGTGTACCCCCTGCACAGCCCATCCCCCAGAGGTGAGGAGCAGTGTCACAAAGGGACGCTTCTGCGGGTGTTTAGCGGGGTCCAGTCAGCAGCAGAAGTACATCAAAGGTAATCTTAAAGAAGGAACCTTTCTTTGCGGCTTTGTCTTTCTCTATTCCGAAAGGTCATTTGTGAACCGGCTGTGCCAAAAAAGGCCTTTCCCCAGAAGTTTACTGTTGTTATTTTTTACTTTTTGATTACAGTAACTTGCTTATCCCCCAAACAGACTAAAGAACAATAAACAAATACAAAAGGAAAAGGAACAGCTCATCAATAACAAAGACCCGCGTTTTAAAGCTTTGAGTGCACGGACTCTTACATCTCACTCCAAGCAAAGCAGGAGTCCTGCAGAGAAAGGAATCTGAAAGATATGAAAATTATAAAGATAGTAAAAACAATGTTTGGTAGGGATATTTTAACTTGGTGTGGAGAACTGAGCTTTCAAGTGCAGCCATACTGAGGAACATGGTTTTTCCCCAACTGCTGTGTGTTGTGGAGTGCATAGGGAATTTTGTATTTCACTCCCTGGGAAATGCTGTAGCCTAGATGGATGCGGAAGGTCTAGCTCTAGCTTTCACTTCAAGTTTAAATTTGGAAATGGGGCAGCTCGGAAGCATTGTATGTGGCTTAAAAAACTAAATGGCATCTAAACCTAATCCTTTGCAATCGTGTCAAAATAGTCTCTTGCAAGAGGCAGCAATAGAGTCCACAAATCTAAGTTATTTCTGTGTTCTTCCTTTTTTTCCCTTTTTTTTATTTTCAAACTCGGAGTACAAAGAAGACACTAACCATGGATACTGAAACTGTGCAATTTGGTGTAATTATATTCCCCCCCATAGATTTAATGAAGGACTTTTAAGTACAATCTATCTTTGATAAATAGTCCCTCTGCACAGAATGTTTATTAGATTGACAGCAGAATACACTCTGCAAGCTTTTTTTCCTTGCCACTTATGACTCAGATGAATTTTAATAGGAGTAAAAAGCTTTTATTTGCACAGTAATTTCACTTAAGGATCATATCCTTCAGAAGCTGGCAGACACTCGTACGTCTTGATTGCAAAACAGACACCCGAGAGTGAAGAAACGCGGGTAAGATGTTATTATTTGACTTGTCACGCTGCTGCAATTGTGGCTGCAACTTCTGCCATCGAATCTCCTGTAGGCATCGCCTCGCCTCTCCCCGCGGCGTGCAGGCAGGTGTGCAGGCGTGCACGCCGACGCACGCGCGCGCTGTCCTCCAGGGAGAAGACACCGCGCGCGCTGGGCGCGGGCGCTTGTGCAAGGGAGCTCGCTCGCCGTGTGTCGGGCTGGAAAGCGTGAGCGCCGCGGTCTTAACGGTCGCCTGCAGGAGGCTTGGAGTCCGAGCAGCTTTCAGCGTACAAAATGGTGCTGGTTTCCCTGCGCCGTACCGGTTGTGACCACGGCACGTGTTTGGGAATGGGCTGCTCAAATCTTTGGGCGCCGCTTACAGCTTCGGGGAGCGTTGCTGGGGCGGTGGGGGGGGGCTGGTTCGTTTCGCCGTTCGCCCGTATTTCTGATTAGAAGCAAGTGTTGCTAACTGGACGGCTGCGCTCTTCGTTGCACAGAATTCTGTGTGTCCGAACGCCGTTCGTGGAGGACGGTAATCCTCCGTTATGTGTTTTTAATTCGGCTTTGGAAGCTGCATTTGAAAGGTGTCGCTGCAGAATTAATCACCTTTTGCGTGTATTTCTAAACACCTTGTTCTACTCTCTGCAGAAGCAGAAGGTAGAGTCCCCCTTTACCTTCACCAGAAGGGGATCGGATTTTTTCTGTCTGCGTAAAAATGAAAAGTAAAGACGTTCTATTGCTCATAAAACAATAGCTAATTGTTTTGGAGGAAAACATACTGTTCAAAGCAAGGTGTTGAACTTTACATCGGCAAAATAGGCATTTGAATTGTAAATGCGGTCCGCCCGGTGCTGATTATTAAAACCTTTGTTTAAATTATGGATGAAGCGTGGTCGCG
>Ga0181612_171693_pt1 | contig 11240 bp, 4 predicted proteins | sample HoacroProtozoa21_FD_119630 | JGI IMG/M metagenome (GOLD analysis project Ga0181612, IMG submission 119630) | Hoatzin crop microbial communities from Cojedes, Venezuel. Combined Assembly of Gp0051906, Gp0051904, Gp0051908 | reverse complement strand
TTAGATAAAATACAGATACCGTGTTCTTGCACTCACACTTCCACTGTGAAATGGTATTTGTATTTCCTCCGGGTATACTCCCCCGCCTCAAACCTCTCTCTCCTACACACACACACAAATACTCTTTCCTTTCTCTCCTGAACAGATTGTAGCAAAGGGAGAGGTTTTCCTGCACGTCTGCTCTCCTCATTTTACTGTATTTCCAAATTTTCAATGAATGCATAGTGATGAATGTTTCCTGGGCAGAGAATAACGAAAACAAGATGCCTGCTAGCCTGAGGGGCTCTGTATTAATCTTGCAAAGTTGTCTTCAGGTTCTGTTTGTAAAGCTCTTTTGCTATTTCCATACAGAGTTTCTGAGCTGGTGTGATCTGTAACCAGCTTGATTCTTGTAATACCAGGTATCCCTGTGTGTGGTGACTGGCCTTGACAGTGCACTATTTTATGCCTTTTCTGCTAAAGAGAGTGAGAATGGCACCTCTAAGTTTGTCTGGAAAAGAGCTGGTTACGTAGGGCCATGAAGCAGGATCTACTGACACTCTGTGAAAACTGCACATATAATAGGAAAACTATTCTTGGTAAGAATGTTTCTGTGAGATCTGGAGTTACATACTGAGGCTAGCTCTTGAATTCAGCTGAGCTATATTTTGTGCAATTCCTTAGGTAATGACGCACAGGAGGGGCGATTCTGCATCTCCCTCCGTGTGAGGGTTGAGGCATGTGGGGGCCTGGCTGCATGGCTCCTCCTGCGGCACCCCCGCCAGGGACACCAGCGGGCTGTGGGGAGCCACCCAGCGCTGCTGGCCCCTTGGATGGAAACTAGTATGTTATGAGACATGGATCATTTCCAGTCAGCCTTCTGCTGAAATCTGTGAGTAATTTACAGCAGTGAAATGATGTGAACAGCTTATAGAGAGAGATGACGAATAAGGCCCATTACAACCCTTGATGCACAACTCTTTTCAGATAGACCTAAAATTAAATAAACCCAAGTGATTGCATTTATGTATATTCAGTTGTTAAACCACAGCAATGTTCAGTCTAAATCATCTTTCAGTTGAAATCACTGGGATGGTTATTAATGATAATAGTTTTATAGTGAGGAAACAGCAAGTAAAGCGTGCAAACAAAGCTCAGAGGTAGCTACTGCCCCCGAAATGACAAACATTGCAGAAGAAAGTCTCTAATACTATTTATTATTTTTGTCTTGACTTAGGGGTGGTGGTTTGGTATATTATGTGTTCACTGTAAGTGCATCTAAATATACATGCATTACTTGAGAGAAAAAAAATCTGGTGTTTTCCTTTCATATGATCTTCTGCATCTGCCCTGTAATTTTCTCGTTTCCCCTTTTTTTCCAAAAATGGGCTGTTTTAGCTGTTAGCTACCATGGAGCTGATTATTGAGAATGGAGAAAAAAGCAAATCAGATGCTAGCAAATCAGATGCTAGCAAAGAAAGCAAGTTTTTGAATTCTTCTATAGTTTGTGTCAATGTGAAATCTGTAACACAAAGGAACAGCGTCAAGCTTTCGGTGAGAAGGGCCACACTGCTGCTTCCAGTCTCAGGGCGGGTCATACCCTGCAGACCCTCTTAACACCTCCATCATCAATGCCTGTGTGCACTTCCTGCCAGCAGTGCAATTAATGCAGTCAGGCTGCATCTATTCCTGGGCACGGAGTATGTGTGGGATGAAGGAATTACTCTGTCAACTCACTCTTGGCGACCATCTTTCTCATGGGCTTCTCTGCCTGTTCTCCATCACGAGTTAACCATGCACCTGTTGTATGACAGGGAGCCAGGGACAGGCCCTGCTGCTATCATAACACTACACCCAGCTCGCAGCTCGCTCACATTTAGGGAAAGAGTGTCACCAAGTGAATTATCCAGGTGAGGTGAATACAGCCCAGAGACTGAGAATTAAGACTGTCTCCCATGAAAGCATGGCAGGGTATGATAGGGAATAATTCAGTACAAGTTTGAATTCATCTTAATTGCTGATCAAAGCTGTGTGACAGCTTTTCTGACAAAAGAGATGTCTTTCTAGTTGCACTCTACACCACACATTTTAACTCTTGAACAGAAACAAAACATAGACTTTCCATAGCAAAGAGTCAGAGCAGGGCTGTTAATGCCACATCTGATCTTTTGCTAGAATACCTGTACTGCAGCATGACAGCACTCCCTGCAAGTAAGTCTTTTTTACCTTTGCAATGCCTCCACTGAGGCACGATTGCAACATCAGATCCTCAGCATCAATTTCAGAAGTTCTGAATTCTCTAGTAATTTAAAGCCCTGAGAAGCTGGAGGAACCTAGCTAGCCTCTTGTAATCCCTCAAAGGGAGTGATCGTTGTGATCACAGGAGTAAACTTTTCATGTATTGCCAAACCTCTATTCCGCCAAAGGACCATACACAGTGAAAGACACAATTCTTAGGCAATTTCACATGTTTCATTGCAAGAGCCCTAGAACTCCTGCTGCTGTTAATTTTGCAGCTGCTTACTCTGTAAAGACTGAAAATTTTTCAATACCCAGAAAAATCACAGAAAAAGAACTGCTTTGATGAACTTTGTTATAATCTACCTCTGCTATCCCAAGCAATATCGCCACAAATAAATGGAATAGAGAAAATATTTAGTTATTGGTTTATTGGGTAACATCTTTTAAAATTTTGACTTTTTCTCATGTTTTAGTGACTCCAAACCAGGACTGAAAGTCTCTGTCTAGGAAACTCCTAGTGAGATGAAAAGATTTTTTTTCAAGTAATCATAATTTATACATAGAATATTAGATACTAGAAACTTCAAAAAGCCTGAAACTGACCATTTTTAGAACGTTGAGTATCTTATAACAGACACTTTGTCTTCCCATACTGCTGCTTAAGGACTAGAACCCTCTTTCATTGCTCCTCTTCACAGTATACAGCAAAAATAGAGTTGTTTGAAACCAGTGATGGATGGAAGCAATTGATTTCCCAGCAACAGATGCCACCATAACCAGCATGAACAACCAACTCAGCAGGGTCATACAAGAGGGTAGAGTGCTGAAGAATAATTTTTCAAGCCCCATTTTAGAAAAATACAGCACACGTTATTTATAGTGCATTGTTTTTTAGGTATGTACTTGCAATGTTTTGCTGGCCACTGCACTGGATACCTAGTTGGAGGGAAGTTAGTTTGTAATTTGCAGATTTTCCTGAGACTTCTGTCTTCCTGAATGCTCTTGATACACTACAGTTTTGTCCCCACCAAGTTTCCCAGCCTGACACAGCTTTTGTGTGACATCTTCCTGTGGCTTTACATTTTCTGTAATCTTCATGAGCCCAAATTAATGCATAATACAAAATAGGAACAATAAGAAGCTTCGATGTTTTGTAACTTGTTATTGCATTCATATCTTCCTTTTTCTTTATGAAAGTTATCAAAAACATCAAGGAGCAACATTTTAATCTTAAACATGAGCCTCCCGTTTCTTCGAATTGAGATCATGTGGGATCATCTCCTCTACCTCAGTCATGAAGCAGGCGCTAGAAAGCTCCTTCCAGTTGTCTGGGAGAATGGAGCCCTTAGAAAATGGGACACTATCTACTTTATGAGTTTGCTCTGACAAGACAGCAGGATGTGTGATCTTTTCAGTTACAGGGATCCCTGCTACTTGGATTCCTGAATAGAAGGCCTGCCATCACACAACCTCTTGGACAACTTAATTTACCCTGGTCCTACAAGATGGCTTTGTGTCAGCAAATATTCATGGGGAACACTACAAACACAGATGAGGGTAATCAGTGTCATACTTCAATTACCATATTTTTTGCCAGAAACTGTATCTGTGGCAGCTGTGCTGCAGTGACTCCTTGTAAGTCTTCCCATTCAGGCAGCATTAAGGCTGTGTTGCTGAGACAGAGGCTGTACTATTCAGAGGGGGACCCACTGCAGGAGAAATTCAAGAAACTGACTGAGACTACCTGCCTAACTGTTGACTGGAAAGAACCACCAATGTTCCCCGTGTCCTGGTCAATCCTTTGCTTCATGTTGAACTAAGCATTAGGAAAGTCATGTAACAGCGGGGAGGCGTTTTCACGAGTATCAAGCACTTTTGGTACAAGTTATTGGTTGTGGAGGGACTGATAAAAAGTGAGCAGGCTTTGATGGATGGCAGCACAGCACAGTCTTAGACAGCTCTGTCTGATGGAGCAACGAAAATACGCGCCAGTGACGATCTAAACAACAGGAGAAAAAAAAGGGCTAATGCTGTCAGACACATATGACTGCTGAGGAGAAAAGCTATCTTGTAATACCAAGTACAAAGAAATTCAATAAGTTCACTTTGAGCATCAGAACATATTGCAGAATAAACTATCCATAGAATGTGGCAGCACAAGGGAATAAATGTAATCACAAAATAGTCAATAAGACAGAGTGAAAATATAAAATAAATGCTATGCAGGAGACAAATGCGGAAATATTGTTAGTGCCACTAAACAACGGAGCACTTAGTGTCTTTCACAAGCAAAGCACAGAAAAAACATTTTGCATTCTTCTGAAAAACTCGTGTTGACGTAAAATGAGAAGAATACAGAAACCAGCTTTATATCAAGGTTCAGGCTATGACTAGAGTATACTCTAGAATGGTCTTGTATTTTATGAGTTGTAGCTTGAAAAGCTATAATAAATTCTGGCCACAAAAAAATGGCAGAAGCAGAACAGTGGAAACAACAGAAGTTCCAGTTGGGAAAGATTTGGAAATGAACATTAGGCTTCTTGTTGAATTTGAGCAAATTTCTCAAATTCAGAGAATCTCAAGGAAAAGTTTCTTTTAATTTTGTTAAAATAAAAAAATCTGAGTGTTTCATTTATACAGCTGTATTTAGCTATATCTTATTTAAGCACACTCATATAAAAAAACCTTCAAATTAACTTAAAATTTAAAATATTTTGGTCTTAGATGGAAGAGTATCAAAGGGACACTGTATTACTTGATTATAGAAAGTGTTCCCAGGTAATTAAAGTAATATATCAAGGGAAGTTTAGGGTGAAACTATAGAAGTTAATTCTATCAACACGTTCCAGCAACCACCTATTTACAAAATTCATGCCTGACTAGGGAGAGTATAATGCTAGGGCTGCATTACTGACCACACAATGGAGATTTTGACATAAACACCACAGGGTAAGTGAAATTACATTGGCTGTGCAGAGAGCTTACACAATAATGCAAAATTTCATATGCTCCAACACATGCGGCATTAAATTGGGAAGTGACAAAAGAAATGAAGATTTTACATACCATAAATTAGTGCTGCTTGTAGCAAGTAATCAGACAACCCACAAGAAGAGAAGCTGATTTGGCTCTGAGTAGTACATATGACCCAATTCAAGAAATATTTATCAGAGAAACAATTCTGGACTGAAAGTCAACATACTTTTTGAGAAGGAAAAGTAATTAAAAAAAAAAAAATCCACTGCAGTAATACTTAACTTTCAGAATGTGCGCAAATAAAAATGAGGAAGTTAGTTAAAAGAAAAATGAAAAGAACAGCTAAAAAGATTTAAAGCAAACAGCACGGAGACAGACTAGAGATAAAGTGTATGAGACTCAGAATAATCATATATAACCCGCCAATTTTGTAAAAAAAAATTATATAAATCAACTATCTTATAAACAAAAAAAACCCCAACATCCAGCCCAAAACAGCAGAATGAAGCAGATTTTGGAAAGACACTCTTCAAAAGTGTAAATCAGTCATCTAAATGGAAAAAGATTGGAAAAAAAAGCATAAAATCTGTCAAGTTAAACATAAACTACAGTATTTTGAGAATCCACCTGCTACAGACATAGAAGTTAATAATTCTTTTTCGTTAAAATAATTGCACTAGAAGCAGGAGGCCTCCCAGAGAGATGTTTGGGTAGACAGGCAATCAAGGTACAAAAGTACTGAATACTAAATTAATTGTTTTTACTGATGTTCACAACAAAGAAAGTTTGAGAGATTCTCACAGTCTGAGGAAGTTTCTCTATATCTATCATCATCTGAAGGTGTTTTAGAAGATGTAAGTAATATTGAACAATAAGAATTGCCATAAGGTGATGTTCACCCAAAAAGTGTTTTAATGGAACTCAAATATGACATTTCTGAACTAATTACTGCAACATGGAACCTGTCACTTATGTCAGCCTTGATGCCAGAAGAAAAGTTTTAACTGTGGCACAGTCTTTAAAAAGGGCTCAGGGGCCGATTCCTGTAATAACAAACTATAACGCAGACAGTTTTTATGCCATTGTAAAGTGTCCATGTTCTTCTCACGTCTAAATATCATGTGTAGTTTTAGCCTCACCAAATAAAAAACAGAACCAAAGAGAGCGAGAAAGCACAGATGACCAGAGATGTGGTGTGGTTTTATACATGATAAGATTAAATAGTTTAGGACTTGTTATTTAGAAAATAGGTTGGAGGACTGGACATGTCAAGTCTATATAATCACAAATGGTATAATGGACGTAAATAGCGATGCACTATTCTCTGCTTCTTTGTATCTAAGGACATACAGGCTCAACCATACAAAAACGTTTAAAGCAATCAAAAGGAAACACCTTTCACTCATTGTGTCATTAAAACGTGAAATGTATTGCACAAGATGTCACTGAGATCAAGCTTATGACAGCTGGATCTCTCTCTGTCCAGCAGCTAGCAACCACTGCAGATAGGATGGAGGGCCTAGCTCAGAAAGCCAGTTTATTGCTGGCAACCAGGAAGGCGAAGAAGAAATCCTTCACACTTCTTCCTGTTTGCCACAAATTCCTGCTGCTGATGACTGCTGAAGTCAGGATTTGAGGGTAAAGTGGAGCATTCGTCAACTCAAACAAGGTTACATTTTCATGACGCTATCATAATCATAGTAATAATAAAAAAACAGAAAAGACGGCAAAATGTTTTAATTTTTGATGGAACTGTATATCTGATGGAACTGATAATGTTGGAAGTTGTTTTAACGAGCTTCACGCATCTTTTCAGTAGGCACTAATTCCACTGTTCCGTCTGGTGTGTGCTCAACTGATTGGAAATGATGTAACTGACAAAGCAAGCTGCATTTAGAAAGATCCCTGTTTTCATGTTCAGATGTATCTTGTCACTAGTTTACATGATTGCTGGGGTAGCAGCTGCATTATATGTACATATAAAAATTTATATATGTGTCTACATATGTATGTATGTGTTTATATGTATATATATAAAATACATACATAAATAAAACCAACCATCTCACCATTTTTTCCAAACATACCTTTAAAGTATTAATTCTGAGAGCCGCGCTCATTTTTTATATATTTTTTATATAAGTGAATATTCTTACAAAATGTTTTTGCCCTGCTTTTTGGAAGTTCTTTTTTTTCTGCTCAGTAAGAATTTTATCATAGTTTCATGCCCCCACACCTCACAGTTTGTTACTTGTTCTATTACTCTCACATTTAACTTGATAAGGTCCTGCTTCCTATGATATTAATTTTTGAGTTTTGATTCTTCACAGCTGCTGCTTTGAAGTCTTAGATAACATTCCGAGCATTGCACATTGCTCCTGTTTTTAAACTTTTCATCCATCTGCAGTACATAGCTCTATTTCTCCCGAATAACTTTTCAGTAAATTGTTATATTCCAATATTCTAAAATGAATGTTTTGCTTTTAATCAGGGCAAAACTGTGGACTCTCTACTTAAAAGAAGCTAGTAACTTCCATGAAAAGGTTTTGTGATTTATCTTCATCTTCTTCAATCCTTTCTTCAAAGGAATTTAAGTCTGTTACTCAGTTCTGGAGAATTCTGAATCATTGTGTATTTCATACATGCATGAAAGGAAGAAATGATGCTCATACCTGTCTTTGTGCCCTCTCTTCCAGCACCATTTTCTTTTTGACCCAGTCCAGTCCTGTCCAGGACCAGGAAATGCACCTGTCAATAACTTCCTTTGGATAATATGAAAGTATGCTGGAATAGTGAGTATATGTGTTGTTGAATGGCTATTAGCTGGAAACCAGCAGATATAAAGACTCACGTTTTGCCTTCGCTTTCCCCCTTCAGTACTTATAGTGACCTAAACGAGTGTATGTGAATCTGGACTGCAGGTCAACATCAGGTACAAACTTACTTTACAAACCTTTAGATCTTTATTAATTGGAAAAATTTGGTCTAAGATTTTTTAACTTTCTAAAATAGCCAAACAATGAGCAAGGACCTCATGTCACACATTGAGCTGAGACTGTTTTGAATCTCGAGGCAATAAGGATGTATGAATGAAGACCTGAGGGTGCCATGGCTGGAGCAGTACTGCAGATATTCCTCCTGGTTTCTCTCCTCTGTGTGTGCTTTTTATGTGAAGGGTCCTAATTTTTTCATTCCTTAGACCTTTCTGTGCATTGTCCAGGGATTTGCCTATGGACATAAACATGCAGTTCTCATGCAAATTACTTACAACCACGTGAGAGCACAGATGATGTACACTTACAAATAACACAATTTGATTTCTTGTCCAATTATATGCACTGGGTCATAAAGAAATGGCAAACGTTTGCCAGCATCAGCCTCCTTCAGAGTCACAATACAGGGCAGAATTCTAATAATGAAATATCCTTCTTACACAGAACTACTTACAGATATTAGCAGTGCCCTTAGGTATAGGCAGATAAGACCCAGGGCTCCACGGTCGGCCCTGGTAATTCTTCTTGCATTTTCCACAGTCTGGGCCAGTTGTGTTATGCTCACATTCACAAAGTAGTCTTTTGTTTTCTTCTTTACAGCCAGTAGCGTGGAGGTTGCACTTACACCTATTTTTAAAAGGCAAAAAAGAAAAAAAAAATAGGGGCATTATTTAGAGGTGAGTTAAGTACAGATTAAGGCTTAGTAAAGCATGTCCTATGGCAACCACTCTATTTCTGTGTGTTGTGCCTGTATTATTGTTTTAGCATGCTCTACAATACATCATTCAAATAGCATGTTGTAATATCTTCGGCTCGCACAGGTCTAAAAGCAGTCTCCAAGATGCTGAATCCTTTCTTGTTTTCACTAATGCAGCTCCACTGAGACCAACTAAATTATTCATAATTTTCACTACAAACAGGTCTATAATCTTGCAGAAATTCAAGACTTACTGCTCCCAGGAACAAAACAAGTCCTCTGCTTATGTCCTTAGAGAATCTGTCCCAAATTAAGATCCAAATTAGGCCCTGGGAGTCTGAGAAAACAGACTTCAATTAAATATTCTCTGCAATGCCACACTTCAGTAGAAGGGAAGCTTCCTATAATGGTGTTTTGCCATTCTTGTTCAGCAAGTATTCTCTTGCTCAGAAAGGAAAATTCTTTTGCGTGCTTTAATTTGATATAGTTGTAGCAGCTGAAGGTCAGAGGAAATATTTTGGCAGGCACATTTAATTTTACTTTGGAAAGAACACCTGATCAAACCTTGTGACAAAATTGTTAGATAAACCACTTCCTGCATCTGGTCTGAGAATAACTGTATTTTCCTTAAATTCCCCTCTTTCCCTGAAACTAGAACACTTACAGAATGGGAAGCTAGTTTCATAAACAGTCAGGTATTGTCACCTCTTTCCATCCCTTTCCAACAGATGTCAAAATCAACTAAAATCTGTTTCTGTTTGGGGCTGGAGACAAAACTAGTATTTAACGACCCTGTCTATTTGTTTTCCTAATGATTGTACATGTAGTGATTTAAAGGGTTCTCATGTGGCTATTTGTCACCTGTTTCATACACTGACCAATAATTAGAGCAAAACAACACATGGAATGGCCAAGTGCAAATTAACAGCTGTCAAGCTGACTTCCATTTGGAAGGAATATGACCTGAAGCAACTGGCCACATACATATATATCCCCAGGGTAAAAAAAGCTTGCAGTTGTCATAAGTGGCTGCTGGAGAAAACCCACAAAAATCTGTAATACAGTAGATAGTGGAACATTCTCTTCAGTGCTAGAAATGAGGCAGATGAAACTGCTGTTATTTGAGCAATGCTCATTCTAAAGAAAAACAGGTTCAGCACTTTTTACATTGAAATTATCAAAATGTATTGAACATGCTAGACAAAAGAAAGTGTGATTCATTTTTATATAATTTCCAGAATATTGATGCTTAAAGACTACATCAATTGTAAAGTAAACTTTAAATGACTAGCCACTGCAGAATGAAAGATGCCTGTCTAGATGTCAGTAGATGAGACATGCCTATTCATGGAGAGACTGAAGATTTTGGTAAATGGCACTGCTATTAAGAAAAGTGATGGGTGGTTTTACTGTCCGCAGGAATATGAAAATGGAGACCCCCAAACAGGAGAGATACACGATGGTGAGAAGACCAAAAAACAGAGAGAGTCAGAGGAGAAAGAAGCGGGAGAGACTATAGAGTCACTAGAATAAATAAGAGAGAGGAACCCATTGGGTTTCTTCAGGGGGAGATTTCTGTTTTACTGGAGGGATTCATCAGTGTCAGACACAGTTCAAGACACAGATCAAGGCAGGAAGAAAAAACCAGCTGATTCTGAGGAAAAGCTGCAGTTCCTAGGGCTGTGAAAGGGTGCTGCAGACTGGTAGGGGAACTGAGGTAGGGGAAAATAAATGTAAGTACCTCTGCTAATTGGTGTAAATGTGCACATCACTTTTAATAAGCACCTGAAAGTAAAGAATGGTTGTGTCAGAAAACCTTGTGCAAAGTCTGTTTACACTTAGATGCTATACTTGTCATATGTTCCTGAAGAGATAAACTGTTTATCTTTATTGTGAAGAAATAGACTCAATTTTGCTTGCATGGTTAAGTTCTTGGGTGAGCTCTGGCTGTCTTCATCTCCCTCTGCTTTTATCCAGTCCTGTCCCGTGCCTCTTCGTATATATACAAAACATATACACACACAAACAATTCCCATAAATTCACATGCATATTCATCAATTTCCTTTTATTTCCCACATTCTCTAACTTCACTGTGATCCACCTCTTCATAAGTTGCCTCCTTCTTTTCCTTATTTCCCAGGCAAGAGAGCATGGACAACACAAAATAGCTCTGCTGCCTGTTCTGGTGCCCAGTTTTTTAATTTCTTAGGGCAAGCTTACTGCAGAGGAAGTGCTCCTCAGCCCGGAGCTGAGGCATCATGCCATAGTAGATGTTCTGTGGTCCACACAGCAGGGCCCACACAGTACACCAGTGGGCAGGGTTTCTGCAGAAGGCATCTTCTGTGATTTTATC
>Ga0181612_155227_pt1 | contig 11241 bp, 10 predicted proteins | sample HoacroProtozoa21_FD_119630 | JGI IMG/M metagenome (GOLD analysis project Ga0181612, IMG submission 119630) | Hoatzin crop microbial communities from Cojedes, Venezuel. Combined Assembly of Gp0051906, Gp0051904, Gp0051908 | reverse complement strand
GATGCAATATTTCCAATATACAACGAGCCATTTGCTGTGCATATAACATCATAAGACCATTTTTTAAAAATAAATAAATAAATAAATAAAATCAAACAATGTTTTCTTACCATGGCAGGAGCCATCCACTTCTTCATACCCTACGCTGCAGATGCATCGTCCAAGAGGTACAAGCCAATCCCCATCTGCTCCACAATACAATTTTGGAGTATCACGTTCCTCAGCGCTCTTCACACAGGAGCCCCGTACTTCCACCAAAGAGGAAGAATCAACCCTTGGAATAGTATCAGGAAACATAGCCAAATTACGGACCGTGAAAGGGCACTTTTTGTAATAAACACGGACTGAGACCAAAGCAATGCATGCTCCAATGTCCTGAAAAGAAAGATAAAATCCTTTCTTGTTTATTGGCCCAACCTCACGAACTTCTGTGTTGAGTTTAAGAATGCGGTCGCCCAAGTCCATCTGGGTAAAGCTCTCATCAGCTGCAATAGTATCAATTTTTGTGTACTGGTTAGGCTTGAATTTTACTCCATGAGACTCATCTGACTCCATGTAGTAGAGATTGAAAGTTTCCTTGCAGGTTCCCAGTACCCATGGAATACTGTTGCAGTCCCTCAGGGTAAACTTCATTTCCACATAAATTTTCTGTGCAGCATCACGGGAGATCCAGTTTGTTCGAAGCCAGTTGTTTTGGTTTGGTTCCATCACATTACATACCTGGTAAGTATGAATGGGACGATTGTGTTCATCCATTTCAGTTATGGCATCCCACTGGAAAGAAAACAGAATTGTTTGAAAACTAAGAAAAAGATATATTATGTATATACGGAGAGGGCATGTATACAGGCATACATATATGTGAACCTATGGCTCAATTAAAAATAATTTTTTACTTAAAATTTAGCAGAAAGAGAGTAGTTAGAAGCAGATACCAACTACAAAAGGGTACAACACTTTTCAAAAACTCTATGATAAATTTCCATTAATTAAAAAAAAAGTTAAAAATCAGTGTGGCTTAGTAGATGAAAGAACATTCCTGGGCAAGTCATTCAATCATCTATGCTCAAAAAATGCTGTAACAGTCCAGTTTGGTATGCTGGTGGGCTGGCCCTCTGGCAGTCCTCCAAGCAATTGCCATAGCTCAGGCACAGGGCACTCGCCAGGCACCTGCAGCAGTCAGCAGCTGGAATGCAGCCGCTCTGGCTTGGTGGGTCTGAGGTGCTTGGTGTAGGATGTCCTGGTTTATGCAATCACCCTAGAAACATACAACTGTATATACAAAGATGTTACATTTCTGGTTTCATAGGGTCTGTATTACACTTATTTCCTCTTTTACACAAAATAAAAATAAGGCGGCATGCGATTTTTGTTGAATTTATAAATTCTCTTCCTTATAGTTTGGAGGTGAAGGAGGAATTCTCCCCATCCCCCACTGCCCCAATTTTATGTTACATTAACTTTAATAAACTGTTCTCAAATTCTGGTGGAAAATCCCGCAGACAGGCTCTCAAAAACATGAATATTTGAAAATTATCCATAAACTACATATGAAAGATTTACCATTGCGTAATTTATTACATAATCTGCTATTCAAAGAATTACAAATCTCCCCAAAATAGCTTCAATAAAATTGAGTCAACATTACACTAAGCACTCCTAACATTAATACAGCATTAGATGTAGATGTTTTCTTCTGAAAACACAGAACTAATTATAGTTCTGTATCCAAAAATATTGTGTCCCATCAGAAGTTTTAGTGCGGCCTTTTATATGTGCTGTCCTCTTTATGGCATTCTAGATGTAAACTGGTATTTTAAATAAGCCAAAAAAAATGTTCATAAATATCACTCAAAATGCCAGACTACACTGTTTTGACGCTATGAAACACCAAAATATGCTAAAGCATGAACATGAATAATGTATACTTTGAATAGATTTATTAGGAACACATACTTAGTTAAAAGTATTTGCCTGGAAAGGAGATATGTAGGCTTAAAATTGAGAAAGCAACCAACTTTCTCAAACTTTGCCGTTACTTTGGTTAAACCCACTGTATGGCATTTTAAAATTTTACATTATTACATACAGGTGTACACACATAACATGCCAAAGTACACGTTCAAATTATGCACAATATGCAATTATGAGTACACAAACAAGACATGGACCTTATACATCACCATTCAAACATAAATTTAAATTCCATTAGCCCCATGATAGATCAACCCCACTAATACACACAGTATCAATATTTTTAAAATTAAAGTTACATTCCTAAAGATGCATTTTATCTACCTGAGCAGCTGAATATTCAGAGTGCCTACTTACTTCAGTATTTCAAAGAAGGTATGGTTGGCCTCTGGCCTACTGGATTGAGAAAATGTGGGAAGCACATGTTCAGTTTACTATTTTTAAGCAATAAAAAGTTTATATATATATATATCACCTTTTAGAAACACTGTAGAAAGAAAGACATCATTCATCTTTTTCTGTGAAAAAGGAAGATATTACTTAAGAGTTAGGTCCTCATTTTCAGAAAAATTCCCAGACATCAGATGACTCTTAAGGCCCATGTGAACATGTAGAACACTAGCTGCCTTTGCTTTGAGATTTAAAAACAAATAATGTCACAATGTAGAAGTGGGAGAAACATGCATATCTTCAAGAACTTTCACACAATCGTTATGTACAAAAAACCCCCAAACCAAAAAAACCCACCAAACACACCCTTCTCAACAAAAAAAAAACCTACCCCCCCCCCCCCATATGCACACACACACACCCCCAACACAAAAAAAAAACACGGAACACACAATATGGAAGAAAAAAGTTCACTTCTTTAGGAGTAAACTGATCTGTCATAGTGGAAGAAGCAGAAGCGGGAAAAAAACTCCAAACCAAATACAAAAACCAACCAACCTGTGGCTCAATTAGCCTGAAAACTTTGATTCTAAATGGTGGCTGGCTGGAATTCAGAAGGAAAAAGGAATTCCAACTGCTGCCAGATGTGACCAGAGGACTGGGATTCCTGGTCACTGCAGTGTGCACCTGGGAGCTATGCAGAAAAATAGGGTAAATCAAGGCCTCTACAGGCCATCACTTTTGGAAATTCTTCCTATCGCAGCAAGAGTGATAACCTAGCCTGAAGGCCCTATCCCAAGAATCACAAAATATGCTCCTTACATGATAACCAGACAAAGGCGAACACTTTGCAAACAATCTGCTGACTCTTAAGAGATTCTTATGTGGCCAAGGGCTTTTGGCCTCTGTGACTTTGGTAGGCATTCAGAAAGGGCAAAGCTGCTACCTCAGCATTCATGGCAAGACCAAAAAAAAATTCAGATTTGGCCCAAATTACATGATGAAATTAGCACATGGCTTCTCGTGCCATTGCCCCCAGATTGGTTTGAACTATGATTAAAGTTTATCCTGTAGCAAGCAATAGAATACCCCAAGTAGATCTTAGCTTTGGGAAAGGAAAAGGGGACTTCCACGCTCTGGTGGGTCAGGCCTCTTCCCTTTTGCCAAGCATGAACCCACACAGCTTGAACTGATTCAAAATTCCACAGCCATGAAGGATTAAAGAAAATAATTTAAATTATTTTTTAATTTTAAATATAACTAGTTAAAATCCATAGCTCCAAGCCTTAAAACCTCACCAAAAGTAGTACTTTGAAAATAAAGTAGGTAAGACTCTCGGCCGCTGATCTCTATTCTGCCTACCATATCTGTTACGTAAGAGAAGGACACATCACCTTTTTCTTTCACATATAAAACACATACTGTAAGTAACAGAAATTTGTGTTATACACAAATATACTCACCATGTAGATTTAGAAAAAAAACCCAACCAAAATCAGAAGCAAAAAAGGTTCTCTGCATTTAGTTGTGTATCAAACAACATTAAAAGGAGGTGTGCTGTATGCTCCAGAGAGGTCTCAAAAAAACCCAAACCTACAAAAAACCCAAAACAAAAAACCAACCAACCAAAAAATAGCCACCACACCAAACCGAGAATAAAAAAGTAGTAAGTGGATGACAATACAGTTTTTATAAAATACAGAGCACTCTTCAGAACTGGAATAAACTAGGTTAAAGCAAAAAACCCTCAACATAGTACTGCCTCTTAAAGATACCCAGAAAAAAAAAATCTGACATATCCTCCCCCTACCATGAGACTCTCTTCAGAAATATTTATTTGTTCACTTTGAATCAGTATCTTGATTTGAACATTGAAATTAAAGCCCTGAAGTTTGCTGCTAACCATGTAGTTAATCATATAAATCTATTACTTCTGTAGGAAAGTCGGGGCCCAGCACTTCAGTAAGTGGTTTAAAAGAATAAAACAAAATGGATTGATCAAACATGGACAGTGCTTCATTCAAAGCAGACCTTGCATGCTTCATGCCTGTGCCTTTCCATTGTGCTCCCAGATAACCTGCTGACAACTCGCCATTTATAAGAATTCATGCACTGGGCAATAAAAACATTTAAAAGGCATTTGCAAAAATATTTAATAAAAGTAGTAGTCTAATCACCACACAAATAAAATATTTTCCAAAAAAGTTAACATCTAATGTTTTAACCTAGCCATTGTACCGAGACGTACTGTATAAGGTATACATATCAATACAACTGTGAGGTTGCTGGCATGTGTTCGTAATTACTAGTCCTGGATATTGAGTGCAAATGAGGTGAATTCCATCACCCCAAAATGTCAATGTAATTTGCTGAGAAGTCTGACAGAATTCAGTCTGTGATAGTCTCCGATGACGACGCATTCTTCCTGGGTGAAATACAATCTGCTTTTAATTTTATATAAGCATTGAATTTTTCTTGTGATAAAAACAGCCAGGAAATAGTAAACAATAGTTAATTTAATGCAGACAACAAAAAGGCAGACAATTTATCAAATACACACTAGTTTGCTTTTGGGTGTATTTCATATTACAGCTCCCAATCAAATGAAAAGTATTTATAAATATTTTAGTTGTGCAAAACTATTCTTCGCTTACATCTTAAAAGCAATCAAACAGAAATATCTTATTAGTGATGTTTGCAAGAGAAAGTGGTACTCCCGTCAGAATATTTATCATGGCATGCACAAAAGCTGGCAGAAGCTGTCTGGTCTAGACAAGCTGACAGTTCAGACTTCCTTCGAACTGAGCCGCTTGGCATCCCAACACACTGCATTACTTTCAAAATTTTTTATTAGATTTATTTCAAATGAGACAAGTCTCTGATAATGTTGATGGAAGCAGCAGCAGCATATATCCAATTCCTACAACCAAGTTCCAGGACTTATGAAGAAGAAACGTCAAATACACTTTTGAAGAAAGACTTAAAAACTCTATTTTAACATTGTGATCAACAGCAGCGTAAGAGGTTACATTTTACTTTCACATGTGGCACAAAGGAGGAAGGAATAAGTGTCACTAAAATAGAAGACTATGGAATTTAAAGATTGGGAGAGAGAAGACTTTAAGATTACTTGTCACATTCAAGCACAGAATATGAGATTAAGTCACAAACCACACTGAGATTTCAGTTAGATAAAATCTCAGCTGTTTTTGTATCTCTACAAGCTACTTTACAACCTTTCTGTTTCATTTTAGAACTTCACTAATATTTAACCGCTGTAGAGAGAACAGTATAAGAGCAAATTACCTAATTTCAATGTTGTACTAGCTACATATGATATTGAAATCTGTTTTCAGTGTTCCCCACTTTTTTGTTATTCTTACTTTAAACCAAACACTATAGACTTACTAAATCAACAGGAGCTATTTATTAGAATTCAATAGGTTGTATCACCAAAGGCTGTACGAACATTACAAAAAGAGAGATTGCATTTCACATATTTTAAACACGTTACTGTCTGATAAGAAAATGTCTTAGTGATACCGTTCCATGGAAAAGTAAGGACAGTGGACCAGTTTCAGCCTGATGGAAGCAGTCAACTTTCCTGAAGACACCAGAGTTATTTCAACAAGTTCCAAATCCTGACTATTATCTTTAAACCATGGTCAGCCTGTTAAACTAGGACTTACTGAGGTCAGGTCGGGATGCTTAAAGAAAAGAGATGTTACACTGATGAGGGGCATGATTTGCCCAGTACTAGCCATGCATAACACTGGATTTATACGGAGAACAAAGAACGGAAAGGACTGAGAGGGCATTAGCTCACCCTGTTATCATCTCCAAGCCTTCTGTGGCTGCACTGTAGTGTTGGATGTTCCCACACCAACCCCATGGCTCCTCTTTGACTGCCACTCTCCAGCGCTGCCCACGGGCAGCAGAGAGCAGTCATGGCACTGCCATACACCAGCACCAGTGCATCTTTCTCCCAGTGAAGACCTGCGCTGCTGGCTCTTCTCCACCATGTCACTCTGAGCCTCTCTTTTTCCACACTGGCAATCTCCGTTGTGCCACCTGCTTAGAGACAGGGCAAGCAGTTTCTCACTGGTTAGCAGCAGCCCTATTTGCACTTGAAGAATTCATTACAGTATTTTATCGGTATGTCAGACTTCACTGTAAGAAGCTTTTCCAATTAATAGGGGTAGTTATATCAAGCAGTTGAAAACGTCTATTTCATAATAAGCTGATATCTAGAGAACTTGAGATAACCCTCATTATGAGGGTGGTGACACTGGAACAGGATTCTGAGAGAGGTGGTAGGTTCCCCCTCCCTGGAAGCATGCATAGTCAGGTTGGACCGGGCTCTGAGCAACCTGATCTAGTTGAAGATATCCCTGCTCACTGCAGGGGTCTTGGACTAGATGACCTTTAAAGGGCCCCTCCAACACAATCCATTCTATGATTCTATGATAATTTCACATGTAGTGAAAGACACAAAAGTTGTCACAGTGATTGACGAAGTAACAGTAGGTTCTTAATCTCAGATAACAGTTACTCAGGCACTGATCCCAGCAGCAGTTTTGTAATCTAGGATGGCAGTCTTAGCATCTTGCACAGCTCAAGATTCTTTTTATTGACATTTTACTTCATTTAAAGGAAAACATAGGGACACAGTATAGGCCCAGGTCCTTCCTCAGCAGTTTAAGGAATAGTTGTGGCAGACTCACCGTGCAATACATTTACATATGAAGTACACAACAGGACCCCTGGATTAAATATTCTACACAAATATTTTGCTGCTGAGCAAAACATGTATGGGTTAAGTACTGGCTTTCCATGCAGCAGAACTGAAGGAAAAAGTAGTACCTAAGAAGAACACGAGATAGGTGATTGGGGAGCAAAATCTGTTGACTTCAGCCACTGTGCATTTGACTACTGCCTCGGAAAACACATCTATGAAGGCAAGTCCTCAACAGTAGTAAGTCTTATTACCTATCTGGCAACAGAAGGAAGATTTCCTTTCTAAATCAAGGAACAAAATATGTAAGGTTCATGCTGGTGTTCGAAAAATCATTGAGTTTGTACTGATACAATTCTCTGATGTGTACCCCTCATTGCCCACAGATGTCCACTGGCAACAGGTCGGATCCCTAACAATAAAAGCGGTGGACTATGTTTGTTATACATAACTGCTGGTATAAACCAAAAAAACAAAAAAAATCCCAAACAGTCTGGAGAAAGTTACAAGTGTGTCCATGCAACTCATATATCCAAAAACAGTTAAGTAAGCATTTCCATTTTTATTAATTTATTACATCCAATGAGAATAAAAAGAAAGCAAATAGTATTTTTTTCTAATATTTTAATGGGTTGTTCTGTTTTTTCATTTTTATCAAACAGTTTATTACTCATTGTGGTCATCAGTATTCACAATTCTGAGCCGAAAGTCATCTGCTGAAATATACAAGTGAATTCTCACTTTCAACTGTTAGCTACTGACAATCTTTTAGATCCATTTCCATGGAAACAAGCTGAATGGTAAAAATAAAGAGAGTTTTAAAAGTTTTTTAAATTCCCTTATACTATCTCCAGTGAGATGATCTCCATAGAAATGAGATCAGAAAGGTCTAAGCTAAGAAACAATAGTGAAGGATCTACACTTGGCATGCACAGTTGCTGCCTGCCATCTGCAAATGCAGATTTAAACATCTAGCTGCTGTAGTGACATTTAAGAAAAACTAGCTACACAACAGAATTGCAGAAAAAAACCCTTTTCTCAACGTGCTTAGAGAATGAACATTTTAACACGCAGATGGCATTTAAAACATTACACTGAAAACAGAAAGATTAAATGATATTAAAAATAACTACAGAATTACTGTAGATTAAAGGTATTAAGTTAATATTTTCCCCTTTAACTCCTTTTGCTTTGCCTCCACCTTTTTTCAAGATCTACAACTCTGTATGTGAAAATAGATACTTAGATCTCCAAAGCACAATAAGACAAGTGGTAATACTGAACTTATGAAATGTGCCTATTTAAAAGAAAAAAAAAATAGGACAGAGAAAACTCCACAGCTATTCATGTATCTCCTAGCAAGTACAAGTTGGCATAGCTAGCAAAATAAAACAGTAGTTCAACTACTTACAATCTTACATTTAATCCAAGCTGATTTAATGTTACTTAGAGAATGTATATAAATATATCGCATGCATTAGATTAGCTCTATAGAACTATAACTACAATTGCAACACAAGTTTAGAGGAAAACGTGACATCTGTTTTCTACATAGACAGCAGCATGTAGGCACAGACTATGACAGTTGATGGTAAATCCCTCGTAAAATCTGTTGAAGTAAATGTAATTAAAAGGGAAGAACAACATCAGAATTTTAAAAAAATGAAAGAATAACTAGGGAAATACAAACAAGAGAATACAGGAAAGAAAGTGGCAGACTATTTAGCCTGTTGTGTTCTCCAAACGCAAGTGTTAATAGGTCTTCAGCTGTGGAACAGCTGCTCTACGGCTGAAGTGGCCAGGATGACTCAGAAAGCTGTTAATGAACTCAAAATTGAAAATCTAAAACAGCGAGATGCTTTTCTGTTATTTACACGAAGTGCTGAATATGGAACAACCAGGAGGACGAGCTGTTCCAGATGATCCAACTTTCCTCTGCTCTAGAAACTGTTCTGCTTCATATGAATGTTTTTTTCAGGCAAGTAAGGCTAGTATCTGGCCAGATTTGGGTGCTGAGCCCTGGAACCCAAGTGAGACTAACTTCAGATACACAAAACAAGTAACTCCTACTTGTGGATTAGCCAGTGTAGGACTTTGGGATCAGAAGGCAAAATAGGACACTGCTCCTCTAGCTTTGTAGAGCACATTGTGGCTCTTCCAGAAAAGGGAGTCACACGTGCTGGATATTCACCTTTATGCATATACTAGAAAAGGTCAAGATGCCAAGAAACATGTTTACATTTCAAAATATCTAATCTGATGTAGGGCTCAAACTAGTGAGACACTCAATCCATTTGACTGACCAGAATCTAGACAGCAGTATCATAATGCACCAATAAAAAAGTTGCTCATGGAATAATATTGTTTCTGCTGTCTGGAAATGGCAGAGAAAGTATAAAGCAGGACCCAGAAATAATAATACACCTTTTCTTCCATTCTAGACCATCTGAAGGTAAAGGACATTCAGAAGAGGGATACACAGAAGGGTGGAAAGAAAAACAAAAAAAGAATTCACAGATATATGTGTACACATGAAGGCTGTTTATAACAAACTGATATATAACTGAAGCCAACCACTAACATATAAAATGCCATTCTCTTCAGTACTCCGGAACAAGACCATTGTTTCCCTGAATGTGTTATGGACTATGAAAGACTCAATGACTTGCATCAAGGATCTGCAAGGATAGTGTGCCAGACTGTAATTTTCTTTTAAATGAGACACAATAGTAAAACCTCAGCAGGTGGTGAGAGATGCCACAATTCAGCGGTGAAAAGTGCTGCTGATCACCTTTCCAGGGGCATCTTATCCCTATGTAATGCATCACTCCCGATGTATTCAGAATTGAATGGGAAGTGAGAGCAGAAAGTCTACACCTTTTCCACATACTATAGCTCTTAGAGCTAATAGCACTCAACCCTGCTGCATGCCCTTCAACGACTGCCTGCATGCCACAGCTTGCTGACCTCTGTTTTCCAGAGGAAATTAATAATAATATATAACATGGTGGTTTACAGGTGTCTGTTACTAGAACAGACCTGGATCTCACTGACCAGAAGAGTCGTGTGCTACAATTAGCAGAGAGGCTGCCAGCAGCTGCAGAGGCCCTCTGCTAAGACAAAACACTGAATAACGCTGATGCTGGCAGGCTAACGAGAACAAGAGTCTAGCAGTCCTCACTTGGCTGAATGTGACTTACGGGATTAACTAATACATGCAGAATGCAATAGCTCTAAACAGCAACGATGAAATGCATGGGTCTGTTGTAGAATAACTGATGTGTGTATGTAAGACACAAGTTTTGCCACCCATTAGTAAGTAAGAGATATCATGACTTAACATACTTACGTGTAAATTCTTATACTTTCTTTAATTAGAGTAAGAAAAACAAGGACTGCAAAAGAAAAAGCAACTAAAAAATAAATCAGACTGTGGGTATAGTTCAGTCAGGCTCCAACATATATTAGCTGTTTAATAGCAGAAAACGTCTTTCCTGCTGTGTTGCTTTATTTCCTGAATATACGGAGCTGGAGCAATGCTGGTTCTGACCCTCCCAGCACCTAGTACGACCAGAGTAACTGCAGCAGGAATGTTATAATACTGCTCAGTGAAGCCACTGTGCTGGGTATTTCGGTAATGCTGCCATACTGGGTACACTGGTAATGATGCACAATAGCTGCCCACGTCAGCTGTGTGGCCTGGAGGGATTTGCTGGATCTCCAAAATAGCAGAGATAATGTTACAGTAAATGTTTGTATGTCCAGAGATATTTGGAAACGTAGAAAAACATAGTCTGGAGGGACTTTCACAGAAAAACCATGAGCAGTCTCTACATTTCTAGTTCAGAAATTTCTACAAATTCAGAGGTCACCTGTTAATCTCCCTCAGCTGTCTGTGACCAGCTCCATGCAGCCATGTCCATACTGCACCGATTCTGACCCAGCAAGCCTCGTGGTACTGGAGCTGGTCCACAGACTGCCCTCCTGCCGTACCCCCACTTCCTACACACCTCAACTCTGCAAATTGGTTTGGTCTGCTGAGAAGCCAGAATAACATCAGGGCAGGGAGAGACACTTGGTAGAAGATATTCTCAGCCCTCGGTCTGAGAGCCGACCTTGTCTGTTTTATCATTGAATGCATG
>Ga0181612_143219_pt1 | contig 11241 bp, 3 predicted proteins | sample HoacroProtozoa21_FD_119630 | JGI IMG/M metagenome (GOLD analysis project Ga0181612, IMG submission 119630) | Hoatzin crop microbial communities from Cojedes, Venezuel. Combined Assembly of Gp0051906, Gp0051904, Gp0051908 | reverse complement strand
TTTTTTTTTTTTTTTTTTTTTTGCCTGTAAGGAAAATCAGAACAGTAGAAGTAACACATGCTGGATGGGATATATAGCTGAAAAGCTGAACAACCCAGTAACATCTACTTGGATAATTTGACCCTTTGTTATTTGCCTTAAGATCTCTACCACAAAAGTTCTACCCAATATGTTCCTGCTAGCAACGATCTGCACCAAAATTAGTCTCTCTCAAGTAGCAAGTGTGGCATACATGACAATCTCGATGAAAGCGGCAATTAACAACTGCTACAAAAAAATAATTATATATAAAGATGGTTTGAAAGACAATACTCTATCTGAAATGACCTCGCTGTATTCATAGCACTGATAAAACAGTTTTCCTTTTAAAAAATGCTGCTTTTTTAATTCATCAAAAGAGAAAAGCCCCAAGGTCACCTGTCAATAACAGAACAAACCCTCAGTAAATCACAGTGCTTCACAAATAAATTCCTCATCAGTAATTAAAACCAGGCCTCTCTGGCCCTGTGTTATCAGCTCATCAAATTCATTGCTCATCTAGAATAACAGATCCACATCTGCAGTCATTACAGCATGCCAGATAAATCAATCCTCTCAATGATGCTTTGAGCCATCTCTGCTCCCTTTTAACCAGCCCGATATTTATTTCCCCCTGACACTTCTGACATTCTATTTACTGTAGGCAAATGGAACTCATACGGCACCTTGTAATGGCTTTACCAAACCCCATTGTGGGGCATATCTTCGAAGACTGATGGTCGCAATAAACAAGGTTTTATGGTGTAAGTGTGAGCTTCCAACTTCTTTTTTTTCCAGGAATTTGACTTCTGCAGTGAAGAAGGTTTATTACATTTGATTGCAGGTGGAAAAAGCTATATCCACTTAGAGACCTGTCAGCTAAAAGCAAGCAGAAAACTTTTGAAATAATATTATTTTTGTAATTTTATTTTCGCATTGATAACAATACAGAATAAAGCATCTCCCGGTCAGGACTCAGAAAGCAAGCCCATAGTTTATCATTCCACCTCCACCCTCCCTCCCACCAAATCAAACACAGGTCTCCTCCGGCAAACTTCAGGAAAGGTACAACAGCAATCTATAATCACCACATACGTACAAAGTACACAAACCCTTCCCAATATTGTTGCTTACATTCAAATTTGAAGTATGTTTAAGTAGATACGCGTGTATTATCATATAGGGCCAGTTGTCTTTTTTTGCGGTATCTGAGCCCAGTGAAAACCACAGGTTTCTTAAATTTACTGCAGAAACCAAAACTTTACACTGTTTGGTGCATTCTTTGATAACAAGCGTTAGGTTGTTGGCTTCACAATAAGAAAATAAACTGTTTCATTGAGAGTGAAATAAACAGCTCAAAAATTACTTTTCAGCATAAATTTTCTTTGTTTGTACACTATCACAGCTGCTCTATTTCAGGAAATGGAGTGAAAATCTGTTTAAAGGAAAAGAAAAACAATTTCTAAAATCTGAATGCAAGAGCTCTGAGAATTTCAGCCATCTCTAGAATTTAAGCAGATACACCCCTTCCTCTGTGAAGGTGGTGTGCTCACCTGTACATGTGTACATTTATACAGCATATGCCTACAAGCATATGCTACCCATCCAGTAACCTAACTCTTGTACTACAAATCCATAGTTTCTGTGCTACAAAGATAATTATACTATGTATAATTTGACTACCAAACCAAATTTCTAGCACAGGAGAGAAGTCAGGGAAGAAAAGCAACCCAGCTTACCCCAGTGAGCCAACTGTACTGCAACTGGATCTGTGTCGCTCTACACAAACTGTCCTTAAGAACGAGCAGTGCTCCACATCACGCCTGCAATTATGCATGGCTCAAAACTGACTTGCATTAAATTGCTGCCACAGTGTTAGTGGATCTCTCCTTTAGCATATATTAAAGTTTTATTTCTGTGTGTCAATGATGCCTCACAGTAACACGAAAAGGCTGTTAAGTCCTTTTCTGCAACAAAAATAAAGTTAAAGCTTGTAGGAGGCTATGAATTCTCAGATCCTCTTTTGAACACTGATTCAAAAATGACAGGATATAGTCTTTTCCTTAATGAAAAATCTATATTTATCACTCTATTGTTCTTGTGTACTGATCCTACTGCTCTCTGAGGCCAAAGTTTGAATATATTGGATTTTGAAATAATAGCCCAAGGCTCCGAGATGCTGGGTCATGATACATAAATGATGAGAGGGTTGTTCCCTATTTCTCTGCTTCTCATCACAAAAAGAAAATACAAATTCCAGGTTGAAAATCTTCAGGAGTCTACATATCCGCAGAATGCAAATTATGTAGGCATATTCACGGAACTACAAACAACAAAATCAGAATACACTGAGAAAGATGATCTGTCTGTTCTATAAATGACCTAGTAATTTGTTGCTTTAATATCATACAGTAAAATCCTTTTTTACCTAACCATAGATGTGGCAAGCTCAATTTGTTTGGCTTATCATCTTAATTCCAACTGAGTTTGCATATAATAAAGAATCAAAATACTTTAAAACACCAACTCAGAAGAACTCAGGGACTGAATTTATCAATCTGTTGTAATTCACACTTAAAATTTTTAGGTATAGCGGAAGTTGAAAAAGAAACCCCCAGCTATAGTTTGTTAGTGCTAGGAGAATAAAGAGATTAAAAACTTGTATTTATAACTTGTAGTAAAATTTAAGGCTGCTGTTAGGATGAAAACCTAAGGGGGGAAATCTGGGAAGTACTTTTCACCTTCATCCCATAATAATATAGAACTGCTATTATATAGATTTCTGTGAAGTTACACCTTCTAACCGCTGTATTTTCAGTGTATGAGAAGAGCTGTCTCTCTAGATTTTGTCTTGGATGTGTCAAACCTTCCTCTGACCGCAAGTGACTCTGGCTTAAGTTCTCAAAACCAGCCACTGAAATACTCATCTTGCCCCAATATCCGATATAATTTCACATGAAGCTGGGAATAGCTGATCTTCATGCTTTTTGTTAAATACTTGAAAATTAGGCTCTGAGATTCATAACCTACTTGAGCAGTTTAACATACAGTATCCAGTGAGAATTAACACCTCAGGGAAATCCTGAGACTGCCGCAACAGTAAGTGCCACAGAAATGCAAGTAGAACTTTATTACGCTTAATGAACATTCTTTTAAAAAACTATTTAGATTATGAATTTTTATATATATATAAAATATATACATATATAAATATAGCATGTATATATAAAATCAAATTTTAAAATAATGAAAATAATCACCTCATGCAACAATCCATGCCACACCATTTTGTCTATGCATACTACATTTCAGGGAATTTTTACAGATCAAAAATTCTTTGATTACCAGAACCAAATGCAAATTCAGTTTTTCAGATCTTGAAGACGACACTTCCATTAGCTGCATTCCGTAGCACCACGCAAGCCTGATTCTGCACTGACCCAAACCAAACAACATCACTACTTCCTGCCGGGCACAGCACCTTCTTACACGGTTTCTAACCGAGAATCAAACTAGTTCACATTTGATTAGCTGAGGGTTGACAACCAAACGTAACGACACACGGCTGTTCAGCCTACATAAATGCCTTCTGCACACCTCCCCACACCAGTCTTCTAACTACGGGGTTCAGAAATTCAGCAGCAAGAGAGCGCTTGTACACCACACACAAAGCTGTTCCGCAACACAGACAGGACACTTGTTCTACTCAGAAAGGAGTTTTAGAATGTATTCCATATATTCCACAAAAATATTCACAAAAATTACTTCAGCTTGGCATTGCTGAAACTGTACCACGTCTGTTCAGATAAAATTGAAAATTCACCGAATTACCATGGTCTACTTTTACTTCTAAGTAACATCTTAGAAGTGAAAACCAGTATTTGCCCAGATTTACAGAGCCATTTCCTGCACTGAAGAAGCCCAAAGGAGGAAACCATGATCCCTAAGCACTAGGTCCTCCCTTGCCAGCCTCCAGAACGGCAGAGGCCCCTATGTTTTTACACAATAGAACGACACAGAATAGTTTGGGTTGGAGCGGCCCTTTAGAGGTCATCTAATCCAGCCCCCCTGCAATAAGGAGGGACATCTGCCGCTACATCAGGTTGCTCAGAGCCCCGTCCATCCTGGCCTTGAGCGCTTCCAGGGATGGAGCCCCTCTGGGCAACCTGTGCCAGGGTCTCACTGTGTCGACTGCACTGCTCAGCTTGATGTCATCTGCAAATTTGCTGAGGGTGCACTCGATCCCGGTCCATGTCACAGATGAAGATATTAAACAGTACTGCTGCCAATACGGACGCCTGAAGCACACCACTTGTCACCCATCTCCATGTGAACATGGAGCCATTGACCGCTGCCCTCTGGATACGACCTGGATGATAACCTGGGACACCCAGCAGCCCAGCTCTCCTTCACTGCCCAGTGGGTGCTTCTGAGTCTCCAGAAATCACAAGACAAGATCAAGAACCTTGAGTTACAAGGTTGTTGTTCCAGTCATTGCTTCCTTTTCCCTCACTATTTCTTACATGTTGTTCTATTCCATCCTACTTCACCAGGAACGAGGAGAAAATACCATACCCTAGTTCACCAGGGAATTTCGATTACATCAGATGCATTTACTACAGTAAACGTGAACTGGTTTTGCCCTTCCTCATTCTCCCTTCCTCTTTTTTGCTGTTATCCTCTTGTGCTGCTATACTAATCAGCTTTAGAATATTTCCAGAATACAGAGGCTCACTTTTTCCCCTATGGTTGTCTATATTGACAAATTTGATGTATTTATACAAACAGTTCAAAATGTTAAATTGCCACTTACAAGTCATCCAGTCATTACTGTCTGCAGTTCAATTCTTTACCTCCTCTTGCTACAACCTTTACTTAAGAAGTGATTTAATTTATCATTTTCAGGCTTTTATGACTGATCAGATTGCTGGTTTCATTTTGATTTCCAGATTGCAAAGCAGACTAGCAATGTTTTTCTAATTAAAAAGGATCTCGGAACCAGTGTTCAAATCATCCCAACACTGTGACCTGGGAGAAGTACAGCTTCTCGCATCAGCACCTTAAAAGACAGTGTTTAGGTTCTCCTGGCCATAAACTGTGCAAGTAAATATTGCCTACAGAGAACCTTGAAATAGTTTTCTGCATGAAGAAAAGTTATTGCAGTCATGTAAAACACTGGACTTGGAACAGACTCATTATTTCTAGTAGCTCACTATCACTTACATGAGGAAGGACAGCAGGCTTAAGAGTTAAACTATTTATTAAAGTTATTAACAAGTTAAAGAACTGTTTCTTGGACATGCATAATACCAGTTTCAAAGGAGTATTTCCGACTATTCTAATTTGAGATCATCTAGAAAGCAAACAGATAACTAAGTTTATACTAGAAAAAAAATAGTATGAACAAAATTGGATCCTTAACATTTGGGACCACAGCTCAAACACTTTCTCCTACAGGCTAGTCTTTCCATCTTGTTGCAAATTTGATCTTAACGAAACACAAAAGCAGCAAGAGGAATCTTCCTCTATGTAAACACAAAGAATTTAACATACTACTTACAGCAGAATGCATTCTTTCAAAGGGCAGTCAGAATGCTTTCTTGTATTGACTGAGTGATCCATATGGACCGACCTGGTTAGTAAGACAGCGTTTAACTTTCAAACAAACGGTGGGATTTCCCCACACGTGTTAAGTAGTGGAAAGCATTATATTTACCAATGTAAATTTTCCTGAAGGAGGGAGGGGGGCAAGAGGGGAAGCAAGAGGGAAACAGAGAAGAGGAGATGGAAATGAATGGGAATCCCCAAACCTCTACTCACCAGAGCGCTCTACGTTGCATCCTCAAAGGCGAGCAAAGCTGAGGCGTCTCTCCCTTACAGTGGCTCCACACCCATACCACTCTCATGCTGCCTTTATTTTCACACACACCCCCTCAAATAAACCCACTCTGATTTAAGACTGAAAGTAGAATGTCTCATTATTTAATAATGAAGGTTCATTAGTAAATTTCATTATTATGTTCTCTACTACACAGAAAAGGATGTATCTCAGAAAACTTGTATTTCCAAACGACGTTGATTTGGCCACTTGAAAGGCAGTTAGGTCTCCTTTATCTCACACACTATCTTAAACCCACATGTAACTTTTATAACTCAGACAACAAAAATCTTCCTATTCTTAACATTGATATTACTACTATTTTTTCAGGTGAAATCAATGTTGTATTCCTAATTCCTACTATCGATAACTGACAGAGATGATTTATCTTTAAATTTACATTGCTTTCATTCAAAGAAATTTGATCTCTTCTTAAAGCCAAACAACAGCTGTGGCTAAGAGGACAAATGCTTACTTAAAAACCCAAGGTAAGCAAATGAAATACAGGATTGAAAGGAACTCATGAGAGCTGACAACACATATTTCACTACAGAACAGGTATTTACCAGTTACTGAGCTAACAACTGCATCTAATTAGCCAAGCCTTACAACTTTGTTTATTTACGAACCAAAGGCTTGAACAAAAAGGATTACATATGTCATTAAGTATAATGCTTACCATCCTACAAATTAAACAAGCATACACGACTAGTTTAGCTTATTTTCTTCTGTGACAATTTTAGTTCTGGCACCTATTGTATCATAAATGGGACAGTCTCGTTTTTGAGGTTGACCTGCTGGGCATCTACAATGTTCAGAAACAGACAGTCTCTCCATTTGGAAGCAAGGGTGGTTTTGAAAAGACTTTCAGATGTATTCGGTCTCCGATCAGCATAACACTAACACACAGCCAGTCTACTTGAGGTCACTGGATTGCTAGATTGGTAGCATTCAGAGCTGTTTACCACATATGTGCACATATGCACAAAGAAATTCCCCGCTCTCCATGCCCTTCTCTCTGACAGCTTCAGGTGTTCAGTGAATTTCTGATTTAACAAATTTCCCGTGTTTCCATGGGGTTCGGTCTAATTTGCTACTTTTCAACACAACTACTTTACTTTGCAACTTCAAGTCCACTTCACGAGTCCCTCCAAAACTTTCACAAGCACCTCACAATTAACAACTACAAGCAACCCAGAAGATGCGGTTCCTCAAAAAGCAAAGATGCCTCTCTCTTCCCTCCTCTTTCGGCTAAAGGCAGCTGATAGCAAACGTACAGAGAAGAACAAGTACCTGGTAAGCATTCATTAACACTTCCCTGCACCAAGTAACTGGAAATTTTTGATCAGAAATAGTACCTCTATGTACAATAGCCTCCCAAGAGAATTTTCTTGCACTAATTCGTCTAGCCTGTCAAACCCATGTACATTTGAGCACTCACAGCATCCTTTAGTAGAGCTTTGAGTTTACTGGATTTTGAAGAACCACCTGCTTTTGCTTGGTGTAACATCTGTGAATTTCAGCTGTCCTCTAAGCCTTGCGTTGGCAGAAACAATCAACAACGACTCCTCATTCACCTTCTCCATGTCATTTGTGATTTCACACAGCTTTATACCACCCTTCGTCATGCAATACAGGAGCTGCTCTTCACTCATCATCCTCATCATTTTTCTATTTTTCCCTCTCTGATTTTTTTTTCTGTGTCCTTTGGCAGATAGCTGGAAGGAGACCAGAACTGCACCACATTCAAGATGAAAGCACACCTTGAATCTGCAGTCACATACCACTGTTTTCTGTTTGTTCTATACATGTTTCCAAATAATTGCTAACAACCATTTGTTTTTTGACTTCTCTATGTTAAGAAATGCTAGAACTGACAATGTAAATCCTTGCTAACTAAGTAATTATTCAGACACATAATTTTACAGGCAGGCTGCCTATACAGCTTTAGAGACACAGGGACACAAGCCTGATCTCAAAAGTAAAGAGACAAGATCCTGCTGCGGTATGTCTAATACCAGTATTTTCTTCATAAAAATACATACATAAAGGCCGCTCAGGCAATCTGTTTATATTTAAATGTATCCAGAATCAATGTGCCCCATTACTATTTATTTCATCCTGTTCACTGGCAGAGGGTTGGGAGGTTTATCAACCAATTAAATAGAAGACACATGTACCAGCATGCTTCATACAGGTGAATACAACTTCAGCACTCCCACTACCTCCCAAACAACCACACTGTCCACTGCCAAAATTAAACACTAATTTCCTATGATATTAATAACAATACTAAGTATCTTCTCGACACAGAGAGACCATTGGAGTGTACCCATCTAGAAACTTGCTTAAGTGTCCACTGGAAAAAATACGAGATTACCATTTTCCCAATCTCTGCTTTACATCATGCATAGCTCACACCAAGAGCTTGTAAACGCTGAAGTCTAAAGCACTGCAGAAACCAGAACAATTCCTAGAAAGGTATTAACCCGTGTGTCTGCACAGCCTTGAAAATCTACCTTTATCTTCCTATACTTCACTAATTATTTTAATAAATGCTTATTTATCCTAACTCTTAAAACATGCGGAATATGACCAAGAAAGACTAATTTGGCAGAATATATACTCAAAGGGTAATCTGTGTACAACCTTTACAGTTTAAAAGGGGCCACACACACATCCTCCCAGTGTTCCCACTGTTTCCCTCCCCCCTCCACATTCCCACAACATTTCCATACAGCTGCAATTTGAAAACCAATCCACATTCCAGCTTGAACAACAGTGAGTCACAGACAGCTAATCACAGGTCCATGATAAATAAAGTTGACATCTTTAATGTTGTGAGTCATTAAAAGTAGAACTTCAGCATTTTCTGGAAAACCAACATAAAAGATTATAACTTCTAAGAAATAGTAAAACTATGCAAATATATTAACATGATCACACAAATATGCTTAGTGTGTCATTCCACATTCATCCACTACTAGGTTCTGAACCTAATTAGAGAGATTAAGAAGTGCGCATCCTACTGCTGTGGAAAGCATGAGACCGTTATTGCTTTCAGTGTATCAAACTGGAGTTTCACCCACATGGGTGAAGATAGATTGGTCACAGTATTCTTCTGAAGTCACAGAAATCTGATGAACATGGCTTTGTACCATATGATCCATAATTCCAGAAACTGTGCATCACATACTGCACACTGACAGTCTGGAGTCATAAATATTTAAATGTTCTACTATTTCTCAACAATTGCCAAAACCTCTTTTCAGAATTTTAAGTTTCTTAAAAAATATTCAATTACCCCAACCCACAATAAGACCACAGAAGGGAATACATTTGGATTTCTAGGCTAAACTAACTTGAAATCAGCAGACAAATCAATAACTTACTCAAGACCATTTCTCTGTAAGAATTCTCATTACTCCTACAATGTCACAATGGGCTTAGAGCTTCCCACTGATACTGGATCTTGCTTTAAAATCACACTAGTGAAGCTGCATACTGGTTTAGTGTTTTGTGTAATAATTTATTTTAATTTAATATATAACTCAAACTTGATTAGTAGTAAAATAGCCTTTGCCTTAACTGCTGTAAAGATTATTACACCTACCTAATTGTTACAAATAGGGGCTCCATTAGCATTAGAGATATTAGCAGCTATTGAATAGTGTTTTAAGTGCATAAATCTCAAGGACAACTGAAAGATCATTTAATCGGTGGTTCTATTGAAATATTTCTTTGGAGGAACATATGCTCATAAAGGTAAAGACAGTACATCCCATGCAGGTTAAGAATACCCTCCTCAAAAGCGGTAAGCGTTCCGGGAGGTACAAACAGCACCTGAAGCAAATCCCTTTCATAGGCTCCTGAATTTATGTAGCAACTTCCCTCTTCCCCTAAACAGTCACCTGAGAACTACTGCCTGTGCTAAGACCACCCATCATCTCATTAACATGCAGAATGACTGCCACAGAATGAAAACAAAAAATAATGCAAGGTGAGAACACAGAAAATCAGAGCCATGTAATGGACTCTCCCTCAAAATATTCATCACTCATGCAAACTGAAAGCCCAGTTCAGGTGTCCCATTTTTCAGCACCAATACAGCTAAGGATGGGTTATTCCATGTATCAGATTATTATAAAACAAAGAAAAACAAAAACAACAGAAGGAAAAGAAAAAGCAGCAGGTATTAACTTTCATCCCTCTTACTTGGGTATAAATCTTCAGCTTGTAAAGTACAAGACCAATTAGTAATTCTAACTGAAATACATTCATCTCAACTTTTCTGAATAAGCCATGCATGGGCACTAAGCAGTTTCAAGAACATGCAGAGAGGTCAAGATTGGCTAAAAATCTCTCACATTTAAGAGACTTTACAATTTGATTAAGTGTTACTGAGAGGCATTGTGTTCAGAAAGGCTGCTAGATTTTTTTAGCGGCTATCATGTGTCTCAGTATATAGAATTAGCCGTTCCAAGTAAGCCCAACAGTTAACCCACCAAGAAGGGGAACACGACGCCATGTACGTAAATGATTTAATACTTTCTGAACACAAACCCACAAAGAAAAATCATGAGATGGCTCCACTACTGTCTTTATCAAGCAAAGTTTTCCAAGAATTCTTTCCAGTTCAACTTCTTGCAAGGAGAACAACTTCATCCATAAAATGATTTGAGATCTACCACCGAACGTCACATATCATTACTGAATGAAAACTTCCCAGTACAGACAGAAGAAACACATCTGAACGAGCACCTCGATAAAACAACGACCTGAGCATGTGCAGACATAGAAAACTAACAGGTATCTGAATCCTTACTGCAGACCACCTACTTCCAGTTTGCCTGTACCTAATAGTTGGTAAATACAGACTACAGAAGCATTTATATTCCTTGTTGGTGCTAAAACCTTAAAGATTAGCACCTACAAATAGCACTTTCTATCAGACTCAATGAGGTATCTCAGCAGATACCAATCCCAGATGTCCTGACCTCAGTCCTACAGTCCTGCCATACTAAAATGCCTCGGCAAAAAGCCATCAGGGTTAGGAAACTCAACCACATAAAGAATGGGAGATGGATGCTGTGCACCACTCTCTCCACTGACTTCTCACACAGTATCAGCACAAGGCCTCGATTTTTACCTCTACTGCTTGTGGTGAATATCTGGATCCAGAAAATAAAAAAAAAAAAAAAAAAAAAAAAAAAAACCCAAAAAAAAAAGCCTAAAATTCTTTCCCCCCTAAGGGCCCAAAAATTCCCTGCCCAAAAGGGAAAAAACTTTGCTCAAACCCTTTCTTTTCAATTTAAACCCCAAATCAACCCCAAAACACTTCAAAC
>Ga0181612_138320_pt1 | contig 11241 bp, 8 predicted proteins | sample HoacroProtozoa21_FD_119630 | JGI IMG/M metagenome (GOLD analysis project Ga0181612, IMG submission 119630) | Hoatzin crop microbial communities from Cojedes, Venezuel. Combined Assembly of Gp0051906, Gp0051904, Gp0051908 | reverse complement strand
GATGCCATTGAGTAAGCCAATTATTATTTATACTGTATTAACTTCCTTTATTGGTCCATGGGTTGACTTTATCTTTGCTAAGGTAATTTGTCGTGCTGAGGCTAGTCAGTTTACAGTTGCGATTGGTTTATGGAATATGTTACAGAAGGAATATATTAATCAGTGGTATACGACTTTCGCTGCTGGTGCGGTAATTGTTTCTATTCCTATTGCGGTATTGTTCTTATTTATGCAGAAGTATTATGTTGAAGGTGTAACGGGAGCTGTTAAGGGATGATTCAAAGTTTAAATATAATTAAACGTTTGATGCTGTTGGTAGCCCTCCTACTAACAGGATGTATATCTTCAAAAGAAGTGGTAGATGATTCTACCACTTCTTTACAAATGTACTCATTAAATAATATTAATGAAGTAAAGTGTGAAGATAATTATCGAACGACATATGAGATTTTTCCATATTCATTTGCAGATAGTAATAATGATGGTATTGGTGACTTACAAGGAATTATTAGTAAGTTAGATTATATTCAGGATACAGGCTTTAATGCGTTATGGTTAACACCGGTTTGTAAGTCTATGACATATCATAAATATGATGTTGTTGACTATTATACGATTGATCCTGAATTTGGTTCGTTAGATGACTACAAACAATTAATTAAGGAGTGTCATAATCGTAATATTGATTTGTATTTTGATTTAGTCTTAAATCATACTTCGAGTCAACATGAATGGTTTAAAGAAGCAGTTAATTATCTTAAGAGTCATGACACATATAATAGTGAAGAGTGTAAGTATTTAGATTATTACAATTTCAATCAAGAAGGTGGTAGTGGCTTCAATAAGATTGAAGGCACGAATTGGTATTATGAGTGTCCTTTCTGGTCAGAGATGCCTGACTTAAATCTTGATAATGAAGAAGTAAGAAGTGAAATAAGTAAGATTGTAAAGTATTGGTTAGATTTAGGTATTGATGGCTTTAGATTGGATGCGACGACTTATTACTATAGTGGTAATAGTGATAAGAATGTTGAATTTCTTTCTTGGTTAAATAATACGGTTAAGAGTATTAAGAGTGATGCTTATATTGTGGGTGAAGCGTGGACAAATATTAATGAGTATAGTAAGTATTATGGTTCTCATTGTGATTCATTCTTTGATTTTGCGTTTGCGAGTAAGGATGGATATATTTGTCAGAGTGTAAATGGTAATTTGAGTGCGAGTGATTTTGTGAAGGCGATGGTTAAGAGTGAAGAAATGTTTAGCGAATATAATGAAGATTATATTGTGGCTCCTTTCTATACTAATCATGACCTAGCTCGTAGTGCGGGTTACTATGCTCAAGATGATGGTTCTAAGACCAAACTTGCGATGGGTGTTAACTTAATGATGAATGGTAATGCCTTTGTATACTATGGTGAAGAAATAGGTATGAAGGGATCGGGTAAAGATGAGAATAAGCGTGCTCCAATGTATTGGGGTGATGATAGTGTTACGTGTGATGGCCCTAAAGATATGGATGAAGTAAAGATGAAGTTTGATGATTTAGCTGCTCAACTTAATGATGAAACATCAATCTATAACTTTGTGAAGATGGCAGTTAAAATTCGTAATACGTATCCTGATTTAATTCATGAAAAGACGGTATACAATGAACTTAGTAGTGATAGTGTTGGGGTCTTTGAACGAGGAAATACTTTAGTTGTGGTTAACTTTAGGGATAGTAATCAGAGTGTTGATGTGAGTAAGAGTGATTATCAAACCCTTAGTGCGACATTAAATACGAATAGTGATAAGGTGGTATTAGATAATGGTTTATTATCAATACCAGCATATACTATCGCCATTTTGGAGAAGTAAGATGTATAAGAATTATATTTTTGATTTCTATGGAACGCTGGTGGACATTAAAACTGATGAAGATAAAAAAGAACTATGGGATAAGATGAGTTCGCTTTATAACTCCTTTGGGATGAATTATACAGGTGACGTTTTAAAGGAAAAGTATCTTCATTTATGTCAAGAATATGAAAAGAAGACGAAGGGCGAATTAGTAGAAATTGACCTTAAGAAAGTATTCATTGATTTAGCTTATTATAAAAATAAAATAGGTGATTTAGATGAATTTGCGAAGATGATGGCTAATACTTTTAGAGTATTATCGCGTGAGTTTATCTATCCTTATAAACATACAATTCCTACTTTAAAGTATTTGAAGGAAAAGGGGTGTAATATCTATTTATTATCTAATGCCCAGAGTGTATTTACGTTAAATGAAATTAAACTTAGTGGTGTATATGACTATTTTGATGACATCTTTATGAGTAGTGATTATGGTATTAAGAAACCTAATAAAGCTTTTCTTAAACAATTAGTTGATAAACATCATCTTAATATTGATGAGAGTGTTATGGTTGGTAATGATTTGTTGGCTGATTGTAAGGTTGCGTCTTTAAATAATATGCATAGTATTTATTTGAATACTTTTAATTATAGTATGAGTAAGACGATGAGTATTATTACTGAGAATAATATTAATGATGTTAGTGTTTTGATTGATGGTGATATTAAACACTTAATGGAGGATAAAAATGATTGATTGGTTAAAGGATGCGGTGTTTTATGAGATTTATCCGCAGTCATTTAATGATACGAATGATGATGGTATTGGGGATTTAAATGGTATTGTTGAAAAGTTAGATTATATTAAGGATTTGGGTTGTAATGCGTTATGGTTAAATCCTATCTTTGATTCACCATTTAAAGATGCTGGGTATGACGTTCGTGATTACTATAAGATAGCTGATCGATATGGTACGATGAGTGATTTTGAGAGAATGGTTGAGGAGTGTCATAAGCGTGATATTAAGCTATTGTTAGATTTAGTACCAGGTCATACTTCTAATGAAAATGAGTGGTTTAAGAAATCATGTGAAGCTGAGGAAAATGAATATAGTAAGCGATATATTTGGACTTCTCAAGCTTTCTGGGGAATTAAAGACCATCCGTATATTGCTGGTGAAGCTCCTAGAGATGGTGCTTATATGCTTAACTTCTTTGCCTCTCAACCTGCCTTGAACTATGGTTGGGGAATATGTACTGATGAGTGGATGAGTGCGATTGATTCTAGTGAAGCCATTGATACGCGTGAAGCAATGAAAGATGTTATGCGCTTTTGGCTAGATAAAGGCATTGATGGCTTTAGAGTTGATATGGCTGATAGCCTAGTTAAAAATGATGATGATCATAAACATGCTACAGCTGCTATTTGGCGTAATATAAGAGAAATGTTAGATAAAGAATATCCTCATGCGGCTTTAGTATCGGAATGGAGTAATCCGGATTCGGCTATTAATCTAGGTGGTTTCCATATGGATTTCTATTTAGATCATTGGCATAATGGCTATAATACTTTAGTTCGTGATTATGAACCACATCCTGATAATGATCAATCTTTCTTTAAGAAGGATAGTGGTGGCGATATTAAACGCTTCCTAAATGATTATTTACCAAAGTATGTTAGTACGAAAAATAATGGTTATATTTCTATGTTTACATGTAATCATGATACCCCTCGTCCAGCTCGTACTTTAGATGAAAGAGAATTAAAGTTATTCTATGGTTTTATCTTTACGATGCCGGGTGTTCCTTTCTTATATTATGGTGATGAAATTGGTATGAAGTATCGTGAGGGATTAGTTAGCGTTGAAGGTGGTTATAATCGTACGGGTAGTCGTACGATTATGCAGTGGAACGATGATAAAAACTTTGGTTTCTCTAATAGTGATACGACATATATTAATTGTGATTATGATGATGGAAAGCGTGTTAGTAAAGAGATGAGTGATAAGGATTCACTATGGAACTTTACGCGTGATATTATTCATCTTCGTCACCAATATGAGTGCTTACAAAGTGATTGTGACTTAGAAGTAATCGATACGGATGGTCAATTATTTACATATAAGCGTGGTGATTTGATAATTTGTATAAATGCGAGTGGTAAAGATATTAGCGTTGATTATGAGTGTAAGGAAATGGTTTATTTATTGGGCTCATATGAGAATGGGGTTATTGGGGCACAAAGTTTTATGATTTTTAAGGGAGAGTAGTTTCTACTCTTTCTTTTTTATTGTAAAATTAAAGTGGTGATTAATATGATGGAAGAATATAATAAGGCAAAGAAAATTGGTGATAAGTGTATTAGAAGTTCACGTACAAATGGTGTGAATCCGTTTGTGACGGTACTTGATGATATCTTACCGGATAATGAGAGTTTATCGCATGTGGATGTTGGGTTATGTGAGATACCAATTTATAAAATTGTCGGAACGAAGGCTAAGGGGCGTTCTAATGCCTTTGCGAATAATTTTATGCCGGTAATGGATAATAATACGGAATTTGCGTCAAAGTGGTCAAAGTTGTATGATGCCCAAATAGATGAGGGTATTCATGATCCATTAATTGTGTATGAGTATTTAACTAACTTTTATGTTTTAGAAGGTAATAAGCGTGCATCAGTGTTGAGGTATTTAGATGTGCCTAGTATTGAGGCTCAGATTACGCGTATTCTTCCGATGAAAAATGATTCTGATGAAGTTAAGCTTTATTATGAGTTTTTGGATTTTTATAATGTTTGTCCGATTTATGACATCATCTTTACGAAACTTGGTAGTTATGATCATTTCGCAAGTATGTTGGATAAAGACTTAGTTCATAAATGGGATAGCGATTTTATCAATGTAGTTCGTGGTGCTTATTTCCGCTTTCGTAATGTTTTCTTAAGAAATGGTGGGGATAAGTTAGGCGTTAATGCAGCGGATGTTTTCTTATTGTATATTCAGATTTATCGCTTTGACTCATTGTTAGATAAAGATCGTAGTGATATTGAAGAGAGAATTAAGCGTATTTGGAAAGAAGTAATTCTAAGGTCTAATGATAATCAATTGGAATTATTAAAAGCACCTAATTTAGAAATGCATAAGAGTTTCTTTGGGGCTAGTTCTCCATTTAATAGTTCTCGTCCTTTAAAGATATTATTTGTGCATGACCGTGATCCTCGACAATATGAATGGGAAAAGAGTCATGAGGATGGCCGTGAATATATTCAGAAGGTATTTGGTAGACAAGTAGTTACGAGTTCGATTATTGCGAATAAGAAATTCCCTCGTATTGGTAAAGAAGTAGAAGGGTATGATGTGGTGTTTACGACGCGTCGTAATATTATGACGGATACTTTAAGGTGTGCGGTTGAGTATCCTGGTGTTCGTTTCTTTAATTGTAGTATTAATCTTCCTCATAAGTCGGTTACGGGTTATTTTGGTCGTATGTATGAGGCGATGTTTTTACTTGGTATATTGGCCGGGATGTATGCGGATAATCATAAGGTTGGTTATGTATCAAATGCGCCAGTATATGGTCGATTAAGTGAGATTAATGCTTTTGCGATAGGAGTTAGCTTTAGTGATCCAAAGGCTAAAGTGTATTTAGAGTGGTCTGGTGTTAAGAATAATGATTGGAAGTCATCCTTTATCGAAAAAGATATTAATGTATATCAAGGACCATTCTTTGATGAGAATGATATTGAACCAGTTCATGGTTTGAAGGTTAAAGAAGATGGTGAGTTTATCCAACTTGCAAAACCGGTATGGAATTGGAATCTTTATTATGAAAAGATGGTTAAGATGGTTTTAAATGGTAGTTGGGACTATAATCGTCGCATGAATAATAATGCCTTAAATTGTTGGTGGGGCATGGATAGTGGCGTAATTGATGTAAACTTCAGTGATTCATTGAAGTGGGTTGCCCGCAAGAATATTCGTGTATGGAAAACATCATTAATTAATAATTATTGGAATCCTTTTGAAGGAGAATTACGTAGTCAAAATGGTATTGTACAAGAAGATAGTCATAAACGATTAGATTCAGAAGATATCATTGATATGAATTGGTTAAATTACAACATTGTAGGAGAAATACCACAATTAGATGAACTTAATGCAGATATGTATAAGATGGCATATATGAGTGGTATAAAGGGGCTTGAATAAAGAATGAAGATATTAGTAGTGTCGGATTATGAAAATCCAGGCTTATGGGAATATTGGCGTGAAGAAAAGACAGAAGGAATTGATTTAATCATTTCTTGTGGCGATTTAAATCATAACTATCTTGAATTTTTAACAACGGTTATTAATAAACCACTATTATATGTTAGAGGAAACCATGATACGAGTTATGATAAGAAACCACCTGAGGGATGTATTGATATTGATGATCAAGTATATACATATAAAGGTATTCGCTTCTTAGGCTTAGGTGGTTCTATGCGATATCGTACGGGTGATGATATGTATAGTGAAGAAGAAATGCAAAAGCGTATTAAGAATATGCGTAAGATAATTAAGAAGAGTAATGGTTTTGACTTTTTAGTTACGCATTCACCAGCTCTTGGATATGGTGATCGTAATGATATTGCGCATACGGGTTTTGCGTGTTTCAATGATTTAATTGAAGAGTATAAACCGATGTATATGTTATATGGACATGTGCATCAGGATTATGGTGATTTTAAAAGAATTATTAAACATGAGAATGGTTGTATGTTAGTTAATTGTTATGATCGATATGTGATTGAAATTGATGATGAGAGAATTCGTGAAGAAAATATGCGAAATACTTCTTCATGGAAGTTTTGGAAAAAGTGATTGTGATATAATCAAATTAGAAAGGGGTGATCATATTGTCTAGTATTACATTAAATTTACTATTTAGTAATATTCGAACACTATTTGTGGCAGTGTTGGATATTCTTATTATGTGGTTATTCTTTTATTATGCTTTGCGTATTGTGCGTACTAATTCAAGAACGATTCAGATATTTAAGGGTATTATCTTAATTGTCGTAATTGATATGTTAGCTAAGATTATTGGTTTAAAGACATTACAATTTATTTCTGATTTATTTATTAACTGGGGATTCTTAGCTCTAATTATTATTTTCCAACCGGAGTTTCGATCACTTCTTGAAAAACTTGGTAAGACGAATGTGTTTGCACGTATTAATAATTTAACGAGTGATGAAAAGGAAAATTTAGTTAATCAGATTGTGACCGCGGTAATGTTGTTGAGTAAGGATTCAACTGGAGCCCTGATTTCTATCGAACAATCTCATTCTTTGGATGATTATGTTCAAACGGGTACCCCTATTAATTCGGATGTTACAGCAGAATTATTAACGAGTATTTTCGTTACATCTACACCTTTACACGATGGTGCGGTTATTATTCAAGGTAATCGTATATCTTGTGCATCAGCGTATTTTCCACCAACGAATATGGAATTACCATCTCGCTTTGGAGCACGACATCGTGCAGCCATTGGTATATCGGAATTAACAGATGCGGTAACGATTGTTGTCTCGGAAGAAACAGGTAATATTTCTATTACCGAAAATGGTAGTATCTTCATTGTGAATCGTGAACAACTTCGTGACTATTTACTTCGTGTTATTTGTGCACAGGAAACTGATGTCACAAGTAATCCATTGGAATTAAATAGTGATGAATTCGTGGTCAAGAATGAAGAAGTAAATGAAAAGAAAGTTAAGACGGAAGAAGTGGTAAGTAGTCAACCAATTGCACGAGAACCGGAATTAGATAGAATTCATCGCAAAGCCGATGAAGAAGCTGAAGCCGCACATATCAAATTACCACATAAGAAAAAGCGTCCTCAAGCAAGCTATCCAACCCAAAAGAAAAGGGTAATAGCTAATGATCGTCAAAAGAGTAAAGGTGGTGATGATCATGAATAAGAATAAGAATCGTAATAGTCAAGAAAAGACTGATTTAGCGCGTAAGGTTGCTGAACAATCGAAGAAGGCTTCACGTGTTTATGAAAAAATTGAGAATGTCATCTTAATTGTTGGTAAGTATTTTTCCATCTTTCTTGATAGGTTTATCTTTAATAAAAAGTATAGTAAGTTAGTTAGTTTATTATTGGCTATCTTAGTATATGGGGTTGTTAACTATGATTCGATGTCAAAGTTATATACAACGACGCTTAAATCTTCGCGTACGATTGAAAATGTTAGTGTTGTGGCAAAGTATAATAGTGATACGTTTGAAGTATCGGGTTTACCAGAAACCGCTAATGTGTTTGTGAGTGGTGATGCGACGAGTGTTACGAATGCGATGTCGACATCAGAAACGAGTGTTGTGGCTGATTTAAGTGGTCTTAGTGAAGGTGAATATAATATTTCTTTAAAAGCTGAGGGATTTGGGTCGAGTGTTACAACCGTTGTTGATCCATCTACCGTAACGGTTACATTAAAGAAAAAGTATACGCAAGAATTTAATCTTTCTTATGATTATATTAATCAGAATAAGATGGATGCGAAGTATAGCTTATCAGAGCCTACTTTTGAGTTTACGAAGGTTAATGTTAGAGCGTCTAAGGATACGTTGTCTAGTATTTCCTTTGTAAAGGCATTGATTGATGTTAGTGGTCAGACGAGTGACTTTGAGCAGGATGCGAAATTAGTTGCGTATAATAGTAACGGTGAATTAGTTAATGCGGATATTGTGCCTAGTACGGTACATGTTAGTGTTGGGGTATCATCTCCTAGTAAGAGTGTGCCTATTATTGTGAAAGTTAGTGGTGATGTGCCTAATGGTAAGGCTATTAATAGTATTACCTTAGATCAACAAACCGTTACGATTTATGGTAGTGAAGATACGTTGAGTAATATTGAAAATGTCAGTGTTAGTTTAGATGCGTCTTCAATTACTCAGGATTCATCAATCGTTAGACCAATTATATTGCCTTCAGGTGTTTCAACTAGTTCTATTTCCCAGGTAACAATGCAAGTTACAATCGCAAATGGGGTTAGTAAGACCATTGATAATGTGGCGATTAACTACATTAATAATGTGAATAACTATAAGGCTTCACAAGCCACAAATAAGACAACAACTAGTGTTACAGTCTTTGGTACACAAGATAATGTTGATAAAGTTAGTGCGAGTGATATCTTCGTCTACTTTGATATGAAGAATGCTGAGGTTGGTTTACAGACATTTACTTTAAATGTTGAACAACCAAGTGATGGATTAGTTAAATATACGTTGAATGAAACGACGTATGAGGTTACTATCTATAGTGATAATGATGAGGGAGTAAAAAATGAGTAAGTATTTTGGTACAGATGGTATTAGAGGTAAAGCTAATGTGACTTTAACGGCAGATAGAGCGTTTAAAGTTGGTAGATATCTTGGATATTATTATAGTAAGAATGGAAAGAATAATATTGTGATTGGTAAGGATACGCGTTTATCTTCGGATATGTTAGAAAATGCGTTAGCTAGTGGTATTGCGAGTGAAGGTTGTAATGTATATCTAGCTGGTTATTGTCCTACACCAATGGTTTGTTATCTTACTAAGTATGAAGATTTTATTTGTGGGGCAATGATTAGTGCGTCTCATAATCCTTTCTATGATAATGGTATTAAGGTTTTCTCTAAAGAAGGTTTAAAGCTTAGTTCAGATGTAGAAGAGTTAATTGAATCATATATTGATGGTGAAGTTGAACTTGAATATAAGACAAATGATGAAATTGGTAAGATTGTTCGCTATGAAGAAGGTCTAGAACACTATCTTGATTGGATGGTAAAGGAATTCCCATTAGATCTAAGTGGTATGAAGATTGCGATGGATTGTGCTAATGGTTCATCTAGTTTTACCGCTAAGAAGGCTTTAGAAAGACTTGGTGCTGAAGTTGTAGTGATGAATGATCAGCCAAATGGTACAAACATCAACAACAATTGTGGATCGACTCATCCAGGTGAATTTGTGAAATTCATGAAGGAAAATCAGGGTAAGTTTGATTTAGGTCTTACTTTTGATGGTGATGCGGATCGTCAAATTCCAGTAGCACCAGATGGAACGCTAATTAATGGTGACTATGTATTATATATTTGTGGTCGTTACTATAAAGATAAGGGCACATTAAACCATAATACGATTGTCACAACGGTTATGGCTAATTTAGGTCTATGGAAGGCTATGGAAGAAAATGGCATTAATGTTGAGAAGACTAACGTTGGTGATAAGTATGTTTATGAAAGAATGGTTCAGGGTGACTATATTGTTGGTGGTGAGCAATCTGGACATATTATCTTTAAGCACCATGCGTCAACGGGTGATGGTTTATTAACAGCTTTAGCTATTCTAAAGATTATGTTAGATACGAAGAAACCTATTATGGAACTAATGGATGGATTAAAGATTTATCCTCAGCTATTAGTTAATGTAAAGGTTACGGATAAGGATGCGGTTATGCATGATGAAGAAGTTATTCGCTTAATTGATGAAGTAGAGTCTTCTTTAAATGGTAATGGTCGTATTTTAGTTCGTCCTAGTGGTACAGAACCATTATTAAGAGTCATGGCTGAAGCAGAAACAGATGAAATTTGTGATCATGTTGTGGGTAAGATTGCAAGATTGATTCAGAGTAAATATGGTATTGAAGAATAAGATGGCAATTGCCATCTTTTTTTATGTTTTTGTGTTTTGGGGTCAAGATATAATATAATATTGATATATATGGTGGTGATGATATGAAAAAGGTTATTGCAATTGTTGAAGATGAAAAAGATCTTAATGAATTGGTAAAACGTTATTTGGAAAAAGAGGGTTATGAAGTTAAATCATATCTTACTTTTGATGAGGCTTATGCCCATACGGAAGATGATGATGTACATCTTTGGATTTTAGACATTATGTTAGGGGAAAAGTCTGGTTTTGACTTAATTGAAATGATTAAGAATAATGATAGTAATGTGCCTGTTATCTTTATGAGTGCACGAGATAAGGAATTTGATCGTGTTATTGGATTAGAAAAGGGTAGTGATGACTATATTACCAAACCATTCTCACCTAAGGAATTAGTATTGCGTGTAAATAATTTAATGCGTAGAGTGTATCGCGAAGATTATGATAAGTTAACTGTTGATAATTATGTAATTGATGAGGAACAGCGTAAGGTTACTTTTGAAGAAGATACGATTGAGTTAACGACGAAAGAATTTGATTTATTGATGTTGTTTGTGAATAATCGTGGAACGGCATTTACGCGCGATCAGATTTTACGTAAGGTATGGGATGATAATTATTATGGTTCAGATCGTGTTGTGGATGATACGATGCGTAGACTTCGTAAGAAGTTACCTAATTTATCAATTC
>Ga0181612_133581_pt1 | contig 11241 bp, 6 predicted proteins | sample HoacroProtozoa21_FD_119630 | JGI IMG/M metagenome (GOLD analysis project Ga0181612, IMG submission 119630) | Hoatzin crop microbial communities from Cojedes, Venezuel. Combined Assembly of Gp0051906, Gp0051904, Gp0051908 | reverse complement strand
ACCTGCGCCCCTGATCCCTCAACCAGTCGCCCCAGTGCCCTGAAGTCCCTTTTGATGGCCTTGGGACTTCTTTCTGCTACCTCGTCCCCGCCAACCTGCATTACCAAGAGGGGGTAGTAATCAGAAGGCCGCACCAGACCTTGGTGCTAGCTAACACCCTGTATACTAGAAGGACTCACTCTATCAGAACATTTTTGGGCCAAAACTAGTGAAAACAAATCAAACCTAATGAAAAGAAAACAACAAGTCCAGTTTTCACTTTGAAAATGTTACTATTCCTAAGCAATATTCTGGAGTTGCCGAAATTACTGTGACAGAAAAACAAAGTTTGAGAGATTCCTTCAGAAATATCCACCTGGAAGTCTAACATTCTGGATGCTAAAGCACTCGTTTATGCAGGGGAAAGAGACATTTTCTTCAGGTGGGTAAAGCTTTTGTTATAGTTTTTAGCCTGATAAGTAAAAATTTCTTGATCAAAAATCTTGCAAGAAGGAGTATTTTCTCAGCTCATAGTTGCTATTATAAATGAAAACAAATTACATTTTTCATAATGATATTTAGTAATATAACACCAAAATCTAAGAAGCGTAATAATATGGACATGACTTTTCACCTCTACAATCAGTTTATATCTGTTTGTTACTCAAACCTACCCTGACAGAAAATGTAGAACTTCAAAAATAGAGATGTCTTGCACAATATTTCATGTGTGGTATGGAAATACCAGCCCACTGAACTCTGTAACAACAGAAAGGTCAGGTGAATTCTCCATAGAGCAGCTTAATTATGCACCACAAATTCAGCACCTTAAACAAAAAAACTGTATTTTACTTAAAGTGGAATAGAACTGCAGTGGGTAGATGTGAGAAAACTAATTGGCCAGAGTATAAAGACATTAGGCTGCTTAATTAGGGTTGTCTTTCTCAAAGCTCCTTTTCCTATTAGAAGCAGTCATTGCCAAAATGGGATTCACTTTCAGATGTTTTTTGGTTATGTTCAGTATTATGTTCCCTGTTAACTCACACTGCTCTGATGTGAGATGATGTTCTCTGCAGGAGTTCTCAGTTTTTCCAAACCACAACTCTGTGGTATTTTTCTGTGTTATTACTACTGTAATTTTGCTTTATTTTAAAGTGAATTCTATTTGTACTGGTTTTGGATGGGGAGTCAAGAAGGACTGTGTTATTCAAAAAGCATTTTGCCTACATCACGCCCCACAGAACTGATTTCCTTTACAATTTAAAATTTGTCTGTGTTCTCAGAATCTTTTGCTAAGTAGATATGGAATAAAATACACAACAAAAAATTTTCATTTGCACTGGAAAAAGTGCAATATATTTTACTTTAAAGAGTTCCCTTCCACTATACAAAGGTGGGTGCTTTCTCAAAGATGTGCAATAAGGTCCACATAAGGAATGTGACCTAAGGTGCCTTCTTTCTAATCCTTTACCCTTGGGGTTTTGAGACAATTAAATCACAGCACGTGTACTTCTCACGGTTCTAGAAGTAATGAAATTCCACCAGTTCTATATCTTCCTCTTGACTGAGAAATGAAGCTTTAACAGTCCCTGGACTTGTGGCTTGAACAACCTGCTTTGCACATGAAAGATCTGATTCTGGGAAATGACCAGCGCTTACAAGTCAATGTGAAGCCAACAAGGGTTGTGAATGCTCAGTTGGCGTTTCAGGCTATTTATTTCAGCTGCTCAGAAGTGTAAGGTGAATACGTGATCCTGAAAGTCTGTACACTAATGTGACTTCATTGATTTAAAAGCAACTGCTCTGAGTGAGACAAATAGGATTTATCTCCTAGTTCTTAATTTCACTGTGTAGACAGCACAATATTCTGCAAAACTAATCTTTGTAACACGTCTGTCTTTCTGATCCTCTTATCCTGTCGTTTCCGGATTTCACTCAACAAAAGAAACACCACAACTTATGTTTTCTATGTCTTTTTGATACTCAGATTGTGCTTCAGTTCCATCCAAGTATCCACAATGACAGAAAGCACATTAGGCATTTTCTTTCAACGGGTGCTCGATCATCACAGATATTCCTGAACTGACTAATACAACTAACTGTTAAAAACAGTTTCCTCTTCTAAAGTGGAGATATGATGGCTCTGTAGAGGGAAACCCTGAGAAATGTTATCTTTCCCAATGGTAAAATGCAATTCAAGAGTCTCTGTAGTGAGATAAAACTATTTTGCCTGTCAAATGCAGCACCAGTGAAGCTGTCTAGAAGCTACATATTTTGCGATATTGGAGCTTTGTTACCTTTCAGTACGTGTAGGAAGATTTTGTTTTAAATGGTACTTTTTACATAAAAGTAATCTAAAAAAAATCTGCTGAGAAGTTAAATAAATGTCATCAATTTTAAGTACAGATCTTACATGTTATATTTTTCAAATCCTCCAGTCCAATTAAGATATCAGTAAATGTTTCCAAGAGCTATAATATGAATGGCAGTTTCTCATATATACCCAGTGAATTTAATTGATATCTATTTCCACTGAAAAGGCTGACAATACCAATTGCTATCTTATACATACGCCACAGTGATTAGAAAATTAACATCATTATGTTCTTTCTAGTGACACTCTGTCTACCTCAAAATGGATATATATGTAGCTCTTTTGCTTTTAATGGGAGTGTTCTGAAGTTATACAAATTAATGGAAATAGCATGCACAATTGTCAAATATTATAGCCTTTATGTTATCCTTAGACAAGGCTACAACAAACTGCAATTTAGAAGTAGATCTAAAGACCTCCAAAGGCCTTTAAAGGGTAGTGCAATGAAAAAACAGCTAATACTATATCCACTTAGTGCAACGTCACAACACCAAGATCCTTCACTGGTTGGAATTTACCTGTTCTAAAAAAACCCCAACAAACCAATGAGCTAAAATACATACCAATAATCTGGAATGCTATATACAGATCCAGTCCAGCCTCCACTCTCTTTAATGAATTTTGAAATTAAATCATGGGACAAAAGGTTTTAGTATTAAGAATTTGGAGAAATAGGTCTTGAATGAATGATGTATGCTCTGTGAATTAAAGAGTGTGCCTGTACAATCCAAATTTTGTGTATACATATTTAAGATTTAATAGATATTGTATTATGTGATTCGAGTTTCCATTTACTTACATCAACAGCAGGGAAAGAGTGCCAAATGGTGGTGGATTAGGCAGCTTGAATGTGTACTGTATTAGATAAGTAAATATATGGAAGCAAAACACATCTCCCTGACCTGTAGGTTGTGGGTAGAACTTTTCAAAAATCCTCCACTAAATCTTGCAAATGCCTCATATCACTGGGAATAAACTGTAAAACAGATTAACTGACTAATAGGTACAAATCCTGCTCTATTATGCCACTGTGACAAGGGGTTTCAGACTCTCAGGGTACAGTTTACTTCCCTACTGCTTTGCCGTATGCCACAGAGCCTTCCATCTCTTACAGAGACTTACGTTAGCAGCTACCAAAATGGCTCATGCGGATAGGTGGAAAAGCATCTTGCAAGTCTTTAAATACCTAGACAAATATACCTTTGGTGCCTGGTCTCTCTGGCTACATAATTACTAATAAATTAAACTTTTGTTTTGTTCTGTGAAGCATTGAGTCAGACAAAGCAGAGTCCTGTCTCTATACAATTAAACTCCCCTAACTTCTGAGACAGGATGTTCATGTAAAAATGTCTACTGACAAAATATCCTTTGCTGGTGCACTGACTCCTGGAAAGTACCTACAACTTGTTTAAGAGGCTTCTGGGTCACATGGGCTAAAACAACACGGGGAACATTTTAACATGTTAACAGCACATTTTTCAGTTTATAGGTGTGGGCACTATTTAGACGAACAACCAGTATCCTATTTTTCAAGGTTTTATCAAGGCTAAAATAAAATATTTGAAAACAGAGACCACACTTACACCAGAAGAGATAAGTAATCTCTGTGCAACATCAGCTCGAACTTTTTCCATCTACCCAATTCAGCTGACAGACCAGGTCTATGTGAAGAGCACTCCTCGCTGAAGACTTTGCTGTATTTTTGAAATAGACTGTTAACCTAGGGAAACCTTCATCCCATTATGGTCCAAATCCATCCATGTGATCAGTCAGAGTCAATAAAATCTTCACTACATTAATTACAATTTATTTTTACAGCCTGATTAGTCTTTCCTGACACTGAACCTTTGTTTGCCCTATTCTGGTCTGGAGATGCTGACATCTCTTTGAAATGACTCAAACAGACAATAAGTACCTTCCTGCTTGGCAAAGCCATATCACTTTCTTTATTGTAAAGCAAAAAACCCCTTCCCACTGGAATAGAAAATGGCCAAGTCTCACAGCAAATTCTTTTTATGTTTGAAAATGATCACTTTTTCACTAACTTGCAAAAACCTGTAAAAAAACGCAACTGGAATTAGAACATGTGGTTTATTGCTGAATTTTTGAAACGTAGCATAACCAATCATTCTGAAGTGGTAGAGCAGATAAAGAGTTGCTATACAACTAGCTTCTGATATCTTTAGAGATATACCACCACAGCAGCCTATGTGAATTATGCACAGAACAATTTTCCCCAGTACAAAAGAAGTAAGCAGACATTTCTGCAAAGTTATTCTAGTAACTGATCAGTAAGAAAGAGTTGTAAGTGATCTCAATATTGTGGTCTATGCCAGCGATTAAATGTCACATGCTAAGAATTTATTGACTTGTTTTCTGCCAATTCTGCTTAAAGGGATGACTTTCTAGGCAAGACTGAATGGAGGGTTACTTGCAGGTTTGTCAGTCTCTTAGAATTCTACCCTTGGCATTTATCTTTCATAAAAAGTACTTACATAAAGTAATAGCCACAGGCAAGTTGTCTTTGTGTGCAAAATATGATTTTTACTGTTACATTCTTGCTGAAAATGACCTAATTCTTGGAAGGAATTATCAAATCCAGAGGTATGTTTTCTTTGCTTTACACTACTTTTCATTTTTCTTTTACCTGTAAAAATATTTATCCCTATGGCTTTACCCTGTGAAACGAAGGCTACAGTTCAAGATTTACTTTAATTCTTACTAATAGCAGCCCAAACATTGAAATGTTTCCAGTAGATATGAACTCCTTTCAGTTATTATAGTGTACAAGTGCATCTGAGGCTCTCTAACCTTCAGCCTTCTGGTTACGTCTGAGCTGAGCATTTGAGGTCTCCAACTTCCGAGTTGTATTTATGGATCAACAGGCATGAAGACCCCGACTTTGAAAGTATTGAGAGGTTAAATTCCACTAAGGAAATTAAATGTTGAAGCACATAGGTACTAAGGATGGTCTCAGAAAATCCTCACTTACAGATTACTGAACTGGTATACATTTATTGTAAATTTTTTCAAGTATACAGTAAGCAGGCTTTGAATGCTCTTTTGAGAAGACTCTGGCACAGTGTAGGGATAACAGCTTCATTGTCTTTAGCTGGCTGATTAGCATAAAATGGGCTGTTTTTGACATAGAAAAGAAACACTTTCATAGTCTGTGGACAAAGCTAACCTTTTCTAAGAGGTAATGCAAGGTACCTTAACTAAGACTGCAGTTGAGAATCACTCCTTGGAGAAGATCCTCCCTATTAGCTATGGAGTGAATCTAGGCAGAATGCCCTATTCACACTATGAATAATTCCTTAAATCATTGTCATGCTTTTGTATATTTTATGGTAATATTAAATTACTGAATAAATTTTGTTGAATTTCAGAAAGGTAAAATTATTTATATAGACAGTTTACTTTCATGATAAATAAAAAACTGTGTCTAACAATATGTTGTAGCGTCACTTTGTCACAATAATAAGTTACATTGTAACTATCAGTCAAGTGTTAAGATCGGAACCTTAAAAACAGGAATTGAGGATATTGTCATTGCTTAGCATTGGACGAGGTAGTCTTGCTACTGATGTACACAAAGCAGCAGATCTGTGAACACGAAACTAATTTTGATACAATATTTAACTGCATCTTAACTCCACTGTATTACGCAATTTGCTGTCCACGAAATATGCTGCTTCCTTTGAACGTGCTATAGAGTTCAGTCTTAAAGATCTCAAGGAGGGTTATTATCTCGGACTAGCACCCTACTAGTTATGTTCACAAGGCTTCAGTTTGCCTCAGAGACCGAGCAGAGTTGCATTTCTTCAATGTGTAGATGGAGCATATTAGGTTCTGCTCTGCAAAACTCTGTCTAGACAGAACCATACATTATCACTGATTCCATGACACCTGTGAATTTTAAGGCCACCATTTGCAACTGTGTATGCAAAAAAGCTAAGTACTGTAGAATCCAAGCTTTGTAAGTTGTCTAATTCTGGACAAACTGAAAGCATTTGACAATCTGCATTTGATAAAGTCTAGAAATAATTGGTAGAGGAAGGAATTATTTTCAGCTCAAAACTACTTTTTTAATTTTGTAATCCCATGCTGTTTTACTGTCATCGCTTCTGGCTCAGCAGGAGAAAGGCCTCAGGTAGATGCAGACACAGAAAATACAGAAATCTCTATTGTAAACTGAGTTAGATATGGGACTATAATAATTACTTTCTGTCTCTTTTCTCAAACAGAAAGACTAACCGTGGCTGACTCTGTGGAAGCCATGAGTAAACACAGAAAAAGTTAAAAGCTTCCAATTGCAGCAGCTGGTTAAGTCTATTTTTCTTCAGGAGGAAAAACACTGAATTCTATTTCTCACCAAAAAAAATAAAGAAATTAGGGAAAGTTGACATCATGTCATATTTTGAGGTATCCTGGTGCAATGCAAACTGATCCAAACCTGACTAGGTGGCCACTGCAACTTAAAATGTTTGCATTTTTTAATGGATACTCCATTTTTGAAGTATAGCATATCAGCCATACAAAATCAGTATTATAACAGATCAATACATATTATTTTGAAAGTGGATTGTTACATAGGTACTTGTGTTCTCAGTCAAGATTGCTTAGTTGGAAGATAATGACTTGATAACTTTGCCTCATGCCACCACATCTCAAATAATGAAGATCTGAAGATGAAGACTCACAAAGATCAGCCTGGAGACCAGTCTATTACTGAAGAAAGAATGTTAAAACCTAAAAATGTGAAACATTTTTTATAGAATCACCAAATATCCTGAGTTGGAAGGGACCCGCAATAGTCGCATCTGACTCCACACAGGGCAACCAAAAAGTTAAATCCTATATCTAAAGTTAAACCATATATCTATCATTGTTGCCTTTCTTTGGACACATTCTAAGATTTTTGTATTCTTTTATTGTAAAACCTAAAGATGCACACAATACTCAAGGTAAGACTGCACCAACGCTAAGTATAGTGGGACAATCACTTCTTTCAACTAGTTAGTTGCACTGTGCCTAATGCATCCCAGGATACACTTGGCTCTTCTGGTCACCAGGACACACTGTTGACTCGTATTGAGCTTACCATCAACAAAAACCCCCAGGTCCCTTGCTGCAGGGCTGTACTCCAGCCTCTTGCTCCTCACTCTTACAGTATATCCAGATTTTCACCATCCCATGTGCAGAATCCAACATTTGCTCTTGTTAAATTTTATATGGTTGGTGATTGCCCACCACCCTAATCTATCAAAATCTCTCTGTAAGGACTCCCTACCCTTGAGGGAATCAACGGACCCTACTAATTTAGTATCGCTGGCAAGTGTCCGTGGTGTGCACTCAACTCTTGTGTCCAGACATTGATAAATATATTGAAGAGATTTTCTTTTGCTCTTATGAAAGGACAGAGTAGTATTTTGTCTTCACTGTGTCCTTCTTTTTGCTTGCTTCACTAGCCCACAGACCGCCCTGCTCAAAAATATCTCTCAAAAGCCTAGATTCAAATATGCCTTAACTTCAGGAAAGTTCAGATCTGTATTTAAACCGTTAGCAATGAGTTGAGAGAAATTCTTTAAAAAGCACATTATTACTGAGCTGCAAAGGGACAGATGGCCAGGAGACACAGTTGAGGGAGGTTTAGGATGAGGTGGGAATAAAGTAAAAGAGAAAAGAAAGAGTTATGTTTCCTTTGCATCCTTTTTTGTTAGACAGTGCTTGTTACAGCTGGGACTTATAACTGGTTATAATAATGGAATCACTGAGGCAGAAATGGACCTCTGGAGATCATCTAGTCCAAACCATCTGCTCAAGCATGGTCAGACAAAGGAGGTTGTCCAGGACTGTGTCCGGTTGGGTAAATAAGATGAGATCTTGATTATAAATTGATTACGGATCGTCACCATCACATCTAAGGGTTTTTGTTTTGAACGTCCTAAATAGATGATGATTGTGAATGTATGACTATACATTTCTCCTGAAGTCAATCTAAAGCAGTTAGGTTGCAATTACTACTTTACTTCCTTTTACACATAATGAAAATAAATCAAATTACTATACACATACAGTATATAGGTACTTATATTGATTTCAGCTGGAATAGCTTTAATTTTCTTCATAGTAGCTCGTAAGGTGCTCTGTTTCAGATTTGTGATGAAAACAGTGTTGATAACACACCAGTGCTATATCTATGGCTAAGCAGTGCTTACACAGCATCAAAGCCTTTTCTGCTTCTCACATCATCCCACCAGTAAGTAGGCTGGAGGTACACAAGAAGTTGGGAGGGGACACAGCTAGGACAGCTCACACCATATGATGTTGTGTTCAGGAATAAAAGCTGGAGGAAAAAGATGAGGGTGGAGGCACACATTCAGAGTTATGACATTTGTCTTCCCAAGTAACAGTTATGTGTGGTGGCGCCTGGCTTTCCTAGAGATTGCTGAACATCTGCCTGATGATGGAAAGTAGTGAATTAATTCCTCTTCTTGCTTTGCTTGCACATGAAGCTTTTGCTTTACCTGTTAATCTGTCTTTACCTCAACCTAGGAGTTTTCTCACTTTTACCCTTCCAATTCTCTCCCCAATTCCATTGTGGGGTGAGTGAGCGAGTGGCTGGGTGGGGCTTAGCTCTCTACCGCGGTTGACCTACAACAATACCATGTACGGTACATATGCAAGTATGTGCAGGTTCTAATGATATTACTATTGCAATCAGATTTTATCTTCTTTCAGCCCTAAAAGAAGAGAAAATGATTCAGCAGGATCTGAACTGGCCAAGGATATGGCAAATTACATTCATTTACCTTCTTTTTGTCTACACCATACTACACTAGTCATCAGCAGCCTCAGTGAAAATTTCTCTCACAGGCTGTAATAAGGATAACAAGCAGCTATTGCAAACATGTTCCAAGAAAACAACGGTACTCAAACTCTCACTTGTGTGAACTAATTGGTCAGATACAAGCAATAAGGTATACAACTGCCACATTACAACTCTGTGCCTGAGCCAAAAATCCTTACTGAGAGGCAAACTGTAGTAACTTGGTCCTAAAACAATATTTACGAACTTAAAGAACTCCCAGGTGAGCTTCTTGTTAGTTCTACTGTGTCTCTACTGTTGTGTATATATGTAACCAAAGACCTTTCTTCTCGATTACTTAACTTTAAAGAGCAAGGATAGCACATTTTAGTAAATCTCACCTTGTTTCTCTTGTATTTATATTTTTGCAGTTTCTTTACAGCTTTATTCCTCGTTTTCTGAGAATGAGTGATCATTTTCCAATTCTTCCCTAGTTTTCCATTGACTTGCAGTTTCTCCTGCTTTCCCTCCATTGATTTGTCCCCCCCTTTTTTTCGCCAGCCTCAAGACTATACAAATTGTGGGTGGCTGTTCATTTTCTTCCTCACCAATTATACCTCAGCAAATGTCTGAAAAAGAAAAATGACAAGTTAGTCACTTCCCTGTCTGTACTGAACTGTGGGCAAAAGACTGATCTTGGTGCAGGGAGGAACTGACTAATCAGCCTTCCTTTACAGCCACATTCATGTTTAAAAGAATTCAGAAAGATGAATCATTCCAAAAGCTGATAATACACTGCTTTGTACCTTGAGGGAAGTCATTTCAGGCTCTGGCAGATGAGTTTTGCATCAGCAATGTAATACAAAATTGTGCCCAACTCTCTGCCCACCCACAGATTAACCTTCTGTAGCAGTGTGCAGAGCTGGTGTGTCACCATGCTTTAGTGTTCCTACTCATTAGCTGGCCACTGAGATAAGTGAGACTTAAGCCTGGGAAACAGAACAACTAAAATGTGAATATGCTGTTTTCTTCTCTATTGTAGCTGTAATTTTTATGCCTGTATTCGTTCTTTAAATTGTGATTATAACCTGGAATAGCCAAAATTTTTCATGAGGGTAGAGACTTGAGCACATTTCTGTGCACTTGGACACAATCAGGTCTTAAACACTTACATCTTTTGGTAATTAAGATCCATTTAGATTCAACACACACAGCAGAGAGGTAATTGACAACCTGGGAGGAAGAAATGGAGAAGAACAACCTGAGAGGAAGAAGTGAATTGTGAAGTTGTAAAGGAAATGAAATAATTTCAGTGATTTCTGCTTTTTATTCGACACCTTTAGGTCTGCATTTATCTTACAAGAGTTCTGTAAGGTAATTGCTAATAACTTAAGGATCTTATTAGCCATCCAGTTTATCACTCCAGATGATCTGAAAACATCTAATTCATATAAGTACACTCTAATCTGTTCTTTAACTACTCTGGGCTGAGGTTTTATTCTTACACTGCTGTTTCTAATTGTTTCAGCCATCTAGTCACACTTGACCATTTTGGTGAAAACTAATGCAAAATCGCATTAAATAAGTCGGCTTTCTGAATAACGTTAACCAATAATTTTCCTTCTCTGGGATGAAGAATCATGAGCTTCTATTTATTTCTCCTCTCCCTGCAATATGTACCAACAACATTTTATTACATATTCTTGACATCCTTTGCTGACACCATCTGGAACAGAGTGCCTTGACTTCATTCACGTAAACTTATGCTGAATTTCTGTCCTCATCCTTCCTAATCTCCACTGTTTTATAGAAAGTAAATTAAGGTAATTTATGCAATGGCCAAGTTTATCTTTTGACATTCCTTCTATCTTTCCTTCTTAATTTAATTTGTTGCTTTTAAAACTTCTAGAACTGTCTTTTCCTTAACAAAACATTATTGTCATCATCACCATCATCATCATCATCATCATCATCATCATCATCTTCACCATAGTTTTGTCTTGGAGCAGCTTCCCAGAAAAACTCATCTGTCAGTTTTCCAAGGCAAGTGAAGTAATTTTTCCTAAATCCTTTATTT
>Ga0181612_107036_pt1 | contig 11241 bp, 10 predicted proteins | sample HoacroProtozoa21_FD_119630 | JGI IMG/M metagenome (GOLD analysis project Ga0181612, IMG submission 119630) | Hoatzin crop microbial communities from Cojedes, Venezuel. Combined Assembly of Gp0051906, Gp0051904, Gp0051908 | reverse complement strand
CTAACGGTTCTCAGGTGGAATACGGGAATGCTAAAGCCACAAAGCCGTAGTCTTTATAAAATTAGCTTTTGATTTGCGCACAGTTGTGAAGTCAAGTCTCTGTTGCTGTCTGCCTTTATGTTTCTGCATTTTCATATCTTCAGAAGGGAGAGAAACATTATTTTGTCAGTGTCGTCTTTCTTTAAGCTACAAATGAGTGTAAATTCGTCGCAGTCAGTGGTTGCTTCAGAAGGAAGCCCTGCCAGGATGGGTGGGCTTCGTGTGTGTTTAATATGCTGATACTTCTTGTCGAATGGACTTTCTCATACTGAGTGCTCTCTGAGTAATGGAAGATGAGGGGGTAGGGGAATGAAGTCCCCATATATTCATTGGCTTACTGTCTCTCTATTTCATCCCTGAAAACCTCCGAAAGATTAATTAGTGGATGACAAACATCTCAGCTGCAGATATCAGTCTTCAATATATGATGTATCTTATAGCTCGTAATGAATTTATTATTACATTAGCAGCAAAAAGAGATGCAATAATGCACAATTGACAGAAGACCCAAAATCTCCAGCCTGGTGCTGATGAAGGGCCAAGGAGTGGTCCCGAAGCCACGCTACTCCTTTGCTGTGCCGGGGTGTTTGACTCCTGCCCGCTGTCGCCAGAGCAGCCTCTGTGGTTTCCAGGAGGAAGCAGAGCGAGCCGGCAAGGGGGGAAACTGGCTCGTTGCTTAATTTTGTGCTCCTCGTAACAGCAGAAATAGCAAGTTTGCTCTTACAAAACACTACCAAATGGCGTAACAGAAAATGCCCTTTTTAGGCCTCTGTGGATGCTCTGAAGAGAAGTTATTTATGCATTGCAGCTTTTTGCCCCCGAAACAGGCTTATGAGCCCTTTAGGCTGTATGGAAACACGACACTGTATTTATAATTACTATGTCTGTTAGATGTGTAGCTTGTTTGGGTGTTTTACACAGGGACAAGTTGTTTACGACATGGGAACCCTAACGTACAGTCATGTTTATTGCAGAATTTCCATTTAAACAATAATCAGTTATGCAATTTATTTTCTGTTTCCAGAAGATTATTTCTGCTTAAGCCTATATGCTGAGTGATATTGGAAATCTTAGGTGCTCTTGCCTCTAGAAGGAGATGCTTCCAGCTGTGTTTGCAGGGTTGTCTCCTTTTGGATCTCTCTACTTGCAAAAGACGCAGCCGATTCCTTCCCCCAGCCCCAGAAGGGCTCTGCTGCCCCGTCCTTGGCAGCAACTGCAAGTCGCAAGAGGTCTGTGCGCGTGCAAATGTTGGTGGAAGCTGAGAAATAGTTTGAGGAAAACGTGGGGATGGCAGAACTGGAAGAGCACTAGAGGGAGGAAGAAATGATAGCGAGAGAGGTCCGGTGGTGGAGGCTGGGGAGCAGAGGTAACCCACGGTGACAGAACACGCAGGGAGCCGGTGTTGGGATGTGGGCATGAAGCTGTGAAGATACAGAGCTTGAAATGCCCCAAGGGCCTTCAGCATCACAGCTGCTAAACGAGGAGGAATGGAGACCCAAGTGCTCGTACAAAGTTCTGACCAAAACTCTTCCATGTGGAAGATGCCATTTCAGAGCAGCGAATGCAGTTCCAGCAGCGTGTGTCAGTACCCTGAGGAGTATGGAATCCACGTTTTCTGTGCTCTCAGAGGAAAAACTCTCAGATGTGAATTGTTGAAAATACGCAAGGTGACATGCTGGGAGGTCCAACACCCGGGTTGAAGCATAGGTGAGCTGTCACGTGTGGTATGTGGGGTGCAGCCGCGTGGCGTAGCTGCGTGTCCCGGGAGTGGGTGCTGTGCGGCTGCGCTCTGTCCTGGCTGCGGAGCCTGGCCGAGCTTGTGCCTTGGGTGCTGCATCCCGTTTCCCTATGTGTGAAGCTCATGCATGTGTCTGAAAATGACAGCCATCGTTTTAGCAGACTTGCCCATGGATTGAATCAGCACCAATTTGTAGTCCCGGCCTCTGGCAGGGTGTGCAGCTCCACCTGCGCTCGCAGGGTGCTGTGCGTAGCAGCCCTCAGCAGATTGTGGGTACGCACGTAGATACGTAGATGGCTTCTGCTCCCAAAGAATGTGTGTTACTGCTTCTGACCTAGGAGCTGTCTGGAGCTGCTTTTCTTTCCTGCCGCTGGAGTAGAGCCGGAACAGGACTGGCCGAGACTGGGGTCTGTGGTCACCCTGCTTGAATGCTGGCTGCTCGCTGGGTTGTCGGACGGTACAGCCCGCGCGTAGCCAGGCTGAGGGGTGTCTGGAATCCCTGTGAGGAACTTAGTACAGTAAACGTAAGTCTCTTTGCCTGATGAGAGGACATGTTTTAGGGTGTTTTCATAAGAGAGTAACTATTTTCCTTGCTCTGATGTAAGCAGGTTTAAAAAAAAATCGGAAAGGGAAGGAGAACTAAATCTTCTAATCTTTTTTTTCAAATTTTTTTTTTTAAATTTCCATTTCATCCAAAGTTTGAAATAACCGGTGGTGCTTTGCGCAGAAGTGGTGCTTACTGCAGGTCTCCCAAATTGCTCTAACCTGAGTTTTTGGACGCCTTTGTGTTTCACTGAGTGAGGACCGTGTTCTGCTTGCCAGCAAGCCCCTCTGCGCTAGCAGTAACTACACGCGTGCGCTGGGCTTGGGGCTGGCTGGAGGCCGTTGCCGAAGTCTGAAGTGTGAGGTCTGATGGCTGACAGCTCCCAGGGTGTGGGATGGATGCCCTTTGGTGTCCGGCTCAGCTCCGCTGTCGGCACTGGGCGAGGGACCCCGGCGCTGGAGAGCACCCGTGCCTGCACTGCGCCAGGCGCCCGTCGCCCGCGTCGGTCAGGTTTGAACCTGTTCCGTCACAGCACGCACCCTGTGGTTGGTTTGTGATGTTTTTGAACGATCCCATCACATTTTCAACACCTACGGTCTCTTCCACTCATGTGTTAGTCGTAGGTGTGGAAGACTCAAGGGGCGTCCTTTCTCTTTAAGATGAGTTCATTCTGTTTGGTCTTTATGGATGATGGTGCTGAAGCGCAAATATGGAGTTACTCAGTTCAAGTCGTCACTTTGTGAACAAGAGGGAAAGGAATAAAAGACAGGATTTCTCTTTTTTATTTGTTTTTCGAGCTGTATCCATTGCTTCCTATCACTTATTTATCTTTTGAAGGCATGAGTCTTGTACAACAGGCTTTGGCTGTATTTTGATGATTTCCTTTAACAAGTACCTTAAGTAGTAGATATTCCATTGCTTTCTTAAAAAAAAAACCAAAACAACAAAAAAACCAAACAAAAAACAAACCCAAGACACCTCCACAAAACCACCCCCAAACCCACCCCAACCACCTAAAAAACCCAACCAACCAAACAGCAAAACCCAGAACCAAACCCCCACAAAACACTCCCCCAATGGCAAGGCAAAACCAGGCAAAACTGTTTTTATTTGAAGAACTGGTTTCTGTTTCCATGGGGCTCAAGCTTACAGACATAGATCAGGATAGTCGGTGGGTTTTGGGGGAACTTGCAGAATAAAATTTCCTGCTCTTGTCTTTGAAACTGTATTTTCTGATCACAAATGTTACAATATTTAAAAAATATTTTTCTTGAATTTACTCTCCCTCTTTTCAGATGTGGATATTTTGCTATATAGTATGAAGCTATATATATAAAAAAAAAAGTGGTTTTGAATTCTAGTAAGTTAAAAAGGTCTTCCTTTTCAAAAATCAAACCATTCCAGATCAATTTTAACCTAGATACTTCAAACGTGATTTGGTTTGAGAGAAACAGTTCTGTGAATGCTAACTAGAAAATACATCATCCCTCTGGGCAGATGCCATTAAATAAACATGTGTTCACTACTACACAAGAATATTATTTTTTCTAATGTGGCATATGCATGACAAGCACAGAAGGCTTAACTGTCAAACTTGAAAAAATATCCGTATAGCTAATTCTGTGCTTGCTCTTAAACTCACTTTTGCATATGCTGCAAGTGTTGTTTTTCTGCATAAAATTCTTCGCTTTTGCTTTTAAATATCTGTTACAATACTGGGACTGTAAGAAGCCATGAAGTGATAGAACATCACTGAACCCCGTTCAAGGGCATGATTATAGGAGAATATATGCTGATATAAATTAGATGGTATTAGAACACCTGACATACGTCAATATAATTTGGGATTAATTTGATTTTATTGAATAATTTTGGAGAACTTTCTCTTCTTTAGACATTTTGAGTAGTCTGAACAGTGTGAAATAAATAAAAAATCCCACCCTCTTCTCTGAAAACAAGATCATTTGAACTGCGTTTTGGAAAATGTAAATTCTGTTCTTTGTAACCCATCTTTAAGAGGAAGTTCTAGAGGTGGTTAGCACACAATCCATTAAATTGTTTGAAAAATTAAATATCTGTCATTTAAAATGAAACCTTCAGACTTCTTGCTTCAGTAGATCTTCTGGCTGGAATAAACAAGGTAGACGAGATGCGAGGTGTGCTGGCTATAAAGACACGATGTTCTAACACCTAGTAAAAACTTATTTAACTCTAAACCCAAGATTTTTAATTATCCTCTATCCATATTATAACCAGCCTGCCAGGGTGAGAACAGCGCAGAAATCCTCCGTGGTTAAATGGTCAGAGTCTCTTGTTTTGGCATGTGAAAGTGGCTGTTCCTGGGTGCTGGTGGTGGGCTGGGCGTGCCGAGTGGTGGAGGCAGCAGTGCTCTGCTGGGACGCTGGAATGCTCATTTTGCAAAAGCGTGCTAATTGGCATTGAAATGAATGCGATCAAGAAAAACATTGATTTCAACTACTTGTATATGGGCAATTCTAGGTGATGTTTTTTTTCTGTTCTGCTCTGGGGTTTTGCTTACTCTGGTTCTTGCGGAAGCGAGAGATTCCTTTCCTTTCCCTCCTGAGTCCCATGGGTCCCAGTGCAGGGTGCTGTAGGTGGTGGGATGCTGTCGGGATGCTGGGGCTGGGGGCTTGGCCTGCGAGGGAGCAGGGAGGGCTGGAGGAGCCGCATAAAAATTGCCTGCGGCGTTTGTTCCTCGTTCCTCAGCTTTCCGTCACCTTAAAGCTTACTTTCCCTTGTGCAGCCAAACGTGACATTTACTTTGGGCCCGTGGGAAGAAGAGAGAGCCCTTGCTGGGAGCATAAGCGCGAAAAATGTGTTAGACCTGAGTGTTTGATGTTAAAGAGTAGGGAATAGGGTGACTGGAGTGTTTTATAAACCAGTAGAAGCTGGTAGGTATGCCAGTGCTTGAGACAGGCCGAGGGGAGAGGAGTGGTTGTAGAAAAGAAGAAAATCTGGATCAGAAGTGAAGAATTTTGGTGAAGGTGCTCTTTGGCATTTCCAGACCTGTTATCCATTAATTCTTTTTTTTTGTCATCTAGACTATCGTTTGGTTTGTATCATTGGACCAGCAAACTCTTGACTGCAACAAAGTTCAGCAGCACATACTGGTTGTGTCTGGTTTTTGGGAGGGGGAGAGGATGAGTGGTTTCAGCGTGTCCTGAGAAACGATCAGGATTAATTTATGCATGGAGCCAGGCTGAACCTGGGGAAGCTGAGCTCAGCTCAGCACGTGCTCATTCCGGTGACAGCTGCCCGCAAGCGTCCCCTGCGCTCGCGAGGCCAGGTCTGGGCGAGTGGTGTGGGCAGCACGGGAAGCCTCTCCAGAGCGGCTTCGGGCGCGGGGTGGCACAAACGGGGGAAACGATGGCTTTTGAAAGGCCTGATCTAAACTTCAATAGAATTATCAAGAGATTACAGTTTTGACAGCGTCTTCCTTTCCCGGATGCTGCGCAAACATTATCTAATGAATCGGAACTGTCTGGACAGCCAAAAGAAGCGATCCTGTGGTGATGCGTGTGCGTGGCGAGGGGGAGAAGAGGCTGCGCGCTGTCTGCGGCCCAGGCAGGCGCTGCTGGGGCGTCGGGGCCGGCGGCAGGGATGGAGCCATTCCGCGCCTTCGGCTCCAGAGGGAAGCGCTTTGGTCGCGAATTCATCAGGGACTGAACATTGGTCCATGTTACAGAGCCAAAAAGTGTTCTGGCGAAACAGGGATGTTCAAAAGTTTTAGGCCGAAGACAGACAAGAAAAGTGATGAATTTTACAGAAGCTGGTGGCTAAGGTGACCTGTCACAAACGTGTGAACTGCCCATCAGCCACGTGTTTTGGCCCTATAGAAGATTGCTGGTTTCTGCCTTTGAAGTTCTACATGTCCCTGACCCTACTGAAAATGATGTGCAGAAGGAAATGCAGCACGCTGCGCCTCGGGTTACCGGAGTCCTGCTCGTACAATCGGTTGCATCTTTCAGTAAGCTTTGAAAAATCAGAGCTTTTTGACATTCTGGATACGGTCGGTTACTTTTTAAGGTTTAAAAAATGCAACTCCAATGATAATACTGAGAATTGTCTGAGAATCTGTAGGCTGGAGATTTTTCGAAGTCGTGATCACAGGGCGTACCTAACCAACCCCAGACGGCCAAAAGCGCGTGGTCGGCCTGGGAGTGGGACAGAGAGTGGTGGAGTCGTAATGAAATGCGCAGCCATCGTCAGGGCTGCGTTAGCTCGTTGCGTGATTTCCCACTGCTGCTTTGAAACGAGGAGCGGGATGTGGCACAGTTGATGCTTTTCCCTGGAGAATCGGTTGGAGTAAAGTTCAATTTTTAATTCAGAAGGCAAGGGAAGCTGTTACGGAATTGAAGATGTGGATACTGCCCAGACGAGCTAGAAATAACTGGTCCACGAACAGCAACACCTCTTGAGGACTCATGAAAAGATGAGTGTACACCCCTACAACAGCATACTCATCCTAAACCTTTGCTTTCAGATATTCTTGTGTATTTTGCAGAGTAATTTAGCTATAAGAAAACATGGTAACCAGCTAAACCAGATTAAACTGGGAGATGCAGAGAAGAATTGTACCTTGCAAATAGAACTGCGAGTGGCTTTCGTTTGGTTGTTGCGTGAATCTCGTCTGACCGTATATTGTGCTGTTGACTCTTCGTGTGGTCTTGTGTGACGCCACGCTCGACGCTGGTGCCGTCGGGCTGTGCAGACAGCCTGTGCTGCTCGGTGTGCTGCTGGATGCCGTGAAGAGTGGCAGCAGCCTCGAATCGTTTGGCTCCTGGCCTGGGATTTTTTTATTGACTGTCTCTGTCCAATTTACTGTTTAGCTTCTGGTGCCAACTTTGTATAGCCAATGGTTTTGGTAGATTGGGAGGAATATTGAAGAGGGGTTGAAATTTCTCCTGTCTCTAGCTGACTAGCTTACCAGCCTGTTACATGTACTCCGGCTTCACAACTTGGGGTCAGAATTCACTCGGCTTGTTTCAGGGATCTCCAAGTGTGAAACGGGGAGCTAGCAAGTAGGAGTGTATTCTTTGGCTGTGATTGCTGGGTCATACGCCAAGGTCAGGAGTATGCCAGTACCTTTTTGACTGGTGAGTCTGAGGTTCTTTACCAGTAATGTCATGGAAGGATGCTTCTTGTCAGCAAGCTGCAGTGGGCTCCCTCTGGTCTGTGGTCCTTGCAGACGCTGAATCCTCGATGCTACCATGTATTTCTAGCTGTTGAGAAGACGGCTAGCGTAGATACGGTAGGCGTACTCCTACGGGACTTCTTGGCTAAAAATAACATGCCAAGGAGCAATAGTTACTGTAGTGCAACTATTCTCTTCTGGCAGAACTCCCAAAGTGAAAATGTTGTTATTGTATTGAAGTAATATTTCAATCCTGATAGATTTGAAATTGCTTTTGAGCTTCTTCCCTCCCATTCTGTTGTTTGGATTAAAATGTATTCTGGTATCCACTGGGCAGCCAGCCAGTGCGAAATTAACAGCTTCCACCGAAAAGCCTTGATGTGTTCCAAGGTTTTAGCTTGCACTTGTTTGACACGAGTATCTGGGAGCTTGGAAGGTATAATTCCGGAGTGCTAGGAGTGCCTAATGCATTATATACTCTTTAAAAAAAAAATAATTGTACTTAAAAGTGTCTGTGGAACTTTCTGTAATATTTTCTTGAATAATAAATGTATCTGAAAATTGATTTAAAGTTTTTAAAGGGTGGTGAAGTAGAAGACGCTTCTTGTTTTTTACATGTGTATATGGACATGCACATCTTCATTTGATACATGAGAGTTTACTGAACAGCTACAGTATGATGCCTGTCACTTCCACTTCTCTTTCTTGATTTGCAACTTAAGAGTGAGCCAAATGAAATGTTAGTTCATTTTTTTCCTCTTTGTTAAGCTTGTGTGTTTATTTGATGCCGTAACTTTTAGCAAAATTAACTCATTTACACATTCTTGTTTGCACACTGTAGCATCTCCTGCATTCCTGTAGCCACCGCTTGCAAAGCACTCTCCTGGTACATTCAGCGAAGCGTGTAAGGAATCCTGTACTCTGGCGTGTCCCTTGAGCGTGTACTTCAACCCTTTCTGCATCTGCTGTGTCATTTCATAATGGCTTTTAAGGGGGTCGGTCATCTCAGAAATACGTCTGTTGCCCCGTGGACAGTATTGGCCGGTGACTGTCACAGGAGGGAGTCGCTGACACTTTGAAACGATCGCCCCTTGTAAAGAAGAGTTATGGAGAGTTAGGCAAGCTGTTAAGTTCAGAGAAACCTTCATTAATCTTATTAGCACTTTACTTTTGTCCTCTTATTTACTCGCCCGGCTTGGTGTGAGAGCAGCGTCTGGAGCGAACAGACGCCGCGACTCCAGGCGCTGCTCTGACGGAGACGTCGGCTGCGGAGCACGAAGCTGGGCTCCCAACACGGAGCGCTGGTGGGGGGGTCTGCGCCTGGCTGCCTGGAAAGACCAACAGCGTGATTTGATCTGAGTGCGTTTCATGAGCAGCTGCCTCTGGTGTGATCTTGGTAATGTTATTGTTCGTGTACCGTATGGGTTTTTTCTAAACCTCTAGGGTCTTAGCATTGCCAACGTAACCAAGCCTCAGCATGAGGACAAGGCACAGGTTGCAGTACGTGAGCGAGGGCTGAATGCTGTCCTGAACCTTGGTGTGGAAGCCACGGCTGGCGTCAGCGGGTGCAGCAGTGCCGAGGCCGGGAGAGGCCGCGCGTGCCGGCGGCGGGCAGGGAGCGAGAGGCAGTGCTGCAGTCACGTGTAGCTCTCTTGGACTGATTGGATTCTGGTGCTATGCCGAGAGGCAGTTTGAAATATCTAGAGACCAAGAGGAAGCTGAGCGGAGTAGGTTATTTTATTTTTTGAAATGCAGAATAAATATAGCACTCCAATGGTGACATCTTGTCAAAAGACATTCAAAACGGTTCTCGTGAGATGCACAGAATGACCATGGTGAGAACATCGAGTGCGTGTTGCCGTACAGATTTGCTGATATTCTTTGGACATTTATTGGGAATGCAAAGAATGCTAGGTGTAAATCGAACTTGTTTCCCCACTGCAGTGTGAATCTCTTGCTGTGTGCTGCGGGAGATCCGGGGGGAAATGAGCTACTCGTTACGTCACTTGCCTGCCCCTTTCTGTTCTGTCTTCAAATAGATCATCATTGGTAGTGAAATCATTTCTCATGCTTAAAGGTAGGAACTTTATGCATTTTCTACCAAGGCCCTGGTAGTTTTTCATAACTTGATTGATTTAAATCGTGCATAAATGAAAAATATCAATAATTTTCCAGAATTACCCACACTGACCTAATTTTTATTCCTTTCTGAAGTCAAAGGTAAAGCCCACCACTGTTATGGCTGAAAGTAAGTTTTGGAGGAAGAGGTTAATTGCTAACAGTAGTGACCTTTGGTTTTTATTTTTAACTAAAACAGAGGTGGTGCAGTTACTTTAGGCATTAAATCCTCTCTAGTAATTGTTATTAGAAAGAAGCTGCCTATCAACAGTTTGAACGGGCTCATGCTTCGATGTAGTAAGAGAAAAAAAGCGCCACAGGACATAGGTACTGGTTATTATTTGTGAAATCGAGATCCGTTTTGCTTCTCATGTGGTATTTTCTGCAGAATGCTTGGGGAGTCTTCACGTGTCTCTCGAGTTCGGTTGACGGGAAATGGTTGCTGCCGTGGTTCTGGTGAGAGCCGGTTCCAGGAGGTGCTCGGCTGGGGCAGTGCTGGCGGTGCTGGAGCGAGTGGTCGGGAGGTGCCGCGGCGTAGAGAGCTGTGCTCCAAAGGTGAGGAGCATCACGATGGATTTGGGGGATGGCTTTGCTGTCAGACAGCTGAAGGTGGTAGCTCAGAGCGATTACATCTAGAGTTACTAAACTGGGATTATCTCCCCGTTTGCTGCCCTTGTTAAACAACCTTGAGACATTCTGTAGAAATTTAAATGTATTAGAGCTGGGTGGTTGTGCCAGCAAAATCATATCTGGAGTAACTGTAATGTTTTGTGCTTAAAGGCTGTGGCCTCTTATGGGCTATGTGGGTGTCACATAAACAGGGAGGAAAGAAGAAAAGAAAATAAATGAAACTGTCCGTAGCGTCAATCACGGGATCTGTTGGTTCTGCCTGAGAATCGCTTTTTATCAGGAGAAAGAATATGTAATTGAGTGGATCTCCAACAGGATATGTTTCCAGTTGTTTTATATTCTACTTGAGGGAGGGAAGGTAAGCAAAACCCAGCCTTCAGTAATTTGCTGTTGGAAGCCTCATTTGCTATCAGACGACGTTTCAGCGTTACGAGCTCGTGCAGCTCTTTGGCCAAGGGAGACCCGGCTGAGCAGGGCTGCCGGCTTGGGGTGCTGCTTCGGGCGGGGATTTTTCAGTGTGAATTTGCACTTTAAACTCAAGCGCTGTGATTTGTGTTTAGCGGTGTAGGAGTGTGTGTGTGGTTTGCAGTAGTTAAGAGTTGCTTTTTACATCCGTAGCGTGACAAAGTCAATTAAATATGGCTTTTCTGCTTCTGTTGTAAGCAGGAGAGAATTTGTGTGTGGCTGTGAGCGTTCTGACGTGAGAGATTTATCATAGATGTAAAATCAGCTTATTTTTGCTTATGAGAAGGATGGTTCTTGCAGGCAGTCTTTTGCATATATAGCCCTATGTGAATCTACTTTTTGGCGTTTAAGTTGTTGACAGAAAGGGAGACTTATGTCCATTACAGTATGTAAATGGCAGTTAAAACAGCCTGGCAACAGATTTCTCTTTTGCTTTCTTGCTCCCCCCCCCCCCCCCCAAATAATAACCCCACAGATCCCCTCCCTTCTCCCCCCACTCTTCGGTTTGCGCCTGTTGGTTTTTTGGAGTGTGTGGGGGCTGGGGGTTGGGCG
>Ga0181612_164832_pt1 | contig 11242 bp, 11 predicted proteins | sample HoacroProtozoa21_FD_119630 | JGI IMG/M metagenome (GOLD analysis project Ga0181612, IMG submission 119630) | Hoatzin crop microbial communities from Cojedes, Venezuel. Combined Assembly of Gp0051906, Gp0051904, Gp0051908 | reverse complement strand
CAAGCATTTCCGGTCGTGACATGGCCTGGGGATGAAATGCAGGAATATTTCAGAAGCTCACGGTAGTCAGAAACCCCCGGCCCACCCACCAGGTTTCACAGCATTTTGCCATTCAATTTAACTTGAATTTAATCTTTTGTTCTTGTTCAACAAGGCTGTCTAATATTTCCTGCCGGGAAAATATCTCACTATTTTACTGTTGCAGTCCTGCTCATTTTTGGCTGTTCGATGCACCTTGGTGTGAATTAACGCCGGCCGGCCGGGCTGCAGCCCAAGCAGAGCTCCTCACCACCCAGGCCTGGCACACCACAGCCGGGCAGATGCTTTGTGAAAGCGCAGCAGCCGTCGCCTCTGAGCTGGGCCTTTGGTTCCCGGCCACATCTGCACCGACACTTTGTTCTGTCCCTTTTGGTGTGGTCTGGCCACACCACAGAGGAAGCGTGTGACTTCAGCCAAGGTTCAAAGACATCGTTTCTGAATTTAAGCTGAAGAGCGAAATGGCACACAGCATCACCGCATCTGTAGTTTTGGGGCAATGTGTGTAAACCTCAAGTGGCAGCCCTGGGAGCCTGCACCCATGGCTGGTGGCACAGCTCTTGGGTCTGCTGCCCAGCCCACAGCAAGCCTCTCCCACCCGCCAGCCCCGCCGCCCCCTCCAGCCGCAGCTGCGGCAGCCTGCTGCCTCGCAGCTTCGTCAGCAAGCGTGCTGTGTGACCCTGGGCCAGCGGCTTTGGGAAGTGCCAAGTGTCTGTGAGAGTACGTGGCTTGCAGACACCTTCACTGGGTGCAGAACTGCAGCACGCGCAAGGCTCTTTACAGCACCAAGGCACAGCAGCACTTGGCCCACTACCTATATATTATGGATCATAATATTTAAGTGGCCTGGCTATAACCCTGTAACTAGTTTTCCTTGACAGAACGAGTATTGCTCAGCACATACTAACAGCTGTCTGTAAAACACATTTATGAATTGTTCATAAATTTCCCGACAGTGGCAAACCCCACGCTGGGGCCCCACGCTGCTCCCGGAGCCCTCGCGAAGGCGGGTGCTGCCCTGGTGCCAGGGCGATGCCGGTGCTGGCTGCACCCTGGGGCGAGGAGTCAGGCTGGCAGTGCTGGGAGGGCCTAGGGCAGGGTCCCTGCTGCCAGGCGCTGAGCACACTGCGGTAGACCCCTGCCCGGGGCAGGCTGTGAGCCAGCCCGCTCCAGAGAGAGCTCATCCAGCCAGGACCTCAGCACGGAGGATGGACAGCCCTGCTCGCGGGGTGGTGGGTCCTCATCCAGGTTCCTGTTCTGACTTCGGTCCTACCTGCTGGAAAAGGTGCCCCGGGGGCAGGAGCACCACCTTGGACCTCGACAGTGACTGGAGCTCCAGCAGAATGGGAATAGTGGGCGGCTCGGTCCCTCGTGCTTGTGCAGCTCCTGCCACAGCTATTGCTGAGTCCCGAGCAGGACCCACATACAAAAGGAAAATGCTGTATTCAGTGTTATCGGCTGCTCACTTAGCCCCAGGTCAGCAAAGCACTAAAAACAAGCGTTCGGTCTCAAGCACGCACTCAACCAGCTCCTGAGTTAGAGGAATGGCTGCGGGGTCAGGGACTCCATGGCAGCCCTCAAGCAGCGAGCCTGTGTGTCTGCTTGCTGCAGTCAGACAGCCCGAGCCGGAGCAGCGAAGCCCCCGCCGTGTCCCTGTTGTGGCCGGCTCCCGCAGGGAGGGAACTGCCTCCCGGGGATGTCCGCGGCCGTGGGGCACGCACCGCATTGCCGTGGGGCCAGGCGTGCTTGGACGGTGCTGCACCCTCGCTGTGGGTGGGTTCAGAGCCTGGCGGGCGTCGGGCAGAGGTGAGCAGGGGACCGGGCTGCTGGCCCTGACCCCTCTCCCTAACAAGGGGGTCGTCGGGCACCCCAAAACACCTTTGCTGTGGGGGCAGGGGAGCCACTTACCCCATGCATGGGTCAGGGTCCTGCTGGCACCTGCAAGCGCATTTCCAGGACCTCTCCTGAGAGCCAGCTCTGGCTGGCAGCCGAGTTCCTCCCTTCCTGCCACACACGTGGTTAGGAAAATCCTGCTTGCAAGTGTGTTCACTGCCCGGAGCATCACACTCACAGGACATGAGCGAGCAACTCCTGGAAAGTTACCAAAATAGCCTCTGCAGCAAAGGGCTCTGAACTGTTGTTTCAGGGATCCACTCTGGACCAGGTAAAATGATCTGGAAAAGCCACTGTTTCTCAATTTATTTCCTGTTTACTTCCCTGTCCCACAGTTGTTGGTAAATAGCGCTGATGCGGTATAGCTAAGCCCTCAGGTTTGTGTTACAGTCCCCGCTTCGGTTATGATGTGCAGAACAGCAATACAGAGCCACGCTGCCAGCGATCACCGCGATTTGCACAGCACCAGCGACTGCTCCGGCAGGGCAGGCGCTCAGCCCTACCCGCCGTAAAGAGGTTCAAGGCACTCCTCGTGCGAAGAGATGGCCCAGGAGGGGGGACTTTCACCAGCCCCCTCCCACCGCAGGGAGGCCAGGTCCCAAAGCATCCCGTGGCCTGCCTGGGTCACAGGGAACGGGCACTATTTAGGGGCACGAGGCTGAATTCTGGATTCATGAGCCCTGTTTCAAGGCCCTGAAGCCAGGACCAGCCCTGTTTGCTCTGCAGAGACACCCCAACACTGAACTACAGCTGCTGTTCCACCCAAACGGAGGGCAGCAAAAAATCCATGTGGCTTAATTACCAAGGAGAGCCACACATCCAGATTCTCAGATTATGAATAATAGCCACAGTGAGATGGAAACCTTTGCTTGAATAATTTTGAATGATGAACACATTTGGGGAAATAATGTTTTCTTTGCAGACCTCCTCTGATGAAATGCTGCTGCTTGCCTTGCTTTCCGGCTCGGGGAGGGCAGTGCCCCGCAGTTCTGCCCGGGGGCTGTGCCATCAGAGGGAGCTGGACCCAGCAGCACGCTGCTCACGGCTTTGCCAAGGCATTCCCTGCGGATGCGTGCAGGGAACATCCATGGATGGTGGCCATCAGAGACACAAAGCTGCTGTCTCAGAAACAGGCTGGCAGCAGACGGCGTTCAGATGGTTTGCACAGAGGAATGCCAGGGAGGAAGTTAATAGGTGACCATTTGGCAGGCGGCACTGGGAAATCGGCCACGGTTCAGTTGCCTGCACAAGACTTTCTAGGTGCAGCCCCTTCTCCGTTGAGCCATGCAGGACCCCAAAAATATAGCTCCGGTCTTCAAACTCCCCAAAGCAGGGCCACAGCCGGCACCCTTCACTGATCTTAAACCTAAAGAAATAATTCACATATTGGTTAAACTGCTGCAGCCAGAGAATTAATGCCCCCAGTCACAGCCCCGACCCATCATCCCTGCCCCGCTTCCCACCACTGCGGAGCGCAGCAGCTCCAGGTAAGGCCGAGGGCCCCGTCCCCTCCCGCCAGAGCACGCCGGCTCCCTCCGTCGCAGTTCCCAGGCCAGCTGGCAGCGTTCGGCACGGCTGCTTGGCTCCTCGGCTGCTGCAGCTTGTGCATATTAGCACCCCAGCGAGCTTCTTACTCGTCTGACAGGACTCAGTGTGGATAACGATGCCAAAGTTGGTCGTAACCGGACAATTACAGTATCACTGGGAGATCAGAAAAATTGCCGTCCAAATACCCTTGATGAAGGGCCAGCGGGAGCCGCGAGAGCCTCCCCAGCCGTCCCCAAGCACAAGGTCACAGCCCCAAGGGCATCGCAGCACCCTCGGGTGAGGGCAGGATCCGCTCGGATGAATTACGCAGCTGAGGCTCAGGACCAGAAACGGGAGTGTGAGCTCAGAAATGGGGTCTCCATGGAAAAGTCTAAACCCACCGTGGTCAGCGGCTGAAGCAGAAGCCCTGACCCTGCCGAGCAGTTCTAAGCCCCACCGTGGTGCGACCGCAGGCAGAGCCTCCCGCGCCGGCTGCGCACCCAGCACCTGCTTTAACGTCCTCCGGCTTTACCGATACTTGAAACGTCACGCCTGCAGGATCCCTTCAGGAAAACACACTTAACAATCCTTACAAGGAGGGAGATAAAACCAAAACGAAGTGCAGCAGCCAGTTCCCTCAGAAAGATTTCTGCATTGCTGGGAAGTACAAGAGGATGGGTGCTGTGTGATGGGAGAATCCGCAGATCACCCAGCATCGCTAATGAGAAGCCATTCTTTGAATACATAATATGACATCCCATTTTATTTTCTTTCCAGCTTTGAGTTTACTCCTATGTAAGTTTTAAGGTTTTTGTTCCACGATTACAGGCCCGCGGTTCCCTCAAAGCACATCCTGAGCGTGCAGACACTTCTGAAGCAGGACTGCTCCCCTGCTGCCGAAATCATCGTTTCTTGACGCGAGGGGAGCGGGGGTGGCTTCGCTTTCAGGGTGTGCAATGCGCCTCAACAACGCGATAATGAGATGGCATTAGAATGAGAACAGCTCTTCCGGCTCCTTTCTAGCCGAGAGGATGCTTGTGCCAGACACAGCTTTCATATGGAAAGTGGTGCGTTTTTTCAATGTAAATATTTTAAGAACAGTGTTTTATAAGAGAGACAAAAAAATGTCAACTGAGTTTAACAGGAAGGCCTGCTCGCAGGGTTTCTTCTTTTCCTGAGAGATCTTGTTGCAGGACTCCCTGCTCCCTCCGTCTCTTGGGCAGTCGTGGGGTTTGCGCAGGGCAGGTCTGGGTTTCATTTCCCGGCTGTCCCGTCCCTGCTGCCCTCGGCATCTCCCGGGGCTGGGCTGGGGCAGCGGGACCCCCAGCCCCGGGGACAGCGGCAGGGCTCCCAGCGCAGAGCACGCTTGTGCGAGCCTGTGCACACACGTGCGAGCATGTGCACACGCTGAGGTTCTGCTGAGGCAGCAGCGCAGGGGCCCCAGCCCCCGGGAGCCCCCCACGGTCCCGGGGCGAGACGAGCAGGGCTGGCCATGGCCAGGGTCAGCCCCCCAGCCCGACCCCCCGGCAGGTCCATGGGATGGGACAGCTCTGAGGCCAGGCTGGGAAACCAACCCACAGGTCAAGTCAGGTCCAGTGGCTGCTGGGCAGGTCCATGGGGACACGCCAGGACCAAAGCCAAGCCAGGAAGCCAGTCAGGGGCTGGACCCACAGGGTCTGCAGGGCATGGGCCTAAGCCTCTTAAGGCATAGCTCAAGTGGGGGCTCAGGACCCAGAGCTGAGCTGAAATGGGCTCCTGGGCCAGGAGGTGGGCGGCCCAGGTGGAGCTGGCCAGGGCCATTAGTTCCCACAGGGCCCTGACAGAATGCTTTAAAAAGGAAGTACCTTTTTAACTGAGGGGAAAAAACCCAACATACATGCTCATCACAAAGGCCAGTTACCAAAAAAAAAAAAAAAAAAAAAAAAATCACAAAAAACCACCAAGCCACCAACACCATGACAAACCAAAAAATTATTAGAAAAAAAGTCTTTCACCTTTAAGACTTCACATTTACTTTCCTAGAAATATACCACACCACCAGAGCTGCATCAGTTTGCCCTGGCACTATGGATTTTCCAAAGGGCTTGTGCTCATGCCTGGAGTCCTCTTCCCCTTTTCCACAGGAACTGTATCACCTCATAGATGGAGGTGACTCCAAACTTCTATACTTACCTTTAACTTGCAGTTTCTTCAGTGAACTCTCCATTCTAGGAGGTCTCTTCTCCTGGCCCCTATCACGATGTCAGGAGATTACTAAGCTGAAGGAAGAGTGGAGTCAGCAAGAGGCATGTCTCAGTCTGATCCTTTGTGACTTCGTGCAAATAGCCAGCAGAAGGAACCAGTCCATTGTCAATTGGACTTTGTACTGATATGTCCCTCTTTCCTGGCACAGCTTTCCTTGGTGGATACATTAATTGTTAATTAACTAGAGAGAGAGGAATGTTTGAACATGTTAAAAAACATTCTGAAATACATTGACAAGTTTCCAGTGTTTCTGTGGAAACTGAAAGTTCAACGAGCATTTCTGTTTATTCTGCCTAGCAAAAGGCAGGAGAGAAACAATGAAGTTCAGAGACAGGTAAGAAGAGAGTTGAAAGGGTTCACTTCCAGACACAAAGCAATCACTTTGCCTATTTACCTTAAAGCATAGGCAAAGAAATAAGCTCATGAGAAAGATTTACAAAATAACTGGAGGAGGAAAAAAAAAACCCCACAACAAATAACAGCCCCCCCCTTAAGGCCCTTTCTTTTCTCACTCCCCCTTTTCTCAGTTCAAAGATTCAGCAAATACAGAAAAGTTTTAAACTGAGACATAATCATCACTTGGTGATCTCTGTAGGGCTGATGGAGCCCTATGCCCCTCATAGTGCATGCCAAAGTTGGCAGTTGGGCATAAGCCTGAGTATGAATTTAGTTCACTGTCTGTGTATGCCTTCCATCACCTCTCCCTTTCCATAAATACATACGGAGGGAGGGGAAAACCATATTGCTTTAGCAGACCACCATGCTAAAGACTTAAAATAATTCCAACCAGCAGTTTAAAGGCCTGTTATAAATTGCAAAATATACAAGACACTGCAAGTAAATAACATACAGTATGTTAAGACTCAGTGTGGATCTGTGTAACCACAGAATACACATGGATATTGGAATTATAATCTGCACAGTTTAAGCTTGCTACAGACCACATTCGTGTCTCACAGTATACATACATTCCTTACACTTTTAAATATTAGTGGGTATATGGATGCTAAAGAGTAGAAAGGTCAAAGAAACCTGAATAAAAGCCATGTACGTACCCACAAACGCTTTGCTTGTATAGTACATTCTTGCCTCATTTCTTATTTTGTCTTGCTGTTTCTGGTTTGGTTTTGCCCAATAGTTTTTTGATATAACACCTAAACCACCTTGGAATGCTGCTATACGCTATCTAAAACTCCTATTACCATTACAAAAATTTACAGAAAGCTTGACCACAACATACCTTTGAGATTCAGACACACTTTCATTAATAATTTATGTAACAAAGATAAATTATAAAAAAAACTTCTTCAGTGTCCCGCAAAGCTTCAGTTGGGCACCAGATAACAGGACAGGAGATAATTATCTTGCAGTTTGAATAGTGCCTAATGGCAGGTACAGGATTTCTCGCTGCTTCTTAGAAGGCAGCTGAGCCCAGTTACTAATGAAGATGGGATATCAGACAACACCAAGCTTGCTTTCTACCCAGACGCTATTATTGTCCACGTTCTAACAACTGGTACAGGACTTGCTGAACTTTTTTTTTCCCCCCAAGAACCAGAACAGGATTTCCATAATCTTCCACATGTAGTTAACACCAGCTGAAAACTTACCAGATTCCCAAGATTTACTAAACCAAGGACTGCACTACCACTTTGCCATACTTCTGTGCTAGAATGTTGGGTAAAAAAATCCTTGTCTGATAATAAAGCTTAATCTATGCAGCATAATACTCACTGAGTGGTAAGAAAAGAAACAGAGAAAAGCAACTTATTTTCTTGACCTTCAGCTCTATAAGAAAACAAAATGAGTTATGAAAAAATGAAAGAAAAAAAAGAAGTACAAATACCAGCCTCTGTACATTGTAAAGGTTAAACAGAAACCCGCCTAGACACGGTCCTGTGCAGCTTGTTGTAGGTGACCCTGCTTCAGCAGGGGGGTTGGACTAGATGACCCACAGAGGTCCCTTCTAAACCCGAACATTCTGTGATTCTGTGAAAACCATATAGAGAAGCAGCCACCACCAGAAGTTTAAGTAACAGCAAAAAATAAAAAATTCTTGAGAGTCATGAATAAAATCACAAGCATTTAATAGAACAAAATTCACACAAGCCCAAACCCAATCTCCTCTAACTACTGAAACATTTCAGGCACAGAACAATTAGGAAAAAAAAAATCAGTTTGCAAACACTTTCATCTAGACCGCTTGTATATCATAGTGCTAAGGGGTTACAGAGAAGGTATATCTGTCCTAAAACAATTCATCACCAAGACAGAAGCTCAGAAAGCTTACAGAGCTGCAGGGAAAATGGCAAAATACCAGCATACTGGTTTTAACCACCACTAGGATGATCCCAGTTTTATAGAGCGATCTCAAATATTAACTGACAGCCTTGGCTTAACCAGCCATCATCTGAGTTCACTCTAGGTCATACATGCCCTACCTTAGCATCAATCCTTTTTTTTGTTTCCTACCTTTTATGATGTCACAGTGTGCTATGTTGTCCTCACTCCAAAGTGAAACATTTGACTGAAACAAATGTGCTCCTGCTATACAGTAGCCATGAGTCAGGGGTTGGCACAGAAGTTAGCTCTGACATTAAAAGATCTCCCCCTTTCTTCGTCTCCTCAGAGCACATACAGGGCAGCAAGACAAAGGCAGCTTGATCTCAAAACACATCTAAGGAACTTCATAGCCATATGTGCTCCACGGATGCTTCCCCTAATGGTTAATCAGCATATTCACAGCTCGGGAATTGCTAGATCTCCTCTTAACACTTCCCATTGTACTGCTAATTGAATGTAATTATCCCACTGGATTCACAGTCTTTTGCACCTCTGGAAATGGAGCATGCCCATAAGAGATAACACTAGTTACGCTAGGCTACGTGTTAAGAGCAGTGACAAGGACAGCCTCAGGTCAGACTACGCTGAGAACAGTCTCTCTGCTACCTGTAGGGCTCTTATTAACACTAGCAAGCTCCTCCCTCTAATCTTGGAGGAAGACAACTGCATTGTTCCTGTGATACAAATCCAGAACTGTATGAATCTGCTCAACCTACTTTGCTAGAGGTGAGTAACCACTATCCTCTTCTAGCTAGAGACTGCTCCGGAAACTTAATTACTGAAAGAGGAATTTAATTGTGTGTTATCTTACTTTGTCATTTCATGTTCATTCTTTAAAAATTAATTAAAAATCTAAACTATAATGTGAATATCCTTGTTTGTGTTGCTCTAGGACCTAGGAACCTCTCTCTGGTTGTGGAGGGGTTCAGTACATGTGATGTTTGCAGAAAACAATGACCTAATCAAAACAGTACGCTATGTTAACTCTCAGATACAACATATAAGGTGCTCAGCTTCACACAGTGATCCAAAAGATGGCTGCAAAATAGTGTTTTTAATGACTGTCTAAATAACTTTCGTAACTCTGTGGCTGTGCTAAATCATGTTTTTACTCTGTCATCTGCACTCAACCTCACGATCTGAAGATCAAGTCTCCTCAGCAGTTACAAATGTACCCTCTTTGAGGTTGGTAGGTGAAATAAAAACTATTCCCTCTCCCAGCTGTTGAAAGAATTAAAATAATTGCACTATTAAACAGTGCAGACAGGGCTAGTTGGACTTCCACGTATGCTGTACTTGAAAGCAGCAAAGAACATCTTGTAATCTAAAAGGAAGTGGGTTGGGTTTGAGTTTTTTGTTTTGTTTTTTTTTAATCTTCACCTACTCATTTCTGCACCAGCCAACTGCCCCTTCCCTCGCCTTCCAATTTTTTTGTCTCTTCGCCCCATGAAAAAGTGTGGCATTACCCTCTAAAAGACAAGGCATACATTCATTGTGTTTATGTCAAACAGGTTCATAATCAATAGTTTTGTATTATTACAAGAAATGCTAACCATTTTGCTGCAACTACCTTCCAGTGTTTCCAGGGTTCTAGGGTGTTCGTATGTGTTAAAAAAAATATGACATTTTTATTAAAATTTATTAAAATACATTTATCATTTTATTAAGATAGTGGTATCAATTAACAAATAATATGTAAAATACCTAGCTGGTTGTTAACTTTTTTTAGTTCTGCAGAATTGGATAGACTTTCCTCTATACATACACTTCGACAGATCTGTTTTCTGACCTTGCTTGTTTGCTTTATATTCAATTACATCATGCTTGCAAACCTCAAGTATGGATCATCTGAAGCAAGTAACCACTTGGAACACATTTTACTCTTCCTTAAAACCGAAAAGCTGATTTCTGGCAGTAAAAGCATGGCTACAGACAAAGTCCAGAAATATAAAGGATACTTCCTCCAATTCATTACTATCTGCACTTTCTTATGCACAACTGTGTTTTAGTTGACGCAAAATGGGTGTTTTCATCTTCCTGATATGCTTATCTGACTTGCTTTCACATCTGAGCTCTACTGAGACATGTAAACTTTAACTTAGTTTCTTTTTTCTTTACCCTCCCTCTAAGGAAAGGTCTGGTATATTTTCGGAATTTGATAAACAAATGCTCATAGTAAGAGATCACAGCTATGGAAATACCACAACCACCATTACTGATTTCAGAAGAAGAAAAATTAATGCAATTTACAAGTGCCATCACTAACATACCTACCACACCCTGACATCTAAAGTAGGAACAAACTTATTAAAGATTTCATTTTGTTTTTTCTCTTCCAGGTTATAAAACAAGAGGCTTGGACATAATAAGCATTTAACAAGCTCTCCAGTACTCGTCTTTGGGTGTTGCATCACAAAAGCAAGTTACCTCACAGTGAAATACTGCAGTGCAGAAAGTAGTCCTCCTTCTCCCCTGCAACTTGCCTCTGTAACAATAATAATGGCAATCTGGATTACAGTGATTGTTGCTTTTCCTTCCTAATGTGCTCACTTTGTTTATTTTCTGTTCTGTTGCCTGTGAGGAAGAGAGGAATTCCAATCAATTTTCCCATTTAAACTGGTGCTATCAGTGAAAAGAACCATTTGGTAGACGCTTATTGATGCTTTCTTTATAAAATATTTACAATGAAACACTGGACATGACCCTGGTTAGAGATCTGAGTGATTTCCAAGACTACAAAGCAATTAAAAAGTCTTGAAACTCTCTTCCTGTTTCTGGGGGTAACAGGAAAAGGAGCTCATTTCAGGAAAGGGATATGTGCTTTCTTTTTCAGCTCTAAAAGCAGCCATTTTATATGAGCTTGTTTTGCTGTTGCCTTCACATTAGGGAACATCCAATTTATGTCTCAGGCAATTGCTCATGAAATTAGATTTCAGCAGAAATTAAAGCACCTTCTTTGCCAGTCATAATCTGGAGTTTATTTACCTTGAATGGGAAATCAGAATGGGTTGGAAGGGACCTTTAAAGGCCACCCAGTCCAACCTCCTACCATAAGCAGGGACATCTTCAACAGGATCAGGTCAATCAGAGCCCCGTCCAGCCTGACCTGGAATGTTCCCAGGTATGGGGCATATATCACCTCTCTGGGCAACCTGTGCCAGGGCCTCACCTCCCTCAGTGTAAAGCATTTCTTCCTTAT
>Ga0181612_152791_pt1 | contig 11242 bp, 3 predicted proteins | sample HoacroProtozoa21_FD_119630 | JGI IMG/M metagenome (GOLD analysis project Ga0181612, IMG submission 119630) | Hoatzin crop microbial communities from Cojedes, Venezuel. Combined Assembly of Gp0051906, Gp0051904, Gp0051908 | reverse complement strand
ACTGACCCTTGAAAAATGCCAGGTGGAGACTATCTTGACTTTGTACAAAAGGTTGAGTCATTTCCTCAACTGAGAAGTTAATTTTTCTTCAGTGTTCCTTTCCTTTTTTTCCCCTGCTGACGTACTCGGCACACAAGAAGCTTTTTGTGTTTGTATAGCTTCAAATTGTTTCAACCTTTCTGATTTTTAAAAGCACGGAGGCTTTTCCAGTGTTGATTTGCTTCTCTAGTAGTTGTGTGACGGCAGGTTATTTTTGAGGAGACAGTAGAAGCCTGAGCTGCTGGCACCTTCCTGGATGTTCCCCTGTGTGATTGCCCACAGCTCGAGCTGTGGCTTGCTTCTGTAGCTCACGCCCAGCCCCTCTTCAAGAAGGACCAAGCTGTGGGGCTGAAGGCATACCTGAAACATGAATTTTAAGGTACCTGGAATTTTGGGGGGCAGAATTGGGCAGATTGCTAAGAAACCATACTAGATGACCCTCTTCCCTGCGAGTCGGTCGGTTCTCCATGCAAATCAGCTGACAGCCAATACCAAGTTAAGCTGCATGCTTATTTCCAGGTAGCTTTCATGTCTGCTGTGAAACTCTCTTTGTGTAGATGCTGAAATATTAACTCCGTTGTAGACATTTGCTTAAAATGTGGTGGGAAGGTATTATTTATCTTTATACCTGTGTGAAAGCAGTTTTTGTGCCATAGTTAGCGTGTTATCGCTTTGGCTGGCAGAATGCCATGGAACAGACAGGGCTTGCTGTCTCACATGGTGTCCAGGCACCAGTTGCTGCCTTTGGGGTGACTGTAGCAGCGCTACTGGTGCAGAGAGATTCTCTCTCCTTTACAGGAGGATGGAGAATTCGTTTCGGACATGGTTGTTAACAACTTATTTTTGTACCAGAAATGCCCTGAACAGAAGGGCTGAAGTCCAGAAGTCTACCTATAAGATATGTGCTCCTGTATGTGGATTTGAGGTCTGTTTATTTATTTTAAATGTATTCAAGTTTCATTTCCTTCTTGGCAACAGTTCAGCTGTCCCTTGGCGTTTTGCTGTAGTCAGCTGAAAGCCAGACACTGAGATCACGTTCCAGTCGTTTCTGGGTGTCTCTGGTATTCATCAACCCCTTCTTGCTGTCCTGTAAGTAGGTTTTTTTTCTTATGCTCTTGTCTGTTGTATTCTACCATTTGTGTTCTCTACTTTTAGGCTGTTTTTAAACTATTTTATCAAAGTTACAAACTAAGCAAACAGAAACGTTCCCTATTATTTAAGTGCTAGTGGTCTTGCTGGTATTCTGCTCACTGGGCTTTACTCACCTCAGAAGTCGTCTTTGTCTTTCTAGGCTCTCCGCTGAAACACTAGAATAAGAATCTTGTTCGGTATGATAAACGTAGTTAGGTTAAAGACTCTATAGATCATATCTTCAAATGCTGTTCTTTGGCTGTGACTGTCGGTGCTTTAGGGAGTTCCCTGCTGAGAAGTACAGCGGTGGGTTCGGTTTCTCTGTGGGCACATCTCTTCCTTCTTCAGAGAGGAAGAGGGGTTCATCAGGCGAAATGTGGCCCTTCGAACGCCGACTGCCATGTCGGTCCTGTAGAGACATCTGTATCACAGCCGGGTTTCTGAAGCTGTGACTGCGAGGAGTCTGAGATGGAGCACAGGCCACCAACAGCTCTGAACTGAGCACAAGGAGCTGCTTGTGCTTGGACCTGGCCTACTGGTCTGCATCCAGTCCTCACAAATTTGAGGGACTCTTTATAGTTTAGGGAGGAGTGCTACAACTTCTAAGGCAGGAACAAATCTTGCTCTTGTGTTCTTCCCCATCAGAATAAGTGAGCAGGGCTTTTGTGGAGGCATATCTGTAGAGATCTGTTTTCTGTCAGCTCTCTACTAAACCTCTGTTTAATTCAACAATTCTGTAGTGGTTTGGTTGGTGTGATAAGGAAAAGTATGTGACCCATGGTTTAAAAATGAGTGTAGCATACAGATCTGTTCAGTGAAAGGTTGTGGCTTTTTGTCTGCAACCGAGAAAATGCAGAATTAATTCTGCATTTTTTTTTGAGAAAAACGCAAGATATAAATAGACGTTTCAACTGCTCATTTTAAAGTGAGCCATAAAAGTGTAGCAGAGAAGACCAGAGAAAAATGTTTCCCATGGTGCCTGTAGTCTTTCATAGCTCTTCAAGAACAAGAGGTCACCTGCAGAAAAAGAGAGTCCTTTGAAATCACACTATCTGCAGTTTGCCACCCGGACTCATGCAAGTCTCCAGGGAGAAGGTGCAGGCTCTACTCTCCCCCAGTGTGCAGTGGAGTTTAGAAAAAGGGAATCCACCATCTCTAAGGATATCTGCTCATCAGGGAAGCATGACAAGCATCCTTATTTTTGACCTTTGAAAGATATAGGTCTTAACACACAAGTAAATGCCAGTGTATAAAACAAAGAGTAGTGTTCTGAGTACCACAGCAACGTCAGCATAACCCCATGAAGATCTGCATTTGTCTCTCAGTATTATTTCCCGGTTTTTGTTTTGAAAACCTCAGCTCCATACTTCCACAAACAGAACTTGCTTGGAGTTTCCATTAGGCGATGCAATTGGGTCTGTGTGTTTCTGGGAAAGATGCAGGTCTGTACAATGTGTCCTCCAAAATGGTCTTAGTATTCTTTCCTGTCTGTCTAGAAACAGAAGTATCAGTTTGCATAAAGATTCACTCAGTGATAATGCCTAACTGTTTCCCTCCTTCTCTCCCGGTCTGCTTAATAAGATAAAATGGAGAAAAAATCCACTTCTGAGGAATTTGCATGGGGGAAAAAGAAGAGAGATTAATTTACACTGCTGGGTGTCAGGCTGTAATATGATTATGCTGGCAAAGCTAAAAAGGGAAATGTTCAGAGCTCACAGACATTTTAGAAGAGGTCATTAGCTTAGCAGATGGGAAAAAATTTGCTTCTGAGCATTCAGCAGTTCCTGAACTCACACAACATGTTACTCAGGTACCTGTATGCACTGGCCAAAAGCCATGGAGGGTGCAGAATCCTACTTGCGAGGCTGCTATTTCCAATTAAACATAAAATCCGAAGGCTACAAAGTGTCCGTGCTGAGCAGTCACCTTTAACCAACTGGAGATGGGTTCTGTCAGGCGCCTCGTTCCTTGGGATTGGGGTGCCTTCAGCGGGCAAGCAGAGTGGCGGATGAGATTAACGGCCCCTCTCTGGGCTGCATCACTCCTCCTCCTGCCCGTCTGCGGGGAGGCTCATGCACAGTGCTGCTGGGGACTTTTCTGTGTGGAGTGAGAGCGTCCTGGCGGTGGTGTGTGTAAATTTGCTGCTGTAGAAGGACAGAGAAAGAGGAGGGAAGGTCTTTGCTGCCCTGTGAGGGTAGGAAGAGGGGAGGCAGGGCTGGGGCTGCATCTGTCAGGGTAAGGGAGGGAGGAGTTGAGGTGGAGGATGCCCAGTCTCCTGCGTGGCCTGTGGGGCTGCCAGGGTTTGACTGTCTTGGTCCCAGTGTGAAGCAAGAGTCCAGAGGAACGACCCTTCTGTGATAATGCCGAGCAAGGTCTGGGCTTTCCCTGCCTCCTGACATTTTAGGAGATGCCCTGACCACCGAGGCTGTACACAGGCTCTTTCCAGGGTGAGGAAACGCAGTGAGGTCGTGTTTGTGTGCTTGCAGGGATGAAACCAGCAAGGGGGAACTTCAGAGGTAACGGAGAGCCTAGCAATTAAAGCACTCACCTAATCCGCAGTAGCTCAAGGTGACTGTCCTCCCACCCCGTGCCAGCCCCTGACTGCAGGCAAGAAACTCTTTGGCAGCAGTCGGTGGGCTCTCTCTTGCCTGGACCTAGTAAATAAGCTTTCTTAAATTTGATGTGGTTCAGACCCCTGTGCAGTGGAAGTGCAGATTCCTTTATAATGGAAAAGGGGTTTCAGTAGGAAAATCCTATCCAATTCTGCTCCAAAAGAAAGGAAAGTAAAACCATTTCCTCGGGCAGATCTTGCTTGTTGCTTTTGCGGCTCCTTGTGGGAGAATGGCTCTGGGCTGACATGTCAAAATTAAACCCACCTCTCACTCAGAATGTAGCAGGCTAAATGTTAAATTAAAAATAATAAAGACGAGGAAGAAGAAAGCTGGTTGATAAACTTTTAACTCAAAAAGATTCAGTATGTGGACCTCCCAACTAAAGCTGCGTTTTTGACAAATAGGAACAAGACTTGATGGCTTGCTTGTATTTTGGTTTCCATCCTCCACTTTTCCTTACGCGTCAATGGCCCATGTAGAATAAGAAAGTTTAGTAAAAGTTCTGTGCCTGGTGGCATTCTACCTAAAATATCTTCCAGCCGTACTTCATTCAAGTCATTCATAAAAAGCACACTTTAACTTTCTACTCTGTCATCTCTTAAATGGTCCTGTATCTACTGGTTGTTCTCACAGCCTCGTTATAATTTGGGATATAAATACACTTTTTGGTCCTTGTTTGAAGCACTTAATCCAGGTGTTTCGATAGCAGAGCGTGTTTACTGAAAGATCATTTACCAAAATGGAAACGCCATTTTTAAATGACTTTTAAAGCCATCTGTCTAAATTAGAGTCATTTAAATTGAACCAATTTAAAATACATTAATTCAACTGTATGGAAATTATCTGACTGCCGGCTCAGTACGTGCCTTGGAAATGACTGGTGTTTGTTCTTGAACAACAGATAGGCTATAATATTTGGATGTAGGGATCTGCTTTTAGGGCTTACTTTTTTGAGAGATAATAATTTTCCTCAATTGCCGAGTAAGCTCAGGGAGACCATAAAATCATTTCCTTAGTATATTTTCCCAGAATTTTGATTGAAGTAGGTCTATTTTACCAAACTAGTCTATAACCGTGAAGCTCAAAGATAGGAAGGCTGTTTTAGTGTCTTAGTCTAAGGGCATTGGAAGGTAATAGAGATGATTCATACTTTCATAAAATAGAAGTATATTGAAAGGCTAAAGAGATTATACCAAATGAATCCCAGGTGTAATACAACTGACTTGTTTAGGCTTATAACTAGTATGAATTTCACCTATTAGACCTATTCTCATAGGAAAAAGAGAGACTCTGAAATAGCATGAAGTCAGGGAGATTCATAAATCGCTGTGATCAATCGTATCCTTTCAGCAGAGATGGGGAAGAAACAAAAGGACTCATCTAAAAATAGGAAGGCAGAAGCAAGTGTAATACTGCAGATAAACCCTTCACTTGAAGCATAAAATTAATCCAAAATAAGTTGCAAGGAAAAAGTTCTTAGTGTATGCTGTGGCTAATCAAATAGCCTGTTTGTTTCCATCATTAGTCCTCAAGAGATTGTGGGTTTGGGGTTATTTTTTTCATTTCTTTGAAATTAGATTTCATTGGTGCTGTTCAGTGGAGCAGGGTGTAGCTGGCTCATTCCCAGAAAATTTGAGGACAAGATGCTCTCAGATATTTGTGCCCCCACATTCCCTGTTCTGTGGAGAACTTTGTCAAGTTTTTCCCACAGTCTCAAAATTTTCTGGCAGAAGAGTAAATCTGAGACTTGCCTTGTTCTGATCGTCTGTGCCTGCCCATGCATGTAAACACCCTGCGGTCTCTGACCGTTAAGGTGCAGTCACAGATGTTGTGGTGCAGGAAATAACCAGGGACTGTATTGCCACATCTCTGATCCACTGGAGACAACTCTTATCTCCAAACCTGAGAGGGACAAATCCAACCCAGTGATCTGCTCCGGAACATTCAAGAGCGCATTCCTAGTGCTGTGTCCTGTCTGTATTATCAAATTTCGATGGAAGGAACAGAAGCCTTTCAGATAGATAAAGTTAAGTACCTGCATAACTGCAGGATCAAAATATAAGCCTATACTATCAGGATATGTTTCAGTGAATTGTAATTTATTGAATTTATGTTTTTATTTGTAAGTTAAAGTCTATTGTAAATATAATTGGGAAGTCTTGTGAATCAAAGTCATTATTTAAATTATAAGACTAAAGGAAGACACATTTCTTGAATCTCAGTCTGTTTTCTTGGTGAGTCACTATGGGATGGGGCAGATTTTTCTACCTGTAATTTCATTAAAATCACTAAATGGGACTACTACCAAGATTGAACGGGTATGGTCTAGAGGATATGACCTGAGTGGAATTGTATTAGAGAGGACTTGATGTATATTGGAGAATGAAATAAAAATGAAAATCATTAATTTAATATTGAGGAAATACTATATCTGAAGCAAAAATATATGCTGAAGCATAAATAAAATATAGGTGGAACACACAGAGCAGGGAACTGAGGGTCCAGATTTAAAATGCAATTTTAGAAGACAGCGCAGAGAAGCTATAGAACATGACTTCTCAAAATGTAGCTTTATGTCCTATTGAGTTTTCATCTTTGTGAATGCTAAACTCACTGACATGTCAAGCACAGCAGTAGGAAACTTCAGTAACTCATTAAAGGGTGCTTCAGTGCACCAGGGTGACTTGCATTTGGGAGTTAGCTCCATTTTGTTTGTATTAGACTTCACCTCCCAAGTGGCTGTTTTCTGCCTGGGCAAAGTCATCAGATTACTGTGAAAAGCACAGTGATCTCTCTTGGTTCATCTTCCCCTGAGAGCAAACTGAACCAAATTGATTTGGTAGAACTTTCCAGCACCTGTGGTGGCCTAACGACATGGTCGAGACAAAGTTTTTAAGGAGAGAAAATATCCTTTATTAATTAGAAAAATGTCACTGGAAAAACTTCTGGGTAGAGCAGCTCCCCTTCAAGCTGAGATGGCTTTATAGCGTTATCCTACAATAGTTCACTTATATTTGCAAAAATCAAAGACCTTTTACTACCTCTGAACCAAGTTAATAAAATAATATTTTATTAACTAACTAAAACATTTATTGAGTTGAGCAAACATGATTTTCTTTCCAACATCCTATCCAGTGAAGAATGCCAAAGGAAGTATTTTGGATTGACTTTCCAGAAGTGTGGGTGGATGGGCCAGAAGAATAGTTCAGGAAACCCAGATCATTTGTGGAGTAGAAGAAGCAACTGAAGCGAGAGACAGAATAAATAATTGGGGGAGGGGAGGGAATAGTTATGCAGAGCTTCATGGTGAAAGCAAGGAACACTGAGACCCTGAGAACCATGTTTGAGTGAAGTGTTGAGGTGATGTCTACAGGATATCTTAGTGGCTCTCAGACTGGTATTTGCCCTTTGTGAACAGAGTGGAAGAGATGCTAGCATCAACACTAAATATCAGTGAAATAGCTGAAGCTGTAAACTGCTTTACCTTTCAGGCTGGTGCTGAAGGAAGCTAGTTGAATAATAAAAACTTGGAGTGTTAGATTTACAAACTCACTCATGACAAAGACAAGCAGGCTGTCCCAAAGAAAATGAAATTAGCTTTTAATAGTACATTACTCCTTTGATTGCCCAATAAAGAGTTGAGGATTAAGCTGACTTTGCTTTAAATACTATATCCAGACCTCTGTGAGTAAGTAGCAGTTATTTACCAGGTTTCACTTCAGGTTTTTTTTGGTTTGGTTTGTGTTGGGTTTTGGTGTATTTTTTTATTTTTTTAATAGAACAGACTGCTATGAGTAATTCTTGGTCTGGAAACAGTGACTTCTCCTTGTGTGTGTTTGGCACTATGAAATCAGAATGCAGAAATGAAAAATATAAAGTTTTACCCCAAGTTAAGGAGAAGAATGGTACTTGGATTTGGTTACGCTTTAGCTTTCCAAAGGGTTTATCAGACATGAACCATATCATTACAAGAGAGAGAGTATCCTTTCCTATCTTCAGACAGAGAAGCACTAAGGGGTGTGACTGCAAAACTGGCTAAACACAAGTTACTTCCACATCAGTGAGGTGCAACTGAAGCTGGCCAGGGAAGAAGTCTACACGTAGTGTGGGATGCTCTCCAGGTCTGATCCGGGCCATAAAAATGACACGTCATAGGTTGGAAGGAGGAAGAATCATACCAAGTAAGATGGGGTTAATCTGTTTTTATATAGAATTATGGAATATAATCTGGCCTTGACAAAGATAATAAAATCAAAAGTCAGCTTTCATTTGCATAACTAAATAAAGTGCTTCTGAGAGCTTGTCCTTGCTTTCTAATGGAAATAGTCTCATGCTTTGAAGGCTTAGGGACTTAGCAAGGTGTCTGCTGCTGTTCATACACAGTTCCTGGTCGCTGCCAGACTGTTCCCACCTGACAGCCTGATGGAGAGAAGTCCTGGGCTGTGTCCTTTCTGAGTTTCACAATGGCAAGATAACCATTTTGCCAGAAGCACTTCTGCCTCAGGGAGACCCTCTGGAGGTCTGAATATGAAATAAACCGGGACTTTTCTCCCTGGAAGGGAGCTGCTAGCCAGGCAAAAAAGAGGCACGTGTGCATGGAATCTCACATTGCAGCTGCTTGTTCTCTTGAGGGCTCCATCACTCTGTAAGGGTCATCACACACACGGCATATGCAGTTAACAAGATGTTGAGGCACGTATCGTGTTAACAAAATAATTTATCCCCCTCAAAAAAAAAAAAAAATTCCTTGGTGTAGTAAAATGTCCTTGTATTTCTCGTGCAGACTCTTCAGGTTTCCTACATGCGGGCATAATGGGATAATTACACTCATACTCTTTTAAGCAAAACAAAATGCTTGTTTTACTGCTACCTAGCTAGTTTGCTGCTAATCCATAGGTTCTCTGTTGTGCCCATCTCTGTGCACCTCCTGCAGCAGAGTTGGGCTCCTGAAATGCTCCCTGACTTCACCAAGCCTCTCTCCCTCTGTGCTCCCTTCCCGCTTGCCCTCCAAAGCAGCTCCTCATTACTGATTTCACCCCTTTTCCTCAGCAAGGTTCCAGGGCTCTCCTTTCTTTCTGTATCCCTTTATCTTGCCATGTCATTTCTTTACCTCAGACAGACCCTCAGTTAATCTCCCCTGCTTTCTGTGTACATGCGTGCAGTTACAGGCTCCCTGTGCCTCTCACTTCTCCGTCATCCTTGTGCTGCTGACTTTCAGCCCTCTGTGCCCACATGTTGCTACCAAGCCACTCCTCCTCTCTCTTTGCAGCTCCTCCTCTGTTAGCGCTTCCACAAGGATCTTGTTCCTGGGAGCCTCCTGTACATACTGGTACCCTTTGGGTCACTCTGAGCTGGCTGGAAACATTCCTCATTCATGTCAGTAAGATCTCTGGGAGACTTGGGCCTTCTCTAGTAAGAGCATTTGGGTACCTAGGTGCGTTGGTTATGTGCATAGGATTGTTGCGTTCTCATGTATCTGCTAAACTGCAAATTCATCTGATGTCAATTGCGTTTTATACTGTACTGTGTTAATTGCTTTATGAGAGCGTGTTGAGTAAGTGGAGTCCAGTATGCCACGAGCTGTTTGCTGCTTCAGCCTTTCCCAGTGGTTTTGTCAGAGTAGTTTTCTTCCACAGCGCTGGCAAACAGAGAAACAAACCCCTTACTGCTTCTAATAAAGAATACAGTACCGATACAGGCGGATGCTGGCTTAGGTCGCTGTTGACTTGTCTGTGTTGCAGGACGCGTTCATGGGATTCTGGGGCAGCAGGCAGCAAAGCAGGGGGAAACAGTCCCTTGATTCTGCCCTGAAGAATTCCCAGTTCTAAGGCTGAGGAACGAGGAGATCCAAGAGGTTGGAGGGAGGGTGTGGTGCGTGTATGACTAGTAACAAAACTTAGTAGTACAGTAAGGATACTAATTTCCTTCTGTGCCTCTGGCAATGCAAAAAAAAAAAAGTTAACTACAATGTTGTAGTTGCAGGGCCTCTGCAAAATTAGCCTTAAAAATGATTTCTAAATAATTCTTGAATTACTCCTCAGGTATGTGTCTGTGGGTGGGCAAACTTCTCTTGGATTTCAGGCCAGATGCAAATCTTAAGAAAGGATTTGGAAGGGTGGAGTTCTGAGGCTGAACTCTGAAAGGGTACTGTGTATATGTGTCTATGTGAGACAGGCTATATTTATACATTCTGCAATAGGAAATGAAAACTGTGAGGATAAATGGCCAAAATACAAGAGGAACAATTAGTCTGGTTGGTTTGTTTGTTTCCATTGAGCTTGATTTCTTATTCCATAGTAGGGGATGTGTTTGATTTCTTTCCAGCATGGCTGATGCATTGGAGTTTCTTCCCTGTTGAATTGTGTTTCCCATGTAGTTGACTAAGGCTTATGTCTGTCATTGCTTTTGGTTACTCAGAGACGTTTGGAAAGTGTCTTGCTCACTTGCTTCGTATTGACTGCCTTCAGCTAATGTCACTCCATTTATCACTTGCTGCAGATAACTTCTGATTCAGCTGTCAGTATCATGACCCCTTCCCCTCTCTTCCTTATTTTCTTTCACAACGGGAAAATTGTACCATTGCTTAGAACTGCTGTTATCTTTGTAATGTGTTCTTCCGTGCATCAGAGCACTGTGCGTACTCAGGGTCAAACACAGCTTACAGTGAAGCTGTTCTAGTCTGTACGGGTTTGTAGAGGGTGAACTGCACCATGGTATCTGTGCGTTCTCCAGAAGTGTGAAAACAGCATGACTAGTAAGTTACGTGGTTTTTTTTTCTCTTGTCTTTTCTATGAGCATAATACTGCTTGATGGAAGTGATCAGAAAATTCAGCTGAAGGTTTCGAAGTACCAGTCTGAGGAAGAAAAAAGCCCATCCTATTTCATTTGTACAAAAAGCGGTTTCATGCCATACATACCTTGTAATGCTGGTGTGGCATACTTGGCTTACACCAGTCCTCCCACTGCGGGATCTATGGTACTGTATACAGGAGGTAGCGAAAGTTAAGACACGTATTACATTTTGAGCTGAAGATTGCTGAGGTTTGTAGTGGTCCTTATTACTTAATAAAATTAGTTCCCCATCTTCAACCATTCCTCATAAAAGCATAGACAAGATTTATCTAGAAATCGGACTCACCAAGGGGAAAAATTCGTCAGCTCCTGTCTTCATCCTACAGCTTTGGCCAAGGTTTTCAGATTCTGTGCCCCAGACTGATGAACATCTGAACAACATCATCGAGATATTGGACCTTCATTCAACACCTCCGAGAGCACTGAAGTGGGAAATGGAGGAATAGTGTAAACTCAGTGTCCCAGGCTGACCAGTCTGGGACTGGGAAAATCATGTATGGAAGCCATTTTTGCACATTATTAGTAAGGATGTTGCCCCTGGTGCAAGAATGTAGAGTAGGTCATCTATCCAGAGCAGAAGAAACACAGAATCACAGAATGGTAGGAGT
>Ga0181612_141163_pt1 | contig 11242 bp, 11 predicted proteins | sample HoacroProtozoa21_FD_119630 | JGI IMG/M metagenome (GOLD analysis project Ga0181612, IMG submission 119630) | Hoatzin crop microbial communities from Cojedes, Venezuel. Combined Assembly of Gp0051906, Gp0051904, Gp0051908 | reverse complement strand
GGCCGGGGCCGGCACTTCACGGACATTCTCCGCACCGGCTTCAATGGCGCCGACGTTGCGGTCCACAATGGCCGCGCCCTTGGCGAAATAGGTCTTGCGCGCCGCGTCCTTCATGAGGTCGAGCGCCTCCGTGACATCCATGAGTTTGGACGCCTGGAAGAACGCCGCCTGCAGCACCGTGTTGGTGTGGCTGCCGAGGCCGCACTCCCGCGCGATCTTGGTCGCGTCGATGCAATAGAAGCGGATGTGGTTTTCCGCAAGCGTCTTCTTGACGTGGTTGTTGAGTTTTTCCTCGAACTCATCGTCTGTCCACGAGGTGTTCAGGAGCAGGCTGCCGCCGGCCTTGATCTCGTCGACGATGTCATACTGGTCAAGGTAACTCTGCTGGTGGCAGGCCAGAAAGTCTGCCTTCTTGATGTAATACGAACTGCGGATCGGTTTCTCCGACAGGCGCAGGTGCGATTTCGTAATGCCGAAGGACTTCTTGGCATCGTACTCAAAGTAGGCCTGGGAATACAGGTTCTTGGCGTCCCCGAGGATCTTGATCGTGTTGTGGTTGGCACCCACGGTGCCGTCGCCGCCAAGACCCCAGAACTTGCAGGTATACGCCGACTCCTTGAAGTCCGGAAGGGCTGCCGGGGCAAGGCTCAAGTGCGTGACATCGTCTTCGATGCCAATGGTGAAGCTCTCGACGGAGTGCTCGGAGGCAAGGTTTTTGTATACGGCCGCGATCTGGTACGGGTCGGTATCCTTGGAGCTCAAGCCATAACGGCCGCCGATGACGGTGACATCCCGCCCGGACTTGGTGAGCACGGCGGAGACGTCGAGGTACAGGGGCTCCCCGACGCTGCCCATATCCTTGCAGCGGTCGAGCACCGCCACTCTCTTCACGCTCTCCGGCAGGGCGGATAAGAAGGCCTCTGCCGAGAACGGGCGGTACAGGTGGACCTGGACGAAGCCGTATTTGCGGCCATCCTCTTTGGCGTTTAAGTAGTCCACGATCTCTTCAATGGTGCCCGAGACCGAGCCCATCGCGATGATGACGTCGGTGGCCTCCGGATCGCCATAGTAATCAAAGAGGTGATACGGGCGTCCCGTGACCTCCCCGACCTTGTCCATGTAGTCCTGGACAATGGCCGGCAGGGCATCGTAGAAGGGGTTGTTGGCCTCACGGACCTGGAAATAGACGTCGCCGTTTTGCACGGTCGCGCGAAGCATCGGGTGCTCCGGGTTGAGCGCATGGGCGCGGAACCGGTCCAGGGCGTCCCGGTCGAGTAAGGCGGTCAGTTTTTTGAGGTCCGGCTCATCAATGCGGCAGAGCTCGTGCGAGGTGCGGAATCCATCAAAGAAATGCATAAAGGGGATGCTGCCCTTGACGGCGCTCAAATGCGCCACTGCGGCAAGGTCCGCCGCCTCCTGGACACTGCCCGAGCAGAGCTGGGCAAACCCCGTGTCACGGCAGGCCATGACGTCGGAGTGATCCCCGAAAATGCTCAGCGCATGAGTGCCGACAGTCCGGCTCGCCACATGGATCACGGCGGGCAGGCGCTCACCGGCAATGCGGTACAGCACCGGGACCATCAGCATGAGTCCCTGGCTCGAGGTGAAGGTAGTCGTTAAGGCCCCGGCCTGGAGGGAGCCATGGACGGCCCCGGCCGCGCCGGCCTCCGACTGCATCTCGATGAGGTTGACCGTCTGGCCAAACATATTCTTTCGACCGTCGGCGCTCCACTTGTCCGTCTGGGTCGCCATCGGCGAAGACGGGGTGATCGGGTAGATCGCCGCGATCTCCGAAAATTCATAGGCGGTATTTGCCGCAGCAAAGTTCCCGTCTGCGGTGATAAAACTCATGATATCATTACCTTCCCTCTGCCTTAACCTTCCAGTCCCAGCTCTTTGACCGCGTTTTCACGCATCTTGTACTTCTGGATCTTGCCGGCCGCGTTCATCGGGAACGAGTCGACAAACTGGATGTAACGGGGCACTTTGTGTCGCGCCAAAGAGGCCGCGATGAAGTTGTGCATCTCTTCTTCGGTGACGGATTCGCCCTCCTTGAGGATGATGCAGGCCAATGCCTCTTCCCCGTATTTCTTGTCCGGCACGCCGACGACCTGGACGTCCTTGACTGCCGGGTGTGTGTAGATAAATTCCTCGATCTCCTTCGGGTAGAGATTTTCTCCCCCGCGGATGATCATATCCTTCAACCGGCCGGTGATGATGTAGTTCCCATCTTCATCGTAGGCGGCAAGGTCCCCGGAATGGAGCCAGCCCTCCGCGTCGACCGTGTCTTTGGTCTCATCGGGCATCTTGTAATAGCCCTTCATGGTGTTGTAGCCGCGCGAGCAGAATTCGCCGTTGACGTGCGGGCCCACCGGCTCCCCGGTCTCGGGGTCGATGACCTTGCACTGGACGTGCGGGAACGCATAGCCAACGGTCTCTGTGCGCAGTTCGATCGGGTCTGTCCACGCGGACATCGTGCTGCCCGGGGCCGACTCGGTCTGGCCATACACGCTGACGATGCCGGTCATGTTCATCTCATCCGGCTCCGCGGCGCGCTTCATGAGCTCCGGCGGGCAGCCGGACCCGGCCATGATGCCGGTGCGCATGTGGGAGAAGTCCGTCTTCTTGTAGTCGGGGTGGTTGAACATGGCGATGAACATCGTCGGGACCCCGTTGAAGCACGTGATCTTCTCCTGGGTAATGCAGGACAGCGAAGACTTCGCCGAGAAATACGGCATCGGGCACATGGTGACGCCGTGCGTCATCGAAGACGTCATCGACAGGACCATGCCAAAGCAATGGAACATCGGGACCTGGATCATCATGCGGTCGGCCGTCGAGAGGCCCATGCGGTCGCCGATGCACTTGCCGTTGTTGACGACGTTGTAGTGCGTGAGCATAACGCCCTTCGGGAATCCGGTAGTGCCGGAGGTGTACTGCATGTTGCAGACGTCACCCGGGCGCACCGCGGCGGCCAGCCGCTGGATCTCCTCTTTGGGCGTGGTATTGCGTTCAAAGGCCTCATCAAAGGTCAGGCAGCCGGGCATCTGGAAGCCCACCGTAATGACGTTGCGCAAAAACGGCAGTTTCTTACAGTGGAGCGGCTCTCCCGGGACCGTATCCTTGATCTCCGGGCACAGCTCATTGATGATGTCTTTGTAATTGGAGTCGAGCGCGCTCTCGATCATGACGAGGGTGTGCGTGTCCGACTGGCGAAGCAGGTACTCTGCCTCGTGGATCTTGTAGGCGGTGTTCACCGTGACCAGGATGGCCCCGATTTTCGTCGTAGCCCAGAACGTGATGTACCAGGCCGGGACGTTGGTCGCCCAGATGGCGACCTTCATGCCGGGGCGCACACCCATGGAGACCAGGGCGCCGGCAAACTGGTCGACGTCCTCCCGGAACTCCTCGTACGTGCGGGTGTAGGTCAGGGTCGTGTACTTAAAGGCATACTGGTCCGGGAACTCCTCGACCATGCGGTCTAAGACCTGCGGGAAGGTCAGGTTGATGAGCTCGTCCTTCTTCCACACATACTGGCCGGTGCCGTCGTGGTTTAAGTAAAGGGACTTTTTGAACCCGCGGGTGTCCTCAAACCGCTCCATGTAGTTGACGAAGTACGGGAAGATGATCTCCGGGTCCGTCATGTCGTCCATCCACTCACGCTTCCACTCGAGGGAGAAGAAGCCCGCGTAGTCGATGGAGGACAACGCGCGCATGAATTCGGCGATGGGCAGGGTGCCCTCCCCGATCAGGTTATACGAATCCCTGTCGTCCGAGTCGCGCAGGTGCACGTGCTTGACGTACGCGCCAAGGTTCTTAATGGTGTCGGACGCAGACTCATTAAAGTCGCGATACGGGTGGTGGACATCCCACAGGGCCGCGAGCTGGTCGCAGGCGTAGCTGTCCATGAGTTCGCGCAGGCGCGCGGTGTCGGCATAGATACCGGTGGTCTTGACGAGCAGGACCACATCCCGCTCCCGGGCATAGGGCAATAACTCGTCCAGGTTTTGGACGATCTGTCCCTCATCCTCCGTCATGGCGATGATGCCGACATACGGCACATGCATGTTCTGCGCGATGTCGATGAGCGCCTTGACGGTATCCATATCCTCGTTCCGGTTGGAGATGTCGATGGACGAATCAAACACCGGGATCGAGAGTTTTTGTTCTTTTAAGCTGCGGGCCGTCTTCTGGGTGTTGTACTTGTGGAAGGGGCCGCCCCGGTCGACGAGGGCCGGGAAATTCTGGAGGTTGTACACCTCGATGCCGGCCATCTTGTTGTCGACGGCCAGTTTTTTCATGTCATCAAACGAGAGTTCTTCCCACCCTCGCGTGGAAAACGATAATTTCATACTCTACCCCCTCACTGCTCTTCGTAGACGATCTTGTTGAGGGCGTTGAGGTAGGCACGGATGCAGGAGCCCAGGATATCCGTCGAGACACCGCGGCCGCTGTAGAGCTTGCCGTTGGCATCACTGCGCAGTTTGACGACGGCCTGGCCCATGGCCTCGTGGCCTTCGGTAATGGCGGAGATCTGGAAATCCTCCAGTTCATAGTGGTGCCCGATGATCTGCTCGATCGCGAGGAAAGAGGCGTCGACCGGGCCGTCACCGATGCAGATGCTCTCGAGTTCCTGGTCGTCCTTCTTCACCTTGATGTGGGAGGACGCGCCCATGACGTTGCCCGCGTTGATGACATAGCTCACGAGGAGGTATGTCGACGGGACCTGCATGGCGGCAGAGGCGACGATGGCGTCGAGTTCCTTGCTCCCGACACTGTCCTTCTGTTTGGCAATTTCCAAGAACGCGTCGTAGACGTTGCGCTTGTCTTCTTCCGAGAGGTCATATCCCAGGTTCTCGACCGCCTTGACGACCGCGGCGATATCATCGTTGGCCGTCAGGCCGATTTCCTCGACCTCGTCCTGGACACCGTTTTCAAACGGGGAACCCTCACTGCGGTCCGACTCACAGATCCAGCGGATCTGGTTGGTCACGCGCTTGATCTGGGTGATGTGCACCCGGGTCGAGGCCTCCAGGTCATCCTGTTTGGCGCTGATGATTTTGGCCACATGCGCAAGACGCGCGGTATTGACTTCGTAGGCCGCCGCCTTGATGACGGAGACCCCACAGCCGATGGCGTCGATGACGCAGACGTCGGCCATTGAGAGCTCATCCGAGCAGGAGACGCCGAGCTTGACGTTCTCCAGTGCCGGGACATTGCTCTTTAATTCTTTCAAAAGCTGGACAAGCTCCTCCGGCAGCAGCTTGCCGGCGGTATCCGAAACGGTCACCAGGGAGGCGCCGGCTTCGATCGCGGTGTCGATGGCCTGGTATAAAAATGCCGGGTCCGAACGGGTCGCGTCGTCTGCGATGAACTCGACATCCCCGCAGATGGCACAGCAAGCCTGCACGGTGTCTTTTACGGCCTCCAGCATGCCGGGCTGTTTCAGTTTGTAGACGTATTCCATGACCGCAGGGCTTAAGGCCGCAACGACCTGGAGCCGCGGATGGCGCGCTTCCTTTAAGGCGTCCCAGGTCTCCGAGACGCTCTCCGCATCCAGTTTCACCGGGACCGCGACGACACTGTCCTTGACGGCCGTGGCGATGGATTTGATGCGCAGGCTGTCGCGCTTTTTGGACTCGATGCCCTCGACTTCAATGGCATCCACGCCCAAATGGTCTAGTAGCTTCGAGATCTCCAGCTTCTCACGAAACGTCAGGTTGAGGGTCCTGGACGCATCCAGTTCCTTCATCGTGACATCGCTGATCTGTACTTCTCTAAACATACTAGACACCTCTGTTTCTCATAGTAAATCGCTAATAGCGTTCGCGATTGCTTAATATATTATTACAATAAAAGCGGTAAATCAAATATCAATACTAAAATATCAGGACAAATTAAAAACAGGATAAAAAAGAAAAGGGCACCCGGTGTTGCCGGATGCCCTGATACACGTAATCGTGCAACCCTTACTTGAGGGTAACGGTGGCGCCAACTTCTTCGAGTTTGGCTTTGGCCGCTTCGGCGTCGTCCTTCGACATAGCCTCTTTGACGACCTTCGGGGCACCGTCAACAACAGCTTTCGCCTCAGCTAGACCAAGGCCAGTCAGCTCGCGAACGACCTTGATGACCTTAATCTTGTTGGCACCGATCTCGGTGAGTTCGAGATCGAAATCAGTTTTCTCTTCAGCAGCAGCTTCGCCACCAGCGGCCGGGCCGGCAACGGCGACAGCAGCAGCGGCGGAAACGCCAAATTCTTCTTCAACAGCGTGGACGAGCTCGGAAAGCTCGAGAACGGACATCTGTTTGATCTCCTCAAGGAGAGCAGTAACTTTCTCAGAAGCCATTAGATTTTCCTCCATTATCTAAATTTGCAATAAATTTTATTCTTCAGCGGCAGTTTCTTCTGCCTTGGGCTCCTCAGCCGGAGCCTCTTCTGCTGCGGGGGCCTCTTCAGCCGGTGCAGCTTCCTCTGCTTTGGGTTCCTCAGCCGGGGCCTCTTCGGCCGGAGCTGCGGCTTCCTCCGCTTTCGGTTCCTCTGCCGGGACGGTCTCGCCCTCTTCGGCCTTCTTGTCAACAACAGCCTGGATGACCCGTGCAAAAGATGCGATCGGGGCATTGAATGCGTTGCAGACGGTAGCCAGGAGCACTTCGTAGCTCGGCAGGTCAGCGAGGGAATTCAGCATATCGAGGTCAATGACCGCGCCCTCCAGGTAACCGCTCTTGAGGTTGAATCCCTCATGGGTCTTGGAGAACTTCTTTAAGATGCGGGCCGGGGCTGCCGGGTCGTCCTTACTCATGGCAAGGGCCGTGGTGCCCTTGAGGACTTCCTTCAGTCCGTCGAGGCCGGCCTCTTCCGAAGCGCGCTCAAGGATGGAGTTTTTGATGACGCTGTACTCGACACCGGCTTCACGCAGTTCGCGACGAAGAGCCGTGTCATCGGCAACGTTGACACCCTTGTACTCGACCAGGACGCCGGACATGGCTTCCTTCATGCGGTCAGCAAGATCAGCAACCAGCTGTTTCTTCGCTTCCAGTACTTTCTCGCTTGGCAAAATGTTTCACCTCCCGTTATTAGTAAAAAGCCCTTCCTACGTTCTACCGCAGGAAGGGCTGGAAAAGACACAATCATTGTGATGTTTTCGCAAGCTTTGTCTTCCTCGGCAGGTAAGGTCGAACCTGTTACGTTCTTTCGAACACCTGCTGTCTTTGGTTTCAAAACAGCAAAAGAATAGTATCACAGGGGCAATCCCCTGTCAAGAGACCAAATTATTTCTCGCCCAGATATTTGCTGGAAGAGAACCGGATCCCGGGGCCCATCGTCGAAGCGATGGAGCAGGACCGGATGTACTGACCCTTGGCAGCGGCCGGCTTGGCCTTGACGATGGCTTCCATTAAGGTGTCGAGGTTCTCCATGAGCTTCTCGCCGCCGAAGGACGCCTTGCCGATCGGGCAGTGGATGATGTTGGTCTTGTCGAGACGATACTCGATCTTACCGGCTTTGGCCTCGGTGACGGCTTTCGCAACGTCCGGGGTCACGGTGCCGGCCTTCGGGCTCGGCATGAGTCCGCGCGGGCCAAGGACACGACCGAGTTTACCGACGACGCCCATCATGTTGGGAGCCGCGACGGCAACGTCGAAGTCCAGGAAGCCTTCGTTCTGGATGCGGTCAGCGAGGTCTTCTGCGCCGACGATATCCGCGCCGGCCTCTTCGGCAGCCTTTGCCATATCGCCTTTGGCGAAGACGGCAACGCGAACGCTCTTACCGGTGCCGTTCGGCAGGACGACGGCGCCACGGACCTGCTGGTCTGCATGACGGCTGTCAACGCCGAGACGGATGTTGGCTTCGATGGTCTCATCAAATTTCGCCTTGGCGGTCTTGCAGACAAGGTCGCAGGCCTCGGCGACATCATAGATTTGGGTCTTATCGTAGAGCTTTGTGCTCTCAACGTATTTCTTACCGTGTTTCATATTAAATATTTTCCTCCCTTAAGAGTGGTTAAATCGGATTGTTCCTCCCACGAGGGAAGCATTACTCTTCGACGGTGATGCCCATGCTGCGGGCCGTACCGGCGATCATGCTCATAGCCGTCTCCAGGCTGGCCGCGTTGAGGTCGGGCATCTTGGTCTCGGCGATCTTCTGGATCTGCTCCTTGGTGATCGAAGCCACCTTGTTGCGATTCGGTTCGCCCGAAGCCTTGTCGATGCCAACTGCCTTCTTGATCAGGACAGCTGCCGGCGGAGTCTTGGTGATGAACGTGAAACTGTGGTCAGCATACACAGTAATAACGACCGGGATGATGAGTCCCATGTCGGCCTTCGTGCGCTCGTTGAAGTCTTTGGTGAACGACATGATGTTGACACCGTACTGACCGAGTGCCGGACCTACAGGCGGGGCCGGGCTGGCCTGTCCTGCAGGAATTTGGAGCTTGATAAAGCCGATAACTTTCTGAGCCATAAAATTACCTCCAAAATTGTGGTCATTGGCGGAACGGGATGACCGTTCCTCCCACGGGAGCCTCTTGAAAGCCCCCTGTATCAAAGCGCGGATGCGCTAATGAACGTGTTTGTTAAACTGCGAGTTCGACCTGGTCGACCTCGACTTCGATCTTCATCTCACGGCCGAACGCGGCAGTGGTGAGGACGCTCGTGACATTGTTCTCCACGTCGATGCTCTCGACGGTTCCGGAGAAGCCCTGCATCGGGCCGGCGCTGATCGTGACATAGTCGCCGACCTTGTAGTCGACCTCGGTCTGCGTGTGCTGGACGTTAAGGTTCTTGACCTCCGCGTCGGTCAGCGGGATCGGTTTGCTCTCCGGTCCGACAAAACCGGTGACGCCGCGCGTGTTGCGGATCACGTACCAGGTATCATCCGACATGACGTATTCGCCATTCTCTTCCTCGACGGCGACCTTGACGAAGACATAACCCGGGAAGGTCTTGCGTTCGACTTCCTTGACGGTTCCGTCTTCCTTGGTCTCCTCGACGGTCTCGGTCGGGACCAGGACTTCCTGGACGAGGTCGTGCATGGCGCGGTTTTCCACGACTTTCTGGATGCTGTCCATGACCTTGTTCTCATAACCGGAATAGGTGTGGACCACAAACCATTTTGAAATTCCTGCCATTCTAAACCTCCGTTACAGCCAGGGGCTGATCATCGCTCTGAAATAGATGATCGCGGCTTCCGCCTCTTCCGCGGCCTGAGCCACCGACTTGGCGTATACCACTTCGCGAAGCTTGACCAGCAAGGCGTCTGCGACCCAGACGCCGATGCCGACGACCAGGACGACCAGCAGGACGACCAGCGTGTTCTTGAAGGTATCCGAACGCGAGGTCCAGGTGATCTTCTTGAGCTCGGCGATCATGTTCTTGAACCAAACCTTGAACTTGCTGTCTCCGCCCTTTTTGTCCTTTCCGGATTTCTTGTCGGATTTTTTGGCAGAACCTTTGGCCTTCTTCTCTGCTTTCTTGTTCGCAGCGGCGATTTCAGCTTTTGTTGCCATTAAAATTCCGCCTTCCTTACTTGGTCTCGCGATGAAGCGTCTGCTTCCGACAGAAACGGCAATACTTGTTCATCTCCAGCCGGTCAGGCGTGTTCTTCTTGTTCTTCATGGTGTTGTAGTTGCGCTGTTTGCACTCGGTGCAGGCAAGCGTGACACGTACTCTCATAACGGCACCTCCAATTTTAGGATTCGTATTTTTCCTGCACAGCCCGTGTGGCTGTGAGGAGCTTTTGCCTCCCTCTCAAAGCGTTCTCTTTTCGTAAATTTGCGCACAAAAAAAGAACCCTCCTTCAAGAGGTACCAAAAGTTTACCACAGCACCCCCTCCCGGTCAAGGAGAAATCCCCAAAACTACGCCAATTTTACGCACTTTTTTCCTCCATGTTTTTGGTGAAATCCACATATTGTGGCGTGTTTCCCAACACGCCACAATTCCCCCGCTCTTTTTCTAAAATGTAATTATATGAGAATGTTCTGGTTTTCCATTCCTTTTTGTGATACATTTTTAGTACAACGATTTATCCCACAAAAACACAGGAGGTTTTGTACCAATGGGAATGTTTGATAAACTTCTTCAGAATCTCAAGAACAGCCGCAAGACGATCGTCTTCACCGAGGGCACGGACGCCCGCATCTTGAGCGCGGCCGACCGCATCCAGAAGGAAGACCTCATGGACGTCATCCTCTGCGGAAATGTCGACGACGTCAAAAAGGCGGCCGCGGACGGCGGCTTCGACGTCTCCAAAGCGACGGTCCTCGACCCCCTCACCTACGACGACATGGATTCCCTCGTCGCCCAGATGGTCGAGCTGAGAAAAGGCAAGATGTCGGAAGAAGAGGTCCGCGAGGCCCTCAAGAAGTCCAACTACTTCGGCACCATGCTCGTCAAGGCGGGCAAGGCCGACGCCCTCCTCGGCGGCGCCACCTACTCGACGGCCGACACTGTCCGTCCGGCGCTGCAGATCATCAAGTGCAAACCGGGCTCCAACCTCGTCAGCTCCTCCTTCATCCTGTTCCGTGAGAAGGACGGGGAAGAAGAGAAGATCGCCATGGGTGACTGCGCCATCAACCTCGGCTACACCGACCGCCTCGACAAGGACGGCAACGTCGTTCTCTCGGCAGCCCAGCAGCTCGCCGAAGTCGCCGTGGAGACGGCCCACACCGCCGCCTTCTTCGGCATCGACCCGAAAGTCGCGGTCCTCAGCTTCTCGACCTATGGCTCCGGCAAGGGCGGCACCGTCCAGCTCAGCCATGACGCCGTCATCGAAGCGAAGAAACTCGATCCGGACCTTGTCGTCGACGGCGAGTTCCAGTTCGACGCCGCGGTCTCCGAAGAAGTGGCCAAGACCAAGTGCCCGGACTCCCCGGTCGCCGGCAAAGCCAACACCTTCATCTTCCCGCTGATCGAGGCCGGCAACATCGGCTACAAGATCGCCCAGCGCCTCGGCGGCTTTGAGGCCTATGGCCCGATCCTCCAGGGACTCAATGCCCCGATCAACGACCTCTCCCGTGGCTGCGTCGCGGACGAAGTCTACAAGAGGGCCATCATCACGGCCGGCATGGCATAAGCCGAACAGGCAAAAACATCGGGCAGTCCACTTTTTGTGGGCTGCCTTTTTCCATCCCCAAAAATATTTTTCTTTCCCTTTTCCCCCCGCTCTACTAAAATGAAAGAAAGGGGGAATGATAATGAGTACGACCACCAACACCTACACCCGTCGGGAGCGCAACGGGTTTCTT
>Ga0181612_105717_pt1 | contig 11242 bp, 8 predicted proteins | sample HoacroProtozoa21_FD_119630 | JGI IMG/M metagenome (GOLD analysis project Ga0181612, IMG submission 119630) | Hoatzin crop microbial communities from Cojedes, Venezuel. Combined Assembly of Gp0051906, Gp0051904, Gp0051908 | reverse complement strand
TTAAAAACACATTTTACCTACAGGAGAGAGGCTCATTTATAAATTTGTCTTTGGTTCTCATTTTTTATATATATGTTTTAAACACCAACTTTAAACTTTTAAAAAATAGAATGACTTGTCATTTGGTAAATTTACTAATGGTTTTATGGAATATGCAAGAAATAACACATATACACAGCTTATAGTTCAGGAGAGCTAAAACTTGCTAGGCTAAAAAAAATACTTGTAAGGGAACCTAACGCAATTCATTTAGCTGACAGTAGTGCAAGAAAATGGCAGCGAGGTTTGATGCAACAGCAGCAATTTTGTGATGCAGTTAAGATTAGTTTTGGTTTTATTTCACTGTAATTTCATTCCTACTACGTAGCGGTACCTAGTAGGAAAAAGACAAATGCAGTGTCTTTTGTATTACGTTAAATGTTACTCTGTACTTCAGCTTGCATGGCCATACGTCATAATGTTAAAATGTTATTTAATATTAGCTACTGCTATGTAGATTTGACAGTAATAATTACATAACTAAAAAAATTACTCCATCTTCCATGATGGCCAATACAAACACTAACACTACAGTTGCACCAGCAGTTTAGGCTCGCACTGTTGCCTGAAAGGAACTGGTTCAGCCTATCGCTGACGACTCCATTATGCCCTTGCTTGGTTTCCTTTCACACAGTTGCAATGGCAGTTCTTTACTGAACAGACACTGGAAATTGATCCAATTTAAAACTAGCTCCAGTGGTTCCTATTTCTGGATTAATTTTAACCCCGGATCAATTTCCTGGTCTAGGTCTTTGCCCCAGTTGCACAAATGGTTATGCTGCCACGAGGAGAGAGGCCAGGGCTAGCATGGAATGAGCAGCCAGCGGGAAGGAGATGATGGGACTGGGCTTCTTTCTTTCTGCACTAGTAAATATTGATGAAACAGTAGCCATAAGACTTGATTTTTTTAAAATTACTTTTTAGACACAATAGAATTATATATACAATAAGACTTCTAAACATTAAAGCAACAAGATGTGAAATTGTACTTAACTGTTTTAATGGTCCTCATACCTACTGTGCAGCAATACAGAAAATTTTTGTTACCGTGTGGCTATGGTACTAATTGATAAAACACAATTGGTGTTGTGTTATGGATATGAAAAATAATGGGTGTTGGTGCTTACAATTCGATGGCAGAATATTTTCTTTTAAAAATAAGTGTCCTACAACAAAGAAGCAGTTCTTTGCAGGTTAAGTGATAACCTTTTTTGATCTTCAGTGTTTGCATTCGAAGAGGTGGGTTTTTTTTAAAAAGGAATCCTTCAACGAGAGGGAATAAATGCCACAGAAAAATGATGGGCTTTGGCTGTGTAAATATTGCGTATGTGAAGCAAAGAATGTCCAAATTACAGTCACAGTTGAAAACAGAGTTACGGGACATAGACAAGCAGAATACCACAGCTTCACTGCTCATTTTCTGTAGTCAATATTGACACATTTTATGGTACAGAATGAAAAGCCTTAAACTCTCTGTTCATGGAGTATTTACCAAGTGGCCAAGCTGCAGCTTACACTCACAATACAGAAGGTGGAAGCAGTGGAGAAGGAGTTTAGGTCTGTAGCCCCTGCTGCCTTTCCTAACATGTCTTGGCAGCTTGGCCATTTGGTAAGGGAGAGGGTTCTGAAGCAAAGCAGCTGTTGGGTCCTGACTCAGATGCTGTTGGGTTTTCAGCTTCCAGCTGCAGTGCAAAGCTGAGCCCTCTTTCTTGTTCCAGCAACACTCCCCTCAATGTCCCTCTACCCATGTATACCCTCCCCAAGCATCCCAAATGTAAAGTAGGCTGCAAACTCACCTGTTTGGGATTCCAGCCATGACAGTGAAAAGCAGCAGAGATTGCCCAGTTTAGAGATGGGTAAACTTGTACATCTGCATGTGTTCTTTACAACTGCACTGGGGTAACAGGACAAGTTGAGAGCGCGGATTGTGGGTTCCCTGTTGGGGGTTTAGAGCCCACGTGATGCTGGGGCTACCTGCAAGGAGCAAGTTGAGAGCCACATAGAGTAGCAGAAGCAGCAGTGGAGAGGAAGGGTGGTTATGTTCACAAAGATCGGTGCTACTGGAGGCATACATGTAATAGAAGGACCAGGAAAATACGAATTTAGTTTTGATGAGTGTGGTTTTAAAGAATTAGGCTGCTGGTCATGTGACATCACCTAACGATGCTACCTCTAAATTTATTGTTTCTTCTACACTTAAGTGCACTACTTACTGTTTATGATTTTTTTTAAATGTCTTTAGCATTGAAATATGTATTTTCATAGTGAGGAAGAGGAAACTTCTATGCTTCAACGGGGCACAGTAAGCAACAATATGCATCTGCCCTCAAATACTTGACTGTCTATGACCATACCTCCAAAACTGCGGAGAAATGGAAGGATGGGGTGACCTGTTGGCAGGCTAGCCCTTAAACCCTTCCTTAAAGTTTTCTGTGGAGTGTAATTGGCAGCTGACCCATAAGTAGAGTTGTCTCATCATTGCCCTAGAAATGTGATGGGTATTCCTCTGGTTGCATAGAGGGATGTATTTTGTCTTCTGCACATTTCAGGAGAGAGTTTCTCTATCCTGCGGCATCATTTTTTGTTTAGAAGGAGTGTTTTCTTCTTGCTGTTGATCAGAGTACCAGCAGATACTCAGTCCTTTGATGTGTTTTCCCCATATTGCTGTTTGTTTTTGTTAAGTTCTTAGTGTTACATAAAATCAGTTTTGTTAAAAAGAGGCAGGTATGTACAACAGGTCTGGTCATGTTTCATGTGAAATTGGAAGTGTGTCCTTCTCATCTGTTCTAGAAAGCTGAAGTGTAAGACTTCTCCAAAATTTGGCACAAGGAGAGAACCCTTGTATTGCAAGTTTAAGGGTGCTTTTCTTATCCTTACAAAAATAGACAAAAATAACAAGAAGTTTGCCAGAGTTGACTGGTTTGATGATGGCATTGTGACAGCATTTGTGCACTACATAGTCAAAGAGTACTGAAATTGGCCATGCTATATAGTTGTGCCATAAACTTACACATGATGTAATATTGTTGAGCATAATAGATATTGCTAGTAAAAGGAAAGCTCCATTTGAGAGGTAATACTAAGAGGTTTACATTTTAGACTCTTAGTTGTGTACCTTAAATAGAATTAAATGATTTTTTTTTCTTTTGAGATTTAAAGATCACCCCACGTTGAATGAACGGTATTTGTTACTCCATTTGCTTGGCCGAGGTGGCTTCAGTGAAGTATACAAGGTAGAGTGCGTTGGGTCTGCTGAATCTAATCTTTGGGCCATATACATTGGTACATTTAATTTTTGGGGAGAGGGAGGGAATCTAAATAAGCGGAGGGGATCTAAATAAGCAGAAGGGATTGTAGTGCCGTATGCTCTTTGAACACTGATTGAACAAACTGATTAACCCGTGGAGGAGAGGTAGCATTACAATACACTTGTCAATAGATTTGTGAATTACACGCCAATTTTTTTCCTCTCTTTATTGGGTGTTATTTTTATCATCTTTGGTTATAACTTTCCCATATTTATGGGTTTCTTTTTTAGGCTTTTGATCTTTATGAACAAAGATATGCTGCTGTGAAGATTCATCAACTTAACAAAAGCTGGAGAGATGAAAAGAAAGAAAATTACCACAAGTAAATATTAATGACTTATGCTTCATATGTCAAACTGAATAGCGTTTTATTGATTGTGGAAGATTAATGTATCCATCTTCTTTTAGACATGCCTGCAGAGAGTATAGAATACACAAAGAACTGGATCACCCCCGGATAGTTAAACTATATGACTACTTCTCCCTGGATACAGATACGTAAGTACACAAAATGATACATTTTTCTAGAGCTTGGCAAGTATTTTAGCGCTGTATATTAGATAAACCGAAATGAAGAGTATTTGAACAAAAATCATATGTTCTTGCTTTCAGCCAACGTGTTTAGGGTTTCCTTAAGGGGACTTCAAAAAAAAAACCCATGACACTAGTTACAGAATTTCATCTTGGCTAAATATTGCGGGCCTTCTTGTAAAGTCATGAAAACAGCGTTTTGCAACACCAGACTAGCAAGCCCTACAGGATGTCCTGGGGGTGAAAGGGAGATGCAGTGCTGTAATGCTTTTGGGCAGAGCAAGGGCTGCTGCAGGGCAGCTCCGAAAGGCTGCTGTAGTTTGGACAAGTTACCAAGACTAAATGACATTAGGAGCATTATTAGCCTAAATGTAGCCCATGGTCACTGGGCTGCACCTCTTTGCGTGAAATTGTGTCACATCTTAAGGGATAGTGAATATATTTTTTTACTGAGAAATGTGCCTACATAAATAAGTGTTTTTTAAACTTAATCTCTTGGCAGTATGGATGCATTTTCTCTTTTGGTGAGTATGAATGTTCTGATTTATGTCAAATTTCATAAGCTAATAGTTATGCCACGTGTTCTACTTTCAATTTCATTCGTATAGTTTAATATTCAGGCAGCCATTTTTAAACTTGCCAGTATCTAACTAGGTTGTCATATTTCCATTTCCGATAGTGAAGTTTGATACGTTATGTAATTTTGTCTCTCTGAATTCTACCCTAGGTTTTGCACGGTGTTAGAATACTGTGAAGGCAATGACTTGGATTTCTATCTCAAGCAACATAAATTGATGTCAGAGAAGGAAGCTAGGTCCATTGTAATGCAAATAGTAAATGCACTACGGTATCTCAATGAGATCAAACCCCCTATTATACACTATGATCTTAAACCAGGTAAATGAGGAACGTTACGATTGAAAACATCATCTTTCCTTTTTTTATATACTTATTTTTTTTGTAGTTCATGCCTAAAAATAGCGAAGTGTATCTTCTGTATGTCAGGCTTATTGTAAACGACTGAAAAAAGTACATACTTTTCTTTCTAGTTTTATTGCCAAGATGATCTGTCTTTTCTTTGGAAAAATGTTTGTTGTAACTTTTCTACTTTGTATTATTTGGATTTGAATTTTTAGGAAAAAATCATATAGCACATAGATACATACATTGGTATTTAGAATATAAACACAGATAAGATCATTAGTTGGCTCAGTCCTGTCTGTTCATTGTGGAATGCTGATGTGTAAATAATTTTTCCCTTACGTATTTCTTAGCCTGTGAAGGATAGAAGTTGGTAATTACAATACATGCTTTCAGCATCCCAGCATGAGCACTTCAAAGCAGGACTTTGCAGAAGTTTTCTTTACAATGAGTAATGAGCAGTGTCATAAACAATGTATTCTGTCTTGAATCCATGGCCTTTGTTTTACCACCTTGCATGAGTGATGCTGACATTCTTCATGTACTCTAATCTGCTACACTGCCAAGCACGGGGTGTGTAGTGTAACTCCTATGCCAGCCTGTTTGTATGCTGCTGTGTAATAAATTGTTCATACAGATTTCTGTCATATTATGGAATTGTACAGAATGTATTGTTAGTCTCAGTAGTTTTTGTTCTCAGAGGAACTTCATCAAGTAACTTTTATATTAAGAAATTATTGAGCAACTTTAACACAAGGAGTAAGATTCATAGTATTGCAGCGATTTTTTGGCAAGATTTTTGTGGCATATGCAAGCCCTGAAACCTGTAGTATAGGATCTGTTCTGTGCAGAAAAATACAAAACTTCGTTGTAACTGGTATATTGCTACGTTTCAGTGTTTACTTGCTATGTTTTGTTGTTTCCTCACTGTCCAGCCAGCTCTCAGTTGAGGGAGCCATTTCAGATGATGATGATAATGTAGAGAGTTTCTGAGATTGCACTGAAGTGTGTGATAGTCAGGTTACTCTAGGCTTGAGGATGTAAAGATGATGTAAAGTTGTCACACCTCATGAAGTTAGATGTTCCTGAACACTGAACCCGGTTTTGAAAATAAAGCATTCTGTTAGCTGTTCTGAGGTAATTGTCTTTTTTTTTTTACCCTCCGGATAGGTAATATCCTTCTTGTAGATGGAACAGCATGTGGAGAAATAAAAATTACTGATTTTGGCCTGTCCAAAATAATGGATGATGACAGCTATGGTGTGGATGGAATGGATTTAACTTCGCAGGGAGCAGGAACTTACTGGTAATGCCTGGTTTGATTTTGCCGTTTAGACTTTGGGTCATTGTTCAGATTTCATAAATGCTCTCTCATAAAGCCAATTTGGAGAGAGAGCTAGGATTAGAAATATTAACGTGGATGACAAGATATTTGTGTAGTACTGTGAATGATGATATTGCCAAATGTTGGAATGGTAGTGTAGTAAGATAAGAGAGTATGAGTGCGTGTGGGTTTTTAATATGTATATATAAAAATGTGGAGGTGATCACTGTAATTTAGAAATAAGGTTTCCCTGAAGAAGCGGGTGTTTAATCTTTGGCTGCAGGTAGCTGAAGACGTTTGACAGAGCTGTGATGATTAAGTGTGGGTGCTTAGTCCTTGGAAATCTTAGAGCAGGGATTACCAGCAGGTAGGGTCCTTAGGACAAAAGAGTATTTACTCTTCCATCCTAAAGGTTAATGACAGCTCAGCAGCTGTGATTTGTCTTCTGTATACACTTGGATGCTTGTCCAAAAACCTGAAGTTTCAGAGCTGCCTACAGAACAGGAATGACAGCAAGCATTTCATTGCTTACAGAAAAGCTGTTTCTAGAATTTGCTCTCTAAAGATGCAGCTTCTTCATGGCACAGTAGCTCTTTGAGCCTGAGTGTATGGTAGCTGTGTCAGGGTAGGTGGAATAGAAAGCCTGTATTGGCCAGGTTATGAGTTGTGAATCCGATTGCTCACTCTCTCCTCATTCTGCCTGTAGCAAGATCAGAGTCAGGAGCAGAAACATGACTCTAAACAGAGAAGCCAGTGTGATTCCCATTTGCTCTGCAACTTTTTTCCCATACTCGGAAATTGCATGTAATAAGTTTTTGCCTTTTCTCTCAGAATTTTTATAAAAGAAAACACACATACTCTTGCACAAATACCAATGCGCATATGCTGTGGAAAGACAGTTATTCAAGTTAAAACATTTTAGAAGTGTTAAGCTTTTGCTACTCTTTTTAATGCTTTACCTATTTAAACACCAATTTAAGTATTTTGTTGTAGAAATGTATGTAAAAAAATTTTGCCCTTTGAATTTAACATGCCACAAGCACTGGTGGTGCTGTAAGCTAAGAGATCAAAAAAGGTCTGTGACCAATTATAGGTTCATGATGATTCTCTGTGTTTCTGATTCACACTTTCTCTGAGCCCAGAATCTTCATTAAGGATGGAAATGTTTGGAGTGAGTTTGAAGTGAGGGGTGAGTCTGTTCAGAGCAGATTGCACAAGCTGTCGGCAGCATAGTCCTGGAAGGGATTTCCTCAGTCAGTGGGTCCGGTTACCTGCCTTTTCACACAGTTAGGTCACATAATCTCTTTTGTAAATTTACAGAAGTAGTGTTTTGTCCCCAGTAATATGATTTGAAATGTGTTCCGTAACCTCAGTTCTCTGATCATTAGAAACCTAATCTTCTGATTTGCAGACTGTGTTTATTTGTGGCCAGTTTATACTTGTTTGTCCCTGTGCCAACACTTTCCTCCCTGAAGTAGGTTGTTTCCCTTCCTAGTACTTGCTCCTTGGTGTTTTTATAGCCTTAAGGTTTTTTTCCCTAAATCATAGACTCTCCATTCTTCAGATCACCTTAGCTGCTTTCTTTGCCCTTGCATCGCTTTAAGCTCACTTTTCTTGAATGTTGTAATCAGAATTGTACACGAGTATTTCAGAAGAGATTTTGTGATACTTGTTTAAAATTCATATTTGTGTTGCATTCTTATCTCATTTTTCAGTTTATTTCCATTTAAAGCCTTACATGCTGTTGATGAAAGAATGTCTGGTCTGCAGTTGCTGTAATAGTTTTTATGCCTTTTTCAATTTTAGATATTACAGGCAATAGTACTTAACTGCCCCCATATTGATATGTTTGAGAGGTTTTGTTTGTTTTTTAAAGGAGGTTCCATTTCACCAGTTCTCTTGTAATTCAGGAATGACACAGGAACTTGCTCAACTTTCATCTCTTCAAGTATGGCTTCATGCAGATTATAGGAATGGAAATAGCAATCACTTGATCACCTTTATCTACCATATACCCCTCTGATTAATGTCATCACTCTTACTAAAAACTTAGGTAAAGGGTCTTTAAGCCATATCTACATTATCTTGGATTCCCAACCAGGCCTTGCTATAAAATGCCCTATATGGCTTTCATCTTTTCTTGCCCTGACAGGGGGAGAAGGTTCACATTTAACCTAGGATCCCAATTTAAAAAAAAAAAAATGATAATTAGTATTTAGGTAAACACTATTAGTATTTGTGCTTGTATGAAATAGACCCTCCGTTTGACTGACTATACAAAAAACTGTAATGTCAGTTTTGATGGGTGTGCAGGGTGTTGGAATGCAGCTCATAAGGCAACTGTACAAGTTGTCAAAAGATCAGAGATGTGTACGTGCAGTGTTTGTATGATTTGATATTTGAACAAGTTCCAGTGATGCCATACATCCACTTGCAGACACTGAGGTGCGTGTTTTGTTTTCCAGGTACTTGCCTCCAGAGTGTTTTGTAGTTGGCAAAGAGCCACCAAAGATTTCTAATAAGGTTGACGTATGGTCAGTTGGAGTAATCTTTTTCCAATGCCTTTATGGCAGAAAGGTAAGGAAAATGTTGTTTGAAAATCTTAGAATTTTAGTGTAAATGCCTATTTACAGTAGACTGTGAATTCTGGTCATAAAGGTGTGAATCAACATGGAAAATTGCTTGTGTTACTTTTCGGTAGTGTACATTGATATTGCAAGAAATGTAGAAAATCTGGACTGATACTTTATTATTTACAGAATGGTTAGCAGTTTGTATTAACATTGCAACAACTTACTATAGCATAAATATTTATGAAATCAAAGTAGTTGGATAACTCTCATGAAGAAAATAATGTATTTCTTTTTCAGCCATTTGGCCACAATCAATCACAGCAAGATATCTTACAAGAAAATACAATATTAAAAGCTACAGAAGTTCAGTTCCCTGTCAAACCTGTTGTAAGCAATGAAGCCAAGGTAACTTTTTGATTGATCTCTGAGTAACAGTTAAAACATTTCTCATAAAGGATTCAGTTATAAAATTGCTGTTAACTTCAGAATACTGTGGGACCCAGTAACTAAACGTGTAAGAAAACATAATGGAGAACTAGTATTTTTGATGTTTTTATTTAAGCAAACTTATTCTGGGACTTCTCAAAATCATGTATCTGAAAGCGAGACTATATCTATGTTCCAGAAATTTGCACGCGGTTTTCAAGTAGGCTTCCTCAGAATTATCTGCTTTGGTTTTTCGCAGAGGACCTTGTGTGTCTCACTCAGGCTGTCTTACTAGAAGTTCTTGTGAAATACTTCTGCTAACAGTAACAAACTCTTTCTGAAAATAGTGATTGATACTCTCTGCAGCCTCGTTGGCTTGAAGAACTATTTGACTACCAAATAACCTGGAGGATATACATGGTAACACTCTTCCCCTTGAAAGGGGGAACACACGTAGTATGTGTGTATTAACTCAAAGCTGAGTTTAGAAACATAAATTCTTAAGATTAAGAATCTGTAAGATACGTTGGTGCTGGTTCAGGACAGAAGACTGACAAAATAGTTGATCTGCCACAAAGCTGTGGATGGCAAGGTTTCCTGTGTTAAAAATCTTACTTTTAACCTGTAGTATCAAACTCATCTCCACAGACTAGCTATTCGGAAACAGATCAAGGTCATTTCCCAAATGATTGCTGCTGTGAGCATCCATAACACAAATCCAATTCTGTGAATATGGAAGAAAACATACATGTGTTACTTGTTTGTAAAATTGTCCAGATTTTTGAAAGATAGTATCTTTCAAAAGATCATCATGGCCAGATGCAGTAGAGATGTGCTCGATTCTGTGATTCTGTGGTTCATTGGAAAAAAATGCCAAGATAGTAGAATGGCTATTCAAGTTTCAGCAACTAATTAAACATACTTAGATTTGGGACATGAGCTGCAAAAAAAAAAAAGGAATGTTAAGATTAAGCTTCTAAAGATTAAAAGGAAAGGAAAGCCATTTCTAGAGGGTGTATCTTCCCAAGAAAATAAGTCCTTTGGGTACAGAAACCTTCTGTTACAATTTGTGGTATGTTTCTGTTGGTAGTATTTTCTAAAAGGAGCATTAGCAAGCAAGTTGGGGTTAAGGTTATAAAAATTTGGTTGAAGAATTATAGGTTGTCCTGGGTTTTTTGTTCGCTGTTTTTTTGTTTTCATCCCCATTTGGAAAAATTGTGTCCTTTGAATGCAGTTAACAAATACACATTGTATAACATATAACATTACGTGTTAATAGTTTATATCCCTGTCTTTTAACTGTGCGTTCCTTTGTTGTTACTAGCTTTTATTTAGAGGATGTCAGGAAAGAATAGACAGTTCAGCATGGAGAATAAGCAACTTATTTTACATTCTCTGTGTATTCCATGTTCTGTCTGTTTGTTTGTTTGAGAGACTAAAATAAACTTTCAGTGTTCTCCACTCTTACTAACATTGTCAGGATAGCTGTAAGAGATGCAGAAGTTATTCTCTGGTGGAAATGCTATAAAGCAATTTCAGACTAACTTGTAAATTCAGACCGTTTATGATGACTGTAGAATCCAAATTGCCTTTCAGATTTATAGGCCTGGCAGCTGAAAAAGAACAGCTTGTAAACTGAAATTCTGATTTGGAAAACATGGAGGTGAAATAAATATGGAACTTGAAATGACACAGTTTTGAGACTGTAACTGTCCTTTGATCCTCCTCACTTTTTCCTATTTTGTGCAATATTCTTGTTTACGTCACAGTAATGTGTCTGTGGTGCCATGGAAGCATGAAGTATTTTACAAACATTTTAGACATGAACTCTTACTCTGGGATCTTGCAAAGAACTCTTAATAATTTATTTGTTAGGAAGGATTTCTTGTGAAGATTTTAATTAAAATCCATAATGTCCAAGAGCATGTGAATATATATAAACAGATATGCATGATTTTTATTTTGCAGCTTGTTCTTGCTGGATATGTAAATGATAGAAGTAAATTCTAGCAGGATTCTTTGAAACTTGTATCACAGATTTTTTCAGTTAATCTCCAGTTCTTAATTGGAGCAAAGAACAAACAGCTGAACAGATTAATCAAAGATAAGATATGTAATTC
>Ga0181612_100123_pt1 | contig 11242 bp, 7 predicted proteins | sample HoacroProtozoa21_FD_119630 | JGI IMG/M metagenome (GOLD analysis project Ga0181612, IMG submission 119630) | Hoatzin crop microbial communities from Cojedes, Venezuel. Combined Assembly of Gp0051906, Gp0051904, Gp0051908 | reverse complement strand
TTTCCTAATATCTAATCTAGACCTTCCCTGACGCAACTTGAGGCCACTGCCCCTCAGCCTCCTCTTCTCCAGACTAAACAGCCCCAGCCCCCACAGCCGCTCCTCGTAAGACTTGTGAAGCAGCCCTTGACCGTATCGGGACCTCACATGGGTAAGGTGGGAAGAAGCATTGACCGTACCAGGAGCTCTGGCTCCCTGACCAAGGTGGCGAATGTGGTGTCACCCCCTGACAGCCCTGGAACATACCTTATCTGCATTGTAACTTGGGTGGATTGGTACCAGGCTTCCTGGAATTCTGAAAATTCCAATAATTACTGACGCAGATTGTGGCCACAACAGAAATTTACTGACGCATAAAGTCAACCACCTCGTGACCTGATAAGCAGTGGTACCAAGTGAGGCCCTCTGAGCTCTCTTGGACCACAGCGGGCTGTGCCCAGCATCTCCCTCGGAGTGGGATGTCTCGCAGAGCTTGCCAGCTCGCAAGTTTGCAAAGTTCAGAGGACCGTCGCCAACTGACGACGGGACCTGGGCTGAATGCTGGGGCTCCCTCAACCCTTCAGGCTCAGCCTTCACCCGCTGAGAAATGCTGAGGCACTCAGACTGAATATTTCATTGAACTCGAGGGGATTTTTCACCAGGTACCTTTATATATGCATATTGTTTGTGTGCGTGTCTGCGAATTGATTCAAATCATAACATTCCACTGTCGTGACTATAGTGAATCCCGTTTAATCACTTTGTAAATACTAAATTAACCAATGATTAATTGCTGCTAAAATCCTGTGATTCTCCCTTAAACTGTGAACAACCTTAAACTGCTGCTAGACATACATAATTCTTAGACATAAACCATTGATAAAGTCTAAGGCTAAGTCTGGATCCAGCCGCATCTAGGCTTCTCTCTAAGAAGGAGTTTAGAAAGCAAGGGGGTCCATTCTGAGCCTTGTGACTCAATGGAAGGGCCTTCCTTATGCCTTTCTGTTTTCAGTCTCTGTATAAATCCTTCTAACTCGCTTCTGTCTTGATTTTTCATATATATATACATATTCTATTCATTTAAGAATGTAGAGTGAACCTCGCCATTGAACTTTGTTAAACCACACTTCTACAAATTTCCAGGAAAGTCACTTTTTCAAATATCTTTGACGGTGATTCTTTAAGCAACCTAACAACTCCTTTGCAACACTCATTACACAACCAAACAGTGATTAATCCAAAAATGTTTACCACTCACCCTCGGCTGGAAGGGCCAGGATGGACCTACTCCTGCTTTGGCTGCCCTCAGCATTTTTAGTGGAGCAGGAGTGGGAGCACGGGGACCACGGCGACCACTCGCTGATGACACAGTCCGTTGCACAAGGGATTTCACAAGCCACAACTTCAGGACGAGGGAGGTCTGAGCAGAGGTGAGGTGGTACTTCTTCACCTGAAGCAAGCAAAACCAGACAGACATGGAGGAAGGCTCAGCTTTGTTCAACGGCCTGCGTCAAACAGACTAACTTTATGTCAAATGTCTGCCCATGGAAGAATATACTACAAAAGAGCACATAGCTAGGCTTCAGGTTTGAAAGTATAACACTCGAACAACCAACTTCAGTGTTTCTTCAGAAGAACGAAAAAACATGTTTCATGTTTTGTGCATGACACCTTGGCTGCAGTCCACTTCATAAAGCAGGCAAGCATCAGCAATGAGATAATTAAATCAACAAAAAGCTGTAATATCAATTATCATCAATTCAGATGATAATTGCATCATGTTTTCCAGCAATCTCCACCTACAGAACCTATTTTCCACAACACAAATTGTGCAGGTCCCCACAGAAGACAATTTTCTACTGCTTGTAGGCCAGAGAAGTGTCCAATAGGTGTTTTGGTCATTCTCCTGCAACCTCACCAGAACCAACTACGTATCATTTCTGACTCTGCTTCTCACCCAAAAACTAGGAGATGGAAACTAATGGATCTGCCTGACCACTCCCATCCAAGGCAGATTTCCTTCTGGGGACAAACCATGGGAGCTGGACCAACGTGTACCTCCTGAGGAGAAGCATCTTTCCAAACGCCTTTTCAACAAGAAGCTAGGTCATCGGGTGTGGTGATGAAAAACCTCCCAACTAAAAGAACAGCTGGCAGAATGAGCAGCAAAACAAAGCATGCAAGAGGAATGTCATGTGGAGCATTGTTTTCAAAACGCAAAATAACATATACTTTTATTTTTAAAATAACAAAGGAAGCATCCAGTAATTTTAGTAATTACATAGAATTTACGAGGGCAGCATAATTCATAAAAATTCTTAAAACGTAACTCTTTTGGTACTGAATTACACCTCATGTCTTACAAACATAATTCAAGCGATGAACAGACATGACTGACTGTTAGTCTGTTCTCCTGTCTAATGTCTCTGGACCTTCATGAATTTTCAGCTACAAATCTGAAATTTCTGGAAGCTCAAATGTACCTGTTCATAAACAACAAGCTTGCACTGAACATTACCTTCTCTTTTACCCTTCTAATAGCTACAAAGCTCTCCTTCGAGGTTTCTTTAATTATGAACCTCGGAAAAAAACATAATGACTATCCAGGCTCAATTATACACAGGGAAAAAAAAAATTAAAATTTCTAATGGCAACAACTGGCTCTTTCACCTCACGCTACAGGAACAGGCTCCATACCAAGGCGGCCCAGGATGCAATTATAACTAGGAGGGTAGAAAACTGTACTGCTTGTGCAAGGCAACACATGTACGAGTGAGTAAATAAGAGAGGCCGGCTGCTGGCGAGAGCGCATAAAGCTGCCAATAGCACGGCGGTGTTATCTGCGGCTGCATCCCTAAATGAAGACAGGCTCATCGCCCTCGAGGCACAAATAAAACTTTTCAAGCATATTATGAGAACTAACAGAGAATCTAGCAGGCAATCAGACTGCAAGATATGTTTTAAAATACTTTGGTTTCATGCTCCCTTTTCCTTATGCTCCTCAGGAAAGGGCTCGCTACACCCAGCCTGTGCACTACTATTTTAAGTCTGCTGAATGAGATAACGGAGACCCACACCCTCCCTACACGCAGCCCTCACCCCTCGGTACTGCGGATGGCACCCCTGCACACCAAGCCTAATCCATCACTCGCTTCGAGCAGCCCATTATCACCACTGCTGCTCTGGATGCTCACATAACGCTGAGAACTATCATACGAGAAAAACAATGTAAAAACCCCAAATAAACCTGTAAGGCTTACTCCAGCTGTCTTCCCGAGTCATCTGAGTGTTAGAATCCCTGCTATCATTTTGACAGCTTGTCTGCACAGCAGCAGATAACATGAAGGCATCCTGGGCAGGCGCGATTTGAGGAGTCAATGGTACAGTAGCATCAAGAGATTATATGCTTTGGTGAAGTAGGTTGAAACATTTGTTCTTCCTCTCCCATCACCAACACTTACGGTGAAGCAGGCGAACAGTCAGTGACAAGCTCCTGAATGGGAGGGATGAGATGGGACACTGGCCCTGCAAGCGTGCCCTCCTCCCCACCACTCATGCAAGAGGTTATCTTCATTCTATATGGACTTCAAGGCAAGGAAGCACCATGAAGTTCACCAAATTCTGGACTTAGTCCAGTCTTTTCACCAATCATAGTGCCAGAGATGCACGCATTAGAGAAAACGCTACTTGCTGAAAGCCAAGGGAGCCTTTCCACTGATTTAATCTGACTACAAAGTCCAAGCCACTCCACACAGAAGATGGTTCAAAACAGTCCGGTCTCCTCTGGGGTGGCTTCCTCCACCTCATGAGCCCAGGGGCCACAGATTTTCAGGTGACCACCCTTTGGGGAAGGGAGGCAAAGGAGCAAAACGCACTTTCCACTTCTCTCCTCTGTGATTTCTTTCCATGCTGGATTTACAGCGGGTGACAGCAACAGCAACGCTGCAAACAGAGGCTGCAACTCGTGGTGCCTCAGCAAAGAAAGGAAGCTTTGAGCTTTGTTATAAAGAGTTTACCACCTGGTGCATGAAAGTACAATTCAGCACTCACTTTGATTTACTTTATAGCTCTATTCGCCGTGTTCAGGTTTAATTACTGGCTTGTATTACTGCAGAAAGCGAATGTTCTTCTGTACCAGCTGCCTGGCAGAGACTTCTCAGAAAACTACCATATACTACAAAGGGAGGTAATAATCTTTCATTTTCCATGAAAAATACTAGCACAGGATACAGCTGAAGTGTGCTTGATGCATTGTCACAGATTTACAGGTAATATTAAACCCTCCAGAGCTTCCAAATTGTCCACCCAGTACCTTGCAGGTGTAATTCTTATCTCAGATACTCTGAATAATCTTTCCAAAGAAGGTTTTCTCCCTCTCTAAATAAGACTAATGCCTTTCAGCCCATAAATTATGCATCAGAGGGGAATTCATATTGTATTCAAAGTATGCGTGTAGATCTCAACACACAGCATCTGAAATCAGCCCTGGAGAGCCACGGGGTGGGGGATCACAGCAGAAGGGTGCCAGTCTTGGTGAAAGCCACCTTTCCTTCAGGAAAAACACGGAAAGGGACAGCACCGACCATGACAGCTACAACTTTGGTCCCTGTTCAAATTTTTTAGATGAGAACCCATGACATTGCTCTGAAGTTCATCTTGTGGTAGTCAGGAATTAAACCTAGATGGCAATTCAGGGACCTGGTCTCTCCTGGTCTTCTCTTCATGGGAAACTGGTTTCTGTCTGCAGCTTGCTGTGATGTTGGAATAAACTGAGAGTCTTAGGCTTTATGGGGTCCTCTAGTTATCTTGGACCAGATCCAACCCACCTTACCCAGAGGTTACCACCATTCTCTTTGTTGGTTCTCCTCAGATATGACTTGCTCATTTAATCTTTTTTCTCCCCCCTGACACTGTCTAAGTGCCCAGCATCAGTGTGAAGGAACTATGTTTACTCTGCAGAGTATTTTTTCTGCTGTAACACTAAACAGTAGAAACCCACATCTGCTACTGAGATGCAACGGCAGACCTGTTAGGACAGTGACTGAGTAATTGAACAGTTTCAGCCTAATGCTGAGGACTCCTGGTGAAAACTAAGTGGGGCTCAGACCGGGGTGAGCCTTGAGAAGTCCTTTCTATCCTTAGGGTAACCACCAACAACTACTGCTGAGAGAACTGCACATGGAAAGCACCAGCTGTAAAACTGAACTTGCACCTACATTTTACAAAGAGCTACAGCTATTGATTCGTGCTGGTCACGATCAACACAGCACCTTGAAAACGTTCCTCTTTTTGACTTATTCCATACTAAGAAAAATAACAGGGCTGTGAGCCAAGGGCAAATTATTTTTCCATATTATGAAATGTTTTAACGTTTCAAAGATTTCATATTTTTATACTCCAACATTAGGACAAAATCCAGATCTTTCAAAAACCGTATTTTAAGAAGAGAAAGAGGAAGATAGAGCAAGAGTGTAACTGCGTGTGTAGCCTTGAGCTATCACCTGTCAGGCACAAGACACAAGATCCAACCACTGATCTACATCAGGTATAAGAACTGAATCAGCACCTCCAGCATCCCAGGAGCCGCAGCGTTCCCTCTCACATGCTCTCTAGTTCATGTTTTAAGCACAGTTTTGGTTCTCAGCCTTGCTGAATGCATGCTTTCCTAAAAAAGTTTTAGTTAAGAAAAATGCTACAGTCTTTGATAAAAAAATATTTTATTGCAAGCATCCTGACTAACTCTAATAACTTTTTTTTAACTGATTGCCTTGTACTTGAAGAGTATAGCAATTAAAGCTAAACATCGGAGATATATTCACCGGATAATATTTTCAATATAGGAAAGACTGAATCCATTTTCTTCCAAAGTCAAGGTGCCATAATTATGAAAGAGAAGACGAGCATGGCATTTGCTAATAAAGTTAATCACTACCTAATGTACCAGTCCCCAGTCTGAATTCTTTAACCAGGTAACAGAGAAGGTACATGGAGAAGTACAATTCTGAGTGGAAATTTTGATTCACCTTAAAGCAAATTAAATTCTTCCCAACAAGGGAACCAAAACAAAGGATGACATAAGACCCTCCTTGAACTAAAGAGCTTGTTTTTCCCAGCAGCTTCATTTTTTTCTTCTTGTCCTTTCCATCCTAGAAGGAGCAGGCACTCCATGGCCCTGCATACCGCAAGCCATGGCGAGGCACTGCGTCGACAGGAACGCTGCATTCTGAATCAGTTCAATTTTCAGCCGCATCCACCTACTTTCCACCACGCCTTGCAGAAATCACAGCTCTAGCACATTAGTCTCAGTCTTCCCAGCACCCTATGTACTCCTCCCCTGTGAAGCAGTTTAATTACACCTGCCACAGATGGGCCTCCTGGCTCAGCAGAAAGGTATCACAGCGCGGGGAATGTCCACCGGACAGGGTACAGCTAAAGCAGCACAAATAAAAAATCCCATCAGGCAGCAGGAATTGAAAGATCAACTTGAAACCAAACCAAGTATCCTCCTTTTGACATTCACCACAATATCATCTTTGTTTTTTAAAAGGAAAATTTGAAAGATTACTTTGGAGATTCCAGGTTTGCACACATGGGTGGAGCCTTGACCGACCTGCATGGTGGGGAAAGGCTCAGGACGAAGGAATTGCATTTCAGACGGTTCCGCATTGCTACCTATAAGTTCAGAAAATTTATTTTTTGTACAAATGACTGCTGCAAAAATGCTGCAAATTTAATGACAATTACTGGTTTGACATCAATATTTCTCCTTGTAGCATTTCAAATTATTCAGTAGAAATAATGAAGCTGTCATCTAAAATACTATACGTATCGTAAAATTTTATGTCCCACTTAAATCTCAGAAAAGAATGACAATAAACTTTGATTAAATACTTGCCTGTAACAGAATAAGATGTCAAGAGGCAGCAGTAAATTCAGAAGAATTCCTATTGACTGTATGCCAGTTTGCTAACGGCAATTGCGTTCAGGGAAAGCTGTCTGCTGACAATATCTTGGCCTAGGCATCTCATCAGCTAACGACAACGTTACATTTAAAAGCAATAACAATCAAACTCCAACAACAGAAGAGATTTCTTATAACCATTTTGAACGCGTTCATCTCATCATAACATCAAGGATTTTTTTTCCATACTGCACGACCAGCTTTAGAGATACATGAAGGCATCCAGGACTTGCTGTGTTGTCGTCACCAGGAGACCAATGTCACACTTCATTGAAATCCCTGGCTCCTGGTTGACTTTTCTGAATGCCAGTCACCAGGTAAGAACTTCGGAGAAGAGCGGTGTCAGTTTGTCAGGGAAAGCAGTGGTGTATGGAATAAATTTAATTGCAGTGGTCCATCACTATTACCAGAGCCCCACAGCAGAGAAGAGGAACGCAACAGCAATGAAGGCGAACGGAGGTAAAGATCTATCATGAAAACGGATGAAGCAGCCAAGGAGAACAAGCCATTCACAATAGAAAAGAGGAAATAAACACAAATACAACCAGGACGATTCTCAGAAAAAAAAAAAATAAAAAAAAAATAAACAGATGAGACAATCATTGAGGATTTCAGTCAACTGAAATGCGACTATGAAAAACAACGCATTAGATGAAGGAAAAAACATTTTTAACCACATAATGCAGAATGAAGAAAAAGGGAATAACAACTCAGGAGATTAACAAAAAAGGAAAGTAAGGAAAAACTATGAAAAACAGACAAGGGAATGAGAATAAATGTGAAAAAGAAACAGTATGTCTGGAAATAGGTTACAAAACCCCCATAAGATGAGAAGTCTTGTCCAAATCCCTGCATCGCTGGGCACAATCCTGCCCCTCACCTATGTCCAAGTGATCATTACAGAGGTTACGAGAAAAACATGATGAAGAGTACAGAGAAAAAAAAGTGGTATTTGCTTTTCTTCCCTATACATCCTCTACTGCAATTTGGACTGTTTACCCACAACTGTTTTCCCCCTTTGTTTATGTAAAGGCACGTAAGAAAACTGATTTGTGACTCTAAGGAAGCTCCAACAAAGCGAGCACATGGGGAGGCACGTCAGTGAGCAGCTGCCAAGCCTGCAGAGACCATCCCGGTATAGCTCTACGGAGTATTTTACTGCAGCTACCATTCTCAAGGTTAAAAAAAAAAAACAACCCAGCTGCATGAGGTTACCTGACTCAGAGATGGGCTCCGATGTATTTCATATCCCACACAGAAAGACAAGCAGTCATTTAAAGGAATTTGCACATTCACCTGCCAGGCTTGGGCATAAAAGCAGAATTAATTCTACCTTGTGGCTCACGTGGCACCTGAAAGTAAACATGAGTTCGCTGTATTCCCGGAGAAGCATATAGAAATTCAGGCTGCTGTTCCTAATAATTAACATAGCACAGCAATCTGAAAACTGAAAGTATAAGAACTAAACATAATCCATATTAGTGTTCTGGGGGTTTTTCCACTCTCTCTTTATATTCTCTCCTTTTTTTCTCCATTATCCCTCCTCGTAAATGAGGGAATCTGCACAGGTGGGTTGATCAAGACTGATTGCAATTAAGATTTATTGTTGAAATTGGTGCTGTAGTATAATTGAAACAGGTGTCCCTCTATTTTCTTCTCTGTACTTCTTTGTTCCTACTGCTAATTGGCCAGACTCTTTCCAGTGGTGCCCAGCGACAGGACAAGGGGCAATGGGCACAAACTGAAGCAGAGGAAGTTCCGTCTGAACATGAGGAAGAACTTCTTCCCTCTGAGGGTGACGGAGCCCTGGAACAGGCTGCCCAGGGAGGTTGTGGAGTCTCCTTCTCTGGAGATATTCCAGCCCCGCCTGGACGCGGTGCTGTGCAGCCTGCTCTGGGTGAGCCTCTGGGCGATGCACATGCCAAGGAGTGGTGATTTGACAGGACACGAGAAATGGGTGTGACGGAGAGCCCGGGCAGAACAGCCCACCCTCCCGAGGGCGATCCAGGCACCCGCGGTGCCAGCAGCGCTGTCGTCCTGGTGCTCGCGGTGGCGGCGGGATGAAACCCATGGAAATCTCATTCTTTTGACCTGCCTCTGTGAACTTGTGATGTTCTCCAAGAATGACTTCTGTATTCTACAGTGCTAATTACGGGATCTCACAAACTGGAATAAATCTCTACTGGTGTTTAAGGTGATTCAAAACACTCTCCTGGTAGAAAAAGAAAATTTGTTTTTTTGCCAGTTAAGAACTTTAAATCATGAATGCTCTGATACAAACTGAGCTAAAGGCACCTCCTGTCCTTCAAAAATAGTTTGCATTGTTATACCAGTCCTCAGATAGAAGAGCTGTAAAAATCATTTCCCTCCATTCACAATGATTTACTGTGCATCACAGCATAAAGCAGCCCTATAAATTATTCTCGAATCCAAGTTCTTCAGATTTTTCTGATCCTATTAGAGCGGCTAAGTCTGTGTTAAAAATAATTTAAACTTCATTAAGCATATTCAAAATATTTAAATCAATTCAATGTTGACCAAAAAACATTTTCTATTCTTCAGTCTCTAGTGATAAATTGTTCTGAATATATATTACCTGAAATCTCAGATTTTAGCTCTTTGATTTTATGGGTATCAGTTGAAATGCCACCCTGCAGGAAAGCAACATTAAACTTGTGCAGCGCTGTAAGGTGAAAGCTCTTGGAAGAGGGGATTAACTCCTGCTGTCTGCAGATACTGCAGCCGAGGCTGTTTCACTATCAACTGCGTATGACCCGGTCTTTTAAACCGCACATCGCTTGCTACTGCACATCTTCTCCAGTGCCATAATATTTCATGAATATTACAGTCGGTGTGTGAGTTAATAAAGAATACCACCAGGCACAGCACGCTGCTAGCAGAGCCCTGTCCCGCCGAGGATCACGGCAAATGGCATCGACCTACAGGACAGCCTTCCCACGACTGGGAGCTGATGCCTGCTTGCTCAGCGCCTGTGTAGAGCAGCCTGGATCATTATTTACCTTTCAGTGGTGGTCAGTTTAACTTCGCAGTCTCTTTCCAGCCTCCCAAGCTGCTTTTCACGGCTCCTGTAGGAAAAGGAGAACCAAGACTCGAATGCTCTGCCAGGTTTTGCTCAGCACCTCCTTGAGACGCCGGCTCTCGGGGGGATCTGCCCGTCGGCAGGACAAGCCGGGGCCCCAGTCCCCCTCCACCGGCCCGCAGCGCAGCTCAGCCCCCGCAGCAGTGGAGCGTCCTCCTGTACAGCGTAACCTAGAGAAGGTTTTCCACCTTGCTTACTTCTTTCCTGAGCCCCTTCCCCCCCTGGCCCTCCCATGGTTGATCTCCGTTGTTGACCAGATCTCCGCTGTTACGCCATCCGCGAGCAGCTGGCTCTGTCCTCTGCCGCCCGCCTTCCCACCCTCTGGGAGCGCCAGGCGTGCTCGCAGGGACCAACCTCTTTCTCACCAGCTCCAAAGAATGAGAAAGCTCCCATTTCCTCACAAGCAGGCATCAAAGGCCATCGCTATCCCTTTGCAGTTCCACTTTGCAAGTTTTCTGTTTCCTTTTTCCAAATTCAGATGTTTAAGGTACAGGTTAGGATATAGTTTTCCTGTAGCTGCCTCACAATTTCTATGTACAGAGAAAACTTCTTGAACAGCCCCAAACCACTGAAGCATTTGAAAAAAAAAGAACAAAACACTTGAAATAAGATGCTTAGACACAGCAATATGTAAAAATATTGGTCAGTGAAAATTTTCTGAAAAAAGTAAGGCTGTGTTTTTATTTCAGTTTTAAGTTCTGTATTAAAATTTATGACATTAAACAAAATAAAATTACAAAACAGATAATAAAGTGAAGGAAAGAATTGAAATAATTTCTCCCAAGGCATCAGCACCAGCAGTTTTACCTTTGCAAGGCTGCTGTAATTTTCTCTCTGTAAAACAAACTCCCTGTGGAATTTACAATGCTTCAATGGCTGAGTTCCAATAAAACCGCATTTTATGAGGCGAAGAAGTTTGTGTTGATCAAAATCTTCCTTTGGCAGCTTCCTTCCTGAGCTGCTGGGGTGTGTGAGCATCCGTAAGATGGGCTCAGGAGCAGGGGGACAGAGGGGAGCAAAATCTGCTTGTGGAAGGGTGCTGGGCACAGAGGGTGGGCAGGAGGTGGGCATCGCTATGCCGGCTGGCGTGGGCACTCAGTCCAAGACGCCCATGGTGCTCCCACAGCCTGAGCTGGAGGCTTGGAAGGATGGGAGGCCAGCTCAGGGGGCCATGGCATGGGCAGAACAAGGCAGCATGGCCA
>Ga0181612_181384_pt1 | contig 11243 bp, 4 predicted proteins | sample HoacroProtozoa21_FD_119630 | JGI IMG/M metagenome (GOLD analysis project Ga0181612, IMG submission 119630) | Hoatzin crop microbial communities from Cojedes, Venezuel. Combined Assembly of Gp0051906, Gp0051904, Gp0051908 | reverse complement strand
TGGATGCCTCCTCCCTGGAAGTGTTCAAGGCCAGGTTGGATGGAGCTCTGAGCAACCTGGTCTGGTGGAAGATGTCCCTTGCTCATGGCAGGGAAGTTGGAACCGGATGATCTTTAAGGTCCCTTCCAACCCTTACCGTTCTATGATTCTATAATTTTTGAAAATATAAAAGGCTTTATAAGGTGAAAGTCTGTATATGTGAGGCCATTTTCTTGCAAATGTATGTATCGGGGAACATGAGATATAATGAAGAGAAAATCCCAAACGACTTTAAAAATTGAACACTTCTGTCTTTAATGTCTCTAGTTATTAGTGTCCACTTTAGATGACAAAATTTCTTCCTGCCTATGACTTAGATTCTGAATTCATACTTAGTTTGTATGGAGAGACTCTGGGAAATAGAAAGCAGTCTAACATTTTATCTCTACCGTAATCTGTGTGCAGTTAAGTGCCGGTGAGGTGTGTTTGTTGTGTTTGCTTGCTTTTAGGTGTTCTTAATTTTCAGTTGTAATCAAAGGGACAGATTAGTTTATTCTGGATTTTGTGTAGGAAATTATGGTATTACAACAGGCAATGCCAACAAGGTGCTAGGATTTTGTTTGAGGCCACTCTGAGCTCTGAGTTGCTATGGTTGGAGACAGCATCCGCGGTGCCCAGCTGAGCTGCCTTTGCCTCTGCCTGCGGCTGCAAAGCGCCGGCCGGGCGTCCAGGTAAGGAGAGGGGTCTGGAGACCCGCAGAGAGCAGTCGCCAGGCCATTGCACACCCTGGGTGTTTGGGTAAGCTGACTGAATAGGTGGATTTGTGGGGTTTTTGGTTTGATTCGTGCTTTGTGAGATGTGAGTGAGTGGAGCTGAGGTGTGGTGGAAGATTCGGTGTCTGTAACAGAAGAATAATATACGAATGAGCTCTAGGAATGTCACGGTCATGGGGTCCCTGAGTGAACTGCCAGTGGTAGCAGTTGTTACGAGTCGAGGTAATGTTTTGGAGTATGCAGTGTATGTCTCTACTGATTGGGGTGACTTCCTTCATTTCGTCAGGTGCTTTGAGATATCAAGGATTTGTAAACTATGATCCAACTAAGTAGTTGATGTATAAGTAGTTATAAGAGGATTACTCCATATCTGGTTGCTCAGGCCAAATTAAATGACGCCTTAACAGACACAGAAATAAAACACAGGTAATTTCTTCTGGCTTACAGCAGACTGCTTGCATGTTTTTAGGGAACAGCAAACATTGTGGCAAGTGCTTCTGCTCCTTTGAACTTGTAATGCTTTGATTTGTATGTGCAAAGCTTGATAATTTAACAGAACCTAAGACGAAAACAAATGTGTCAATTGCTCGGGACCAGTCTATATATGTGACAGGAGTAATTGTAATTAAAACTAGACATTTCTTTAATTTTTTTTTTAAATCCTCGACTGCTACTGCCCAACCTTGTGTTATGTGCTGTATGTAGATTGGCCTCCAAAACTTGAATTTTTATTGGCTGACTCTTTTGATGGCTTTCTTAGTAAAAAATTCATTAAGTTTGTCAACATTGTAAAAAGCCTTGTGTAAGTTTTGCTGCAGTTTTGGGCATTTTCTTTCTTCTACCTTACTTAAATTTCAGTATTTCTAAAACTAACGAGTTTCTCAAGATTCACATCAATGAGAACATTTTTTTTCTACTGTGTTTTTCAGTGATTGGCTGATACACTATTCTCTGTCGTGCAGTTTTTTTTCCATCTCTGTAAATGCTGTACTTGGGTAATGAATGGTAGATGCATGCTCTGTTAATACATCATTCAGACACTATTCCATTTGGAATCACACTGGAATGGAGACATTGATAATTTCCAAGTAAATGAGTGGTAGAAATCAGACAGCTTATTTATTTTTATGCGTTTAGCTTGTCAGCTTTTGTGAGTGTTTGTGTTCTTTCACATTCTTGCTGTCTAACTTTGAATTTCCAGGGATCATCATGTGTCTAGAACCATTTAACTTTACTCATGCTTGTGAAATGTAACCCTGTGGTGGTTTTGGTTGAATTTCAAAATACAAAGTGTAGCACAGTAACAGTCTTGTGAGCGATCCGAGATCACTTCAGGTAGATGGAAGCAAGTTCCATGCTTAATTTTTAACTGTCACTTATGTTAACTATGCGTTTTGAAGTGCAAGAAAAACTGACAGTGTTTAGCTCTATCATTGTGTTTGTTTTTCCAGCTGTTGTAAAGTTTAAAAAAGAAGTATTGGCAGTAGTTATCCTGGTACCTTCATATTAGTAAGGCCACTGTCTAGTAATGAAAACTGTTTTCCTTAAGTTTCCTCAAAACTTGTTCTTGCATGTGGAACATTTATGTGTATATAAATGTATATGTATGTATAAAATCACATTCTTAGCAATTTCCTGATGCAGAGGATAAATAATACCTAGGCTAGGTAGTGCTCTCTAGCTGACTTCATAAGTATGCGTGCTCTCTTGGCGATCTAGTTCATAGTAAACGTGCTCTTGAAACAAAAATCTTGGTGCTAAAATAAACTGTCTTTTCTGTCTTACCTAGATAAACAGTGATAATTTTTATACCTTTGGGCACTTCCCTGGTGTAGAAAGCCTTCTCTTCCGTGACTGCCTTTCTTGAGGCTCCTTTCTGGAGGAGCATGTAGATTCTTTTTAGAGTAGAAGTTCATAGCGTTTTGCTTACACTGATAAATGTGAGCAGTGGTTGAGTTATCATAGTTTTTTTAATACTTCAGGTGAAAATTTATTCACCTGGAGCAGAAATGCAGTTTTAGTATTGTTTGTAAGTGTGTGAAACTGCTTGGGAGAAATCTCTTGTAGCCTATTTTTCCTAACCGCAGGTAATGCCTGTTTATTTTTATTAGTTAGTGGATAACTAGGTGTAACCTTTTTTTACTGTGTGTGTTACTAACCTGAGAGACTGCAAACTTAGAATTTGAATCTATTATGTCAGAGCATGAGCATGGTTTGTATGATACAGTTTCAGAGGTCTAGTACACCTATCTGTTGTTCTCTAGTAGTTTTCTAATATTAGTAGAAGTCAGTTTTTAGATCTATGGCTCTCTAAATCTATTCTTCATATTTTCCGGAAATAAAATTCAACTTCCTTGACTATCTGGAAATTTTTTTCTTTTCCCCTCCCCTTTGCCCCCAGATATGCGTGATAAAATGAGGAAATGGAGGGAAGAAAACTACCGAAACAGTGAACAGATAGTGGATGTTGGAGAGGAGTTAATTAATGAATATGCATCTAAACTTGGAGATGACAGTAAGTAAACAATCATTATTTTTACAACTTGTATTGTTTGATTTTGTTGTTTCTTTTCAGACTGTATTTTGTACTTCTCGGTTGCCTTTCTGTATCTACGGATGTTGATGAAATATATATTACTTTAATAGGCTGCTGGAATTCCTAGATTTTATTTCTTTCCCAAATATGGGCTGCAGTGAAAACAGATGGAAAAATTGCCTACTTGAACTGTTAGCTTGCTTAATTAGTAGTTAGACCATTATGTAAATACTTAGTGTGAAACTGTTTTCTAGCTGTCACGTGACTGATTTTCTGTTCTCAACGCTGTGGCAAAAGTTGAAAAGTATCTTTTTGTAACAGAGAAAGCTGTTTCCTTATCAGGTTGTACATGCTGCAGGAATTAATAGTAAGGCTGTTTTTATTATAACATTACGTTTGTGATATTATAGTTGAAGGCAACTCTAAGCTTCCACTACTCATGAAATAATTTTCGGGGGATTTTAGCTACCTTATACTAATTTCAGTAGACAGAAGCGTGGATGTAACGTTTTACATTAAAAGAGAATTGCTTAGAAACATGTCACAATAGAACTTTTTACCATAACCATAAAATAAAACAAAGTATAGCAAAGTGCTATCAAGATTGTATAGGTTTGCATATTAATCTCACACAGATTTTTATTTTAGTGCTTATTCTTTCTTCTTTTTCACTTTTTTATGATTCAGGTAATTTAATATAGACAGTCTTTAATACATTTCTCTTGTAGTTCTTTCATTTGATTCACTGCTGTCACATAGTCACAAGTGGATTTTAGCAGCTTCAGTAGTGCATTGTATTCACTAATAAAAGTTACAGTATTCCATATGATTAACTTCGTACAGTTAGTTAACTTGTTCAGTTAGTTTAGTAAGTTAACTGTAATTTCAAATACTGAACTTCTTACAGTGTCCCAGAAATTAAAATCCACATAGTCATTTCAGAAAGACACTTTGCCTTCCTTTCTTGCCAGGTGAGAAGTCTTTTGGTATTGGGTTTGGGGTTCTGCAGGTAGGATTTGTTTTATATTGATGCTTTGCTCTGGTTCTGTCTTGCATCCTCCGAGCTAGAATTCTGTTGTGGAGTTCCTTCCGTTGTAAGGAGCTTGGCCACTGCAAATGTTGTACTTTTTTGGGTGTAAATACATGGATAATCTACCCAAAGTATCATGTATTGAAGACACCTCTGTGGATCGCAGTGAGTCATGAAGTGCGTTTGGAGATTTGGTGCCTGAAGAAGATGCTGCACTGTGAGAGGGTCTTGCACTGTAACTGTGAGGAACATGCTTGTTTGTGGACTGCATGGGCAGGCTTGATGCACCCACCTGCAAGAGAGTTGTCGTAGGTTCCTTCTGCTTCAGAAGAACTTTGAGAACTAACCTTGACTGTACTTTCTTCTTACCATGTTGGTAGTAATTTACGAGAATTGTATTTTGGAAAGAAATTGTTGAGGAGCTTGGTGTTCCTCTCAGATCTTACCGATGCCTTTCTGAAACAGTGTTCTCAGTAATAAAGGCTGTCATTCCTTTATGGTCAGGCTTGAGTTTGTCCTTCTGTTCAAGATGCATGCTTTTTATTCTTTCATGAACCTGAGAATCCAATAGATAAATTAGCTGCATTGTTCCTGAGGTTCTTAGCAAATGCATAAAAGTGTCTGAAATTTATTTTCATATTTGCATTCTGTTTAATATTTTTTTTAAAGTAGCAGCAGAATGGCAGCTGTATACAGTTTTAAAACCAAACAAATAAAAACCAACAACCAAAAAACCCCCAATCATCTATGGCAGGCCTAGAATTCTTTCTTGGGTAGCCATGGAAGGTGAATGAGTGGCATATGACGGATGTTAGTCTTGTTGCTTTGTGTATTTTCAGCAAACGCCTGGATATTACAGTGGCTGATTTCAGAATGAATGTAGAAGGGAAAATAATGAATGCAATAGATTATTTGGGTATCTCTGTAATTTGCTTCCTCAGGCAGAAGACACCCAACATAATTGGGGAAAAAACAAAAGATTTCATTGTTATTAAAGTTTTTAAAATAAAAATAACTCATTTAATGTTCAGTCTAAGGGGCAGAGATACTATTCCCCACATCATGATTTTAATGAGAAGTTGGGCTTTTCTAATGGACAGCCAGTAGTCCAAAGCTATAGATTGGGACTTCAAAGTAGAGGAATAAGACCTTTGGCTTTTTTGTTTTTAAGCTTGAACAAGAAGGGCTTAGTACAGATTAGAAAAACACATACCTCTGAATTGATTATTTTAATCTCTTACAAGTGTTCTTTTGCCTCGTATCTGACACTAACCTGGGCTAAGGTTAGAGTTCAAAATAGAGTAGACCGAAGTTTGATTCAATGGAGAGGGTAATTTCATAAACTGTAAAACTATCTTATTCTTGTGTTTAGATTTTTTTTTTAAACATAATATATAGTTTATATCATGGAAATATGTTATCTGTATTTTGTCTAGCTATGTATGTATTTTTACATGCATGGAAAAAATGTACACGTTTTATTATATAGTCTAGTTTTATTATATAGTCTAGTTTTATTATGTAGTCTAGTTTTATGTCTTACAAATAGTTCTAATGGGGAAGAGGAATTACAGGCAAATTAATGCCCGCTTCTCCTCTTCTGTATACTTAGCAAAAGACAGTATTTTCGTAAAAGAATAGTGGAAATTCATATCATAGAAACTATTTTAAAAATGAGAGGGCCTTTTTAATTTTATGGTTTATTTTTTTTCTGTGTTTTTATCTTGGAAGACATTTGCTTCTGCTTCAGTTCTATGAAATACTGAGTGCACCTGATTGGTTTTACATGAGTTCAGAGCACTCAGTACTTCTAAGACTCGCGTTACATGTTTCCCCTCTACCATAACCTTTCTTTTCTGCAGCTCGTGTAGCTACACTGTTAAGTTCTTTACATTCAAGAACTCGGTAGGCCTAGAACAGAAGTAACGTAATCTGTCATTGATTTGTAGAAGTTGTTCAACTCTCGGAAAAAGACAACCTTTGTAGAGCTTTCAGCAATGAAGTAGTTAAGGGAAGTTTGTTTTCTTTCTAGGCCAAAGGACTGTTCACCACGTCTGATTAGAGAGCAAGTCCTAATGGGGATCTGTTTAGAAGGCTGCAGCTATAACTTTAGGAATAGTGGAGAATTAGAGCTTTTTTGCCTTTCAAGATGTCAAAAGGTACTTTGTTACTAAAAGCAGTAAAATTGCTTAAATGCGTTTTTAATTGATTCCAGCAGTTTCTTAAAATGTGCCTGTTTCAGTAGTGATCCACGGGAGTAGAAGGGGAAAAATATACAGACAGAATTCATTAATCTTACTTACATTGTAGGTGTTTCCCATTACCTCAAAAAAATCAATTATCTGCATTTAATGTCTCTTTTGTGTCCAGTTTGGATAATATATGAACAGGTGATGATTGCTGCCCTGGACTGCAGTCGAGATGATTTGGCATTGGTAAGTTTTCAAGCTGAATTTCCCCTCAAACCTTATGTTTTCTTCCTGGGCATCTCTTCCAGATAGTTTTTGGATATTCTGAGCTCCACAGCTTGGACTTGCGGAATATCTAATTGAGAAGTGTACTGCTGGGAAGAAACCTCCACCACCCAGCTTCTCTAATGTGTGACTTTTGTTTAGACAGATCATGTCTCTTCCAATAGCCATGAAAATATTTACAGCTACTCTGGTATGGGCTAGATGTCAAGAATAATATTGAAGTTGCCATATTGTACAGAGAGTGTTTACTGAAAACCTCTCAAATGATATTGTTTTTTTGAATATTTTGAGGTAAAATGTCTTGTCATGAATATCATATTATATGTCATGTCGGCTACCATCAAAGAAAGTTGTTGACATATTGGAGCAAGTCTTCAAGATGAATAAGGAGCTGGACTACATAATGTTTAAGGGAAGACCGAGAGATCATGGTTTGTTAAGTCTTGAGAAAACTAAGAAAGGATTTTATTGCTATCTTTGAATATGTACTAATGGGAAGGTAAAAGGAAAGTGGAGATGGGCTTATGTAGATGTGCAGCGAAAGACACGTGCGAGAGACATAAGCTGCAACAAAGGAAATGCCAATTCAATGTTAGGAAAAAGTTTTTAACAGTAGAGTTAGCGAACAGTTTGGGACAAATGGCACAGAGAAGCTATGGAATCTCCTTTGGAGATGCCCAGAGTGGATAGGGATGTGACCCTGCACTCACTTGGAAGGTGGCTCTGTTTTGAGTGGGGATTTGGAGCAGGTGTCCTCCAAAGGTCCCTTGCAATCGAAATTATTCAGTGATTCTTGATAAGAATATTCTTAATGGGTATGTGGGTTTAGTCAATTTGAATGTGAATTTATTTGAATTACACAAATAACAATTTAGATAAAATGAGTTTATTTAGAACTATAACACCTTTTCACTAGATGACAAATAAAAGAACACCAAAATAAACAAAAAAACCCCAACTAAGCTTTGCTAATCCTTTAAAGCCAGGAACTGCAAAAGGCAAAACTGTTTTGCAGACAAATTTTAGTAATCTTTTCATCCTGCTTTCACAAACCTCTGGGGAAAAAAACCCATTTGCTTGTCTTGTGCCCTGAAAGCCAGCAAGTTTGAACTTGTTCTAAGTAAAAAGAAAGATATTTTCAGGAGTCCAGGTCTTTCATGGGGATTACTCTTCCAGTGCATTGTTCTCTGTCAGGTGGCAAAATACCTCATAAAGTCTTTGAGCTTCATGTGATGTCATTTGGGTGAAACTTAATGGTCTGTGATATACAAGGGGTCAGACTAGAGGATGTAGTTGGGAGAAGGGCAATGTGAAACTAGGCAGAACTAGACAAGTTTATCTCTCATCCCATATGTGTATGGTAAAATGGAGTACACTGCAAAATAAAGCCCAACACTCTGAACGTGTTGTGAACCCTCTGAACTTTCCTTTCCTTTGTTCCTCAGAAGAAAACACTGTTGTAGTATAGCTGTCTGTTTAAACAAAAACAAATTGACCTACTGTTTAAATAAATATATTTCTGGATTCTGATTTATGTCTAAAACAGTTTTGGTCTTTATTTTCAGGATCTTTTTAGGAAGACTTTCACAGAGTTGTTGAGGGAGCCAGTGTTGAAAGATCTGTTGTGAAACACTTACTTGTTTTTACTAACCCTGGCAGAGATTTTAAGTTTCATTTTCTGTGCCCTCTGAACAATATTGATTGAGATGAGGGAGTGCAACATTTTATATGCAGCTCAGAGAGGAGGTTAAAAGCTTAGAGGGAAACTTAGTTGTTTTTTTATTTTTTTGAATTTGAGTGATTTATAATAAAGAAGTAGTTAATTCAAAGAAGTCAACGTCGTATGTGGCTTTTTGCTACAGCTGCAGCCCCAAAGTAGACAAACAGCTTTGGAACTTTTTAGCAGTGAGCTTTTGACAGCTGTGGTGCATTTTGCTGAAGGGGAATAGGTCTCATCTGCTCCGAATGAGGAGGCTGAGGTGGTTTTCAGTCATTTATCTGACTTTTGTTTTTTCTTTTTCTTTCCTCTTTTTATTACTGTTGTCCCATCTACCCTGCAGAAAATGACCACGCATAGTGGATGCCCCTGCTGCAATCAGCCAGTTGCATGTTTTAGTGTTGTCACCTACTGTTGGCAGGCATTTGCACTACTAGTGTTTTACATGCTGAAGTGCAGGTTTATTTCTTTGCCTTTATCAGACCTTTAAAACCCAATGTGATTAAAAAAATCAGAAAGCAAATTAACTGCAAATTAAAGTTTCACATACAAATGAGATTTGCCATTCTAACTGCTGAGTTTCTGAGAGAATCTCAAAAGTAGATTATTGACATAGTGTAGAGCCAGTCCTCAATAGCATAAATGATTATGGAGATAACAAGTTAAATTTAAAAGGACAGTTTTTGTCCGGAGCAGCAGCAGTTCAGCTAGACATCACTGAAAGTGCCAGTAAAATGTTTCTGTACTAAACCTGAGCTTTGCTATGTGAAATTGCATTGCGAGATCTTGGTTCGTTGGAAACTAAGATGATCATGATGAAAATAGTCTGTGCTTACTTGAGTCTGAGCATTACTTCTTTGATTACTGTTTCCTTTCTCTCTTCCTTCTGTTTTTTTGCATCTGGGAGAGACATGAATATTTCTCTTTGCTGCGCTCTAGCAACTTGTTTATCTACAGAAGCAGAGAGAGAACTTAGGAATTTTTACTGATTTGCTTCTGTATTTTTTTCTTTCGACCGGTGGGTGTGATGAGGTGGAAGAGATTATGAGATAGGCCTCTGCTAGAACGTTAGGTCTGAAGGACAAGTTCATAAGCTGAGCTGTATAAATAAATGCGTGAAAAAGGAGGGTTCTGTGTGAAGCTTTTAATGTGATTCAAACCACTGGTCGTTTTGGGAGCCTGGGGACTATCCTGCCTCCCACCATAATGAGTTAGCTACAAGCTTTGCAATGCTATCTAGCCACATTCATGATGTGGTTAGAGTTAGTTTACTCTGGGGAAATTGTGACTCAGTCCCTATACCAAACATCCTTTTTCACTAATCCAGAGAAATCTGCCTATGATGAATTCATTTTATCCAGCCCAGGTGTCTCATTGATTTCAGGGGTTAGAAGCTATGCCTATTCTGCCAGCAGGCTCAACCCAAGCTGGTGACAAACATTTTCTTTGGATTTCAGAGTTTTATTTTAAAAATAAACACAGTGCATAGTATTAGCATAGTTTGTTCCACTGTGAGATATCCATTTATTAAAGAAGTATCACATAAGCTCTTGCTGTCTTTGTTTTTTTACTGTCTTGTGTTGTTGAGGCAACTAAGTAGACTTCAAGTTTTAATAGTATCAGAACTGTTTTAGTAGGTGAGTTTGATTTTTCTAGACAAACCACTGTTTCCAAGAAGGCCTGAGTATCTAATGACCTGTATATAAGGTATTTCTTAGAATTAGTCTTCTAACAGACAAAGTTTCAGTTTCTGAGCTAACTGTTATCAATATATTTTATTGCCTATTTCAAGATATGATATTTGCTTTTGCTCAGAAGTGCCATTTCAGGTTGTTGAACGATCACCCAAGGACTTCTCTTTTTTCTTCCAGTTTCTGTGCAGATAATTATATTCACAATAGTATTTTTGGTTTTATTTGTGTAGTTTTGTCTTCAGGAACTGAGGCGGCAGTTTCCTGGGAGCCACAGAGTTAAACGATTAACTGGAATGCGATTTGAAGCTATGGAAAGGTAAAACCTGAATTTAAAAAAGTGTACTTTTTGTCTGGAAAGGTGCTTGCTGTTTCTTAGAAAGGTGTTAAGGCACTATAAGAACATGACAAGGCATTGCTGGGCAGTTTCTTTATAGAAAATAATGGTGTGCATGATCATATTATAAAGTTTAAACATTTTTATTGCATTTTTGCATGTACTGTGCAGTGTTACATTTTTGCAATCTTCCCATCAGACTTCATAGATCAAAAACGTCTCTTACCTGACAGCATAAGTCATTATACAGTAAAACACTGGGCACTTTTTTGGCAGTCTGAGGTATACGTTTCATCTCACAGAGCTATATCAGCATATGAAAATCAGTGTCAGCGATTTTTTGCTTTCATTGTTCTCCGATGCTCCTAATTACTGCAGGATGTAGCTCTTTTCCCTTGTTTTCTGATTGTGGATAAATCCAGTAGAAATTAATAAGGATTGAATCTATAGAGTTTGTTATAGAAACAACTCAAAAAATGTATGAATAGAATGGCAGAACCTAAAAATCAGACTGACCTTTTTGAAATATGCTATAGAAGGGTTATAACATGCCAAGTTTAACAGGAGTTATTAAAATAATGAATAGCTTGAAAGCTTGCAGCTTTCAAGATGAATGAACTCAGGGCTTGAAGGTGCTTTTTTAGTCTGTTCAGGATGCTGGTTGAGAGAGTCCCCTGGGAGAGAGTTCTGAAGGGCAAAGGGGTCC
>Ga0181612_175253_pt1 | contig 11243 bp, 6 predicted proteins | sample HoacroProtozoa21_FD_119630 | JGI IMG/M metagenome (GOLD analysis project Ga0181612, IMG submission 119630) | Hoatzin crop microbial communities from Cojedes, Venezuel. Combined Assembly of Gp0051906, Gp0051904, Gp0051908 | reverse complement strand
TAAAAATGAAGTGTTGTGTGGTTTTGGTTGTGGGTGGGGGGGAGGGGGGGGGGGAAATGGAGGGGGACAAGAGTATGATTTTTTTTTTTAGGTTAGTTGCGTTCCCTAGTGATTGTGCTGAGTGATGGAAGTTTCATATAAAGTTCAGTGACACTGAAAACTGGTTCATAACTCAGTCTGACAGCTAGTATGGACTCAGAATTGCTCTGCTGTAATCTACCTTGTCTTCGTCGGTTAGCAACTATTATCCCAATTACAGCTGTGCCAAATATAGGCAGAACAGATGCTTCCCATAACCAATAACTAATTTCTAACTGTAAATTTGTAAATACAGAAACACTGATTGCCAATTCAAAGTGCGTCACTTCAGTGGTTAAAAGCAAAAAATGTTTGTTAAACTATGATGTGGCCTTACCAAAACAGACAGTACAGACAAGCCAAAATCTTTATTGATAGTTTCTGGGGAAAGGGGATTACAGTGATCAGGCCAGGTAAAGATTAAACTAAAAGGTGGAGGAAATCCTGACAGAATCCATTCAGATAGAATTTCAGTTCCAGTTACCTCTGATGGAGAAAGATACATCAAACAGAACAGTTACAGTAGATGTAGAGTTATAAAATAAAATAATACCCACTGAACAGAATATGCCTGTAATTTCCACGTGTTAATCATAAACAATTTAGCAAAGCTGTCAAGTCAGAGATATGAATAAAGACAAAAAAGTGAAAAATGCCTTCTTGCTTCTATGAATGCTTGTCTTTTGGGTACTAGCAATAGTGCCTTAATAAGTACTTTCAGATAGAGGAAAAGTATTTCCTGTGGAACTGTAAGAACAGTTGTGCCAGAGCTCTCGCCCAGTGTCATGGTACTAAATGCATTTAATAGTGGACGGCGAGGAAACAGGGTAATAATATAGCAATCTCTATAAGTTCTTGGAATAGTTTATTTTTCTACATGATACTGGTATGGCCACAAATTGTCTAGATACAGGTTTTTCAAGATTCTTGTTCAGAATTAGAAAAGTAAATGTGTTTTTTTGTTAGCTGAAGCAATTTGAAAAGGACTATAAAACTAGAAAGGTTTAAGGAGAAAAAGACGGGGAAAGGTTGATACCTTGAATTTATCACAGGTACTGACAACTGTTTTTATTTCTATGGGAATTGACCCTGACAGCAATGGTTTTGTTTCTATGGGAATTGACCATATTTCTCTTTGGTGTTCCAGTCAGCCTGTATGATTGGAAAATAAAACAGACTGCTGTTTTTTTTTGTTTAAAAGCTTTATTAATTGAATGAACAGGATAGCATTCTTTACTTTTCATCATCGCATGTTCCTGAGAAGCATGTAATGAATTAGCCTGTTGATCCTTGCCATGGCTTCAAGCTTGGGATGGGAAACCTCAGTTTGAAAATCCTCACATTCAGAAGCATACTGAGGCTGGATTTCCCAGTTACTGAATGAGTACAAGTATGATACGATATTTAGTAAGGTTAACCATGCCTTCCTTTTTTTCAGTCCTCACTTCCACATTTTTCAATTAAAGTAGCAGTGGCTGCTGAATGTTGTGTTGACCTGATGTTTTAGTGTGTTTTAGCTGTACTACAGAATATCTCCCATTGCAATTGAGGCCTTGAGCAAAGCGTGACAATGCGGATTACTAATGGAGCTAAGTGTCAAACAAGTGTGTAGTTGCTCAGCCATGCCAAGATGGCAACAGTCCTGGCCATTCATGGCAGCAGAATGCTGTGCATCTTGAGAATTTTCCTAGGGCAATCGTTTGTGTCAGCAATCTCTTCTCGGGATGTTCTGAGGCTTATAGACTTGAATTTTGGTACTTAGATTGCTTCTGACTGCCACATTTGGTGCCTAGGAGCCTCACATCTGCAAACCAAAGTTAGATTAGAATTTTTGTCAGCTTTCATGGCTCTTAACTTCAAGTTGCTCTTTTTATAATTTTTAGCTGCAGATACTTTGGAAGCATAGAATATTTGGAGATGTATTTTTATTTATTTGCTTCCAGTTGTATTCCTGCCTAAATTGTTCAGACAACGGATATTTTCAGGAAGAGTGTCACTGAAGGTGTAATTAATAAAAGTTCCCAAGTCTGGAATGAAGTCAGTTTCTTCTGAGGTTTACAGCCAATAGGAATAACATTTTATTCTTTATAATGTTCATGATGGTTGGTAACACAAAAAACCTGAAACTGCATTAAGAGGCAGTGCTGACTTACAGACAGGACAGATCACACTCAATTCAAGAAATTATGTAGGGCTTTGACCAAGACAATTAAATGTTTTAGTCATAACTGGTTAAGATTGACTAAATTTTTGAGAGATTATCTGTTTTAAGAAAGTTAAGTTTTATCTCTTTTTATTTTCTGGTAGGCTTTATAGGTGTGTTTTGTTCAAAATTAGCTTTGTTTTATGAGAGCTAGCTAACTCACTAAATAATTCCCTGTTAGCCCCTGAGAAAAGGCAAGAGTACGTACAGGATAACTAATATCATTATAAATTTGAGAGACTGAAGCATAAATTTCCACTCCAGAAGGAGAAGACCTTGACTTCGATTTCAAAAGGAGAAAACTGGTGTGGAAGTTTTGCAAAATCGTGCCATTTATGTGGAATAGGTGCAGTCAACCTAGGAATTGTGGCACAATCTATTGCCTTTTGGTTTTCTTTTTCTTTTTGCTCCTGTGTAAAACAGATTTATGAAAAATACTTGAACAAGGAGTTAACCAGAAGTGTAATCACATAAAGCTGTTATATAAAGCCATTATATAAAGCTGTCACATGCTGACAGTATGAATATTGTATGCATATCTGGTGACCTCATGTCTTTCTATTACTTTCTCTAACCGTATGACTGTAAGTAGGTATAGATGTGAAATACACATAGAATGTTACGTAATAGAAGTATATGTAACAGAACTATGCACAGAGAGATGAGGAAAGGTCTGAAGCAGGTTCTGTACAAAGAAATATGAAATACACAGGACTTCTAAGGCTGCAAAAGGCATGGCTGGGAAAAAGGTGGAAGAGAAAGGGGAAAATATCATAGGGATCCGTGATACAAGGTATGACATACAGAAGACCCGTAAGGAATGGAAATTTATTATTTTCCAGCTATAATTTTCTAATATCTTCTCACATCTTATCTCTCACTATGGTACTGGGGTTCTGAAATTGCTACCTACCTTCCTGCTCAATATTGATAAAGAGGACATCTGCAGGTTTCATGGACAGGCCTAACCAAGGCAGACCGCTGCCTTTGTCCATTTCAGTGAAGCTTAAAGATCATCCCTGATCAGCAGGCACCTCCTGAGAAGCTCTTTTCCTCTGTGCCATCTGTATAATCCTCTGCCATCACAGAGGGAGACGTTGGGGTCTAGGGAGCAGGGACTTCTTTTTGGGGAGGAGGGATATATACTCTGCAGCCATCTTCATCGTCTCACGCTCTGGCAGCGGTAGGAGGATCAGCCACTCACTCCTGGATTTTTGGCCTGACACTAGGGCCTGTTTTTGTCCCAGTTCATCCCATCATTGCAAAAGCAGCAGACATCAGGCAGGCTCCTCCCTGCTGAAATAGCAGCAGCCTGAGAAGAAGCTGCTGCTGCAGTGCTTAGAAGTATAGATAGCATTGTGTGCAAGAAGGGGTCAAAAAGAATACTTTTGGAGAAAGCAGTTGCCGGCAAGCAGGATGCTTGTTCCTCAGTCGAGGAAATAAGGATGTAGTGTCATTCCATCCCAGATCCGCAGGTCTTCAAACCGCTGTTGATACCCGACACTCCTTTTGTCACCGTCAGCCTTAAAAAGATGAGAGTAACTGCTCCTGTTCCCTTTCCTTTATCCCGCTGAACCCTCCTACTCTTACCTCCTTCTAAACCCACAAACCTGCACTGACCCTTTCCACCCCCATCATTTCTAAATATCAGTTTCTAAACCCTCTACTTAGGTTTCCAAACCTTACTGCTCTCTCTGTAATCAACCCTGCCAATGACACAATATTGAATTTTCACCTCCAGGATAAAGATGAAGTAAATCTTTGTCCATAAGGAAGCACAATTCAGTTTTACACTGAATACTGGAAAAATCTAGAAGGTTGTACTTCCCTACCTGTGCCCACTGTTTTGTCTTTTTTTTTTCTCCTGTATTTTAGGCATGACCAGATGTGCATTGGGAATGCTGTTTGCTACTCCCTTGGCTGAAACACGGTGAGTGACCATATGAATACTTCTGTTTAAATTAAAATGACACAGATTCACTTGAACCCTTTGCATGGTTTTATCTGTACCAATTTTGATAATTACAATGTAAAAGTCCATGTACAAAGAGTTATTTAATCTCAGATGATGAAAAGTAATCTTTTAAAGAATTCAGTTAGGATTATATATAGTCCTCTGATCATTTCTTCTGCTTGTGCATGTGGTGATGGTAGGGAAACTATCTTAGTTTTTGTACTGTCTCCTCTTAAATTAGTTGTATATTGCCTAGCATAAGAAATTCCAGTAGTCAGATAAGAATTCTGAGTTCTATTGCAGTACATAAGCAATTATAACATTTAGAAGTGAAACTGTAAAAATTGCTTTTACCGGTTTGCTTGATGTTCTTCCCTGAAAAATTTAGTAGGAGATCTTGGTGTGGATATTGTAAACAATCTCCTCTTATCATGACTTAAGAGGAGTGACTGTAGCCTTCATAATCTACAGAAATGCCTTAATGTGAAAAAGATGACACTGTAAAAGTTGCATTACTCTTCAGTAGAATGCATTCATCCACTTTATTGTATATATCACCTCTTCCCTAAGAAACATAGTTCTACTTCAGTGACCTGCTGGCATAAATGAGGATTTTAAAATTCTGGAGTGAGAGAAGATCTGCTGAAAGAGCCTCTGAATAACAATTCTCACGTAATCAGTGAACATTCTCCAACCCCTGATAGCGATCTAGCTGAAACTCCCCTCGGGGATTTCTGCGTTTCACAATCTACAGTGCAGAGAGATGGCACATTTATTTAATTCTTACATAACAACGTCACAGAGTTGCTGTAGTTGAAGCTCTGAAAGATTTCCACGAAAAATTTCTTTTTTTCAGGGGTTTATAGCACTAAGTTAAGAAAAGGCATTATAGTAGAACTTGCTGCACAATTGTATGACATTTTAACGACTCTTGAGGAGGCTTAAGACTACTGAATCTGTAAGGAACTGTTGAACATTGAAGTGTAATGCTGCCTTTTCTGAATTAGGGTACAAACCACACCAGCTATTTAGTAATTAGTTGGCTGGTCATGTTCAAGTCCCTGTCAACCGTAATGTCCTCTTGTAACACTGTAGTGAAGCTATTAAACATCAGTAGTCAGAATAGGTTAGGAATGTGCCATAGGATGTGTTGGGGTAGCACTCAGGCTGTGCAACACAAATCTTGAGCGTGGGTGTGGGCTCAAATTCAAATGCATTGCTTGGCAATGTTCTACATACTAAACTCACAGCCAAGTGACCCTCAGGGAATACCTGTGTAGGAAACTGAAGCCTGTGGTATTATTACAGATCCTCACTGTGTTAGTGATCTGCAGTTTGAAATGGGTTAGGTACGTTGTGTCTAACCCAAACAGGTGTATGTCTTCTTCTAGGGAATTCTGTGCTGACATTGGTGTCTCCGAGGAGGTTTGCTGTCTAACATTGACTAGATGGGATTGGTAGGTGGCTTGGACTACTGACTTGTAACTGTTTTCCTGCCCTAACACTATGTGAATGCAATCTCTGTTGGAAAGCCTTTATTCTCAGCCTTACCACAGCACAGTATTTTACAGTTGTTGAATTACCACAGCTGTGTATCTTTGTAGGAACCATTCAATTTTGTGACTGTGATCACTTGGGATCATTCAAGGTCTGAAGGGTGGAAATGCTAACTACACTACTTCACCGCATTTCGGCTTGGACACGCAGAATTCAATGTGCCTAGTGTTAAAAAACGAGCTTTACTAAGGTCAATTTCATGTGGGAATAATCAGCTGATCTAAAGTTAAAAAGGTCTCTACCGTACCAAAATACTAGTATCTATCAGTCTGGATCTTTCTGGAGTTTAACAGAACAAAGAGAGGCTAAGCATGCAATGTTTTTGATAGATCTTAGTCTAGCAAAAGCAGTTGCAGAGGGATAAATTTGAGCAAAGATGAGTATGAGAGCATATTCATGGTTATTCTGTATAATAAACCTATACTTCTTCTGTGGAAATCAGTTCTTTGTTTCCCTATTTCTATGCTACTTCTGTTGCTTTTCTTTTTGCTTTCTTTTCTTTTTCCTTTTTTTTTTTTTTTTTCCTGAGTACCGAAATGCTGCTCAACAGCTCAACCCGTTTTGGCTATACTGGGAGTTAGATTCAGATCTCCCACTCATGATATGATGTTTCGTGGTAAACGGAGCTTAGTGGATAAGCCTGTCGGGATGGTTCAAGGAGCTGTGACCCTGGTGACCTAGCAAGTCTTTTCCATCAGCAGTGTGGAATGAGACTTATTTCTCCTCACTGCAGTACAAGGCCAGTTATGTGCATCTGTTATTGATATAGATCCTTAAAACAAAACCAGAACAGAACAAGATAACACGCACCCCCTAGCATTAATTAGAGTGCCCTGTCCTTTATTTAAGGTTAGAATGGGCGATTGATTTTAAGTACCACTTAAAGAAAACATTTTGCAAGAGACACAAAAGAACAATGACTTTCACTCTTTAAGAGTGTTTCGAAACCGTTAACCTTCCATGTACTAAAAGTGATCCTGGCTGGCAGAGGAAACTATTATTCCCATTAAGAAATATTTATTTGGACAATGTGAGCTATCTTCTGCTATTTATCTATATTATTCAATAGCACTGATAATACAGACTTAAACCAAGGTAGAAACACAATTATTTACTGTTGTCTTTTGGATTACTTTCCCTCTGTAACAAAGATTAAACATAATCAGTTCCAGCTGGAAACACTTCTGTGCTTCATCAAGGACAAGCTCACAAATTAATTTTACCTGTTATTTATATGGTTTATAAAAAAAATCACTTAAAAGGAATGTAATTAGCATTCCGTATAATAAAATGCTTAGAAAGTTTTTTGTAAGGAGAACTGTTTTCACATCAAAATGTCAGTAGTTACGTGGAAGGAGTGTATATTTATTTTTCTGCAATATAGAGTCTGTTTGGGCTGTTATATGTAAAATATTTAAGTTTTGGAGGTTTTTTCCATCTTTTTTCTTTTGAATATTAGAGTAAGAAAAATACATTATTTACTTACCTGAAATATTAGTATAATAAACAGATGAAGATAACTATAGTGCTGGCTGTCAAAATTTTGGTCAGTTTTTCACACTTGCTTTGAAAGATTTATCGTTATGTTAGTAATTCTGAAAGTAATTCGAACTTGTGAATAGATGTCTAAATAAGAATTTAGAAGATCAGCATTTTATTTTGCAGTCTACGGTGAACAGTGTGGCTGTTCATACTAGTTGTCTTTCTATGTCAGCTTCCTTTGTGTTCTCTACCTCTTTTTTTCAGAGAGTTTACATTTGGATGCCCTTTTTTAAATTTGTTTTGGTGACCAGAACAGTATGTTTGAAAAACCTCTGATGAAAATAAAAGCTTTATTTCAATTTTCTCTTCTTTTCTGGGATCAACCAGAAATGATTGGTTAATAGGATGGATTTTGATGAATTAGTATGGCAAGTTTTTTGATTTAGACTTTTCTGTACCTCAGCCTTTCAGAAACTGTTCACGGAGATTTCGGTAAAAACTCGCTGCACAGAGACTTTAACATACTTTACATTTTTAGTCCATTAAGGCCTGTTAAAGATTCCATATCTTATAATACTAACCCTGATATGTCCATTTGTCGCTTAACATAACAACAGCTGATTTATATTTCCTGTTTTTCTGAGTTTATTGGTTATTTTTGTAGAGTTTGTGATGGTGGGAGACCTGTAGGAGTGTTTTTGGCTGGTGGAAATAATCCAAATGTTGTCTTAGGTTGTGCTCAGTGCTGCAGAGCACTGGCTGTCTTACAGCACAGGGACCTGAAGGATGGCCAAGATCTTGCTCTGCTTACGTTCTTTTCAGTTACAATAAGTGAAAGTCTGGTGTAATTCAGGATCTGGCATTAGAAATCTGGAGTTGTACAGAGATTAGCACTGTTAATTTTTGCTGAGCAAAATGGGCAAACATTTTAATGTGCCAGTTTTAACAGCTTCTGCCATAGAAGATGCAATCTACTGCTTATAACCACAGAAGTGTACCTTAGGAAACACCATTCTATTAGGAAAACAGTCACATTTTTCCCATTACAACTACCACACGCACTTAGAGGCTTTTAAGATAAAAGGAGAGGCACGATATAATTCCCTGATACCACACTGAATTCTTTTCACTAGGAAGGCTGAATAGTTCAAAACAGCAGTTACCTTGAAAATAAATGACTGTGCTGAAAGGAGAATTAATTAATTCAGATAAACTAAATAAACTCTGCGAAGTGACTAATGTAGCAGAAATTACTGGGTGCTGATACTGCTGTTTTAATTATTAAGTCCACATTAATTAATTTCAAAGCTACCTTTTTTGAAACTCACGGCTTGACCAACATTCATAGTATAAATCATGCCAAGAGCCAAATTTTGCTTAGTAACACTTTTGCAAAGGCTGGAAATGAGTCTTCATGCAACTAGATGTGATGAACGTTAAAAGAAAGTGACAGTTTCAATAAACAACATAGGATGCAAATAATTGCATGGTGCTTGCTTGACCACAAACTGAGAAACAGAATTTGTTTGTGCCAACCTATTTCTTTCGCAGGAGGAGCTGGGCTTTTGGTTAATTGTTAATACGGTTCTGAATATAAAGGGAACTTAATAGTTGAGAACTGCAGTACAATCAGTGATCATGGCTACCCATCACTTTGCACAGCTACTGGACACAGTGAGATTCAGCCATGATCTGAACCTTGTTGAACCTGACCTTTGCGTGCTCTGTGCATCATACTCCTCAGCACATCTGTTTTGCTGGTAGTGGATTTTTTAAATTATACTTTTATTTTTTAAACCTTGAAAGATTACTGGATTAGCTCCAAAATAATTTCTCAGTAGGTAGATTTTATAACCCATTCATTGCATCAGTTGAAGCAGTGACTTACGGTCCCAAATGGGTGACAATGGACGTCTATCATAGTTATGTGTTGTGTTACATTTCATAGTTGTTCTAGTGTCGATGATTCTTATACAGCAGGACATAAATATCATAAAATCTATTTATACCATACTTTGTTCCCCAACATGTGTGAAGGACTGTTTCACGTATTGCAATGATTGAAGTACTTATTACATATGTCTGTTTGGGAACGTTCAGCAGGACTTTTATTCTCTATGCATTACTCTGAAAAGACAGAAAGAAAGGTATTATGTATTTAAGACTATCTGTCGTAGTGGTTAGTTCTATAAATTGCTAAAAAAAGTACAGCCAGTAAATTTACATCTGCTGCATCGCACAGAAGACAGCAGTAACATCAATACAGTAACTAAAAGATTCCCGCAAGGATTTTGTTCTCTAATCCCTCATCATTTTGTTTCATTTTTAAAATGAAAACACCTGTAGCAGTAATTTCTCCTGACAAGCTGAAAGACATCGAACAGAGAACAAGTTTAATAAAATGCTTTAATTACCATCTTTAGTATACCTTCACCATGTATCAACACCTCTCATGAACATCTTAATCAAACTTGCTTTTTCTTGTTTTCACTTGACGCAAATTTACATTTTTTGGAGAACTCTACATACAACATCAAGGACCAGGAAAGAGAAAACCACAAACAAAACGGCTGTAACAAAAACCCTTACCAACACTGCATGTCGCATACTCAAACTGAGAACATTTGAGGACAGAACAAACTTCCTCTCTGGGAGTGAGGCATTGCAAAGCTCAGTGTTACAGTGCCCATGTCATTTTGCAACTCTAGCACTGAGGTCGCTAAACCTGAATGCTTGAGAAATTAATATTAGTAACACACTGCGAGAGCCTCACACAGCATCAGCATTGCCATTACAGCCTAAGTACCGTATGCTTAGTTTTAGCTCAGAAAGAATTTTTCATGCCATGTTCTTCTAATCCACTGAATGTGGATGTTTTACAAAGGGAATGTTGGCATGCTCTTAATTGTGACAACACAGGCATCCTGCTGCATGAGCCACCGCGGGTGATGCAGGAAGCAGTTTAAAATTCTACATACTGCCCGGCATTTCCCAAACGCAGCATTCTGGTGGGCTGACCTTGGCTGGGTGCCAGATGACCACCCATCTGCTCTCTTATCCCCCCTCCTCAACAGAGCAAGGGGATAAAATAAGTTGAAAAGCTCGTGGGTCAAGATAGAAACGGGGAGTTTGCTTACCAGTTACTGTCACAAGCAAAACAGACTCAACTTGGGGAAAAATAATTTAATTTACTGCTAATTAAAAAGAGTAGGATTGTGAGAAACAAAGGCAAAAAAATCAACACCAAAACTAGAAAATACTTTCCCTCTTACGCCTTCTTCCCAGGCTTAAGTTCACTCCCTTATTCCTGAATCCTCTACGTCCCCATCTCAAGTGGTGCAGGAGGGATGTGTAAGGGGGGATTGTGGTGAATCCGTTAACGGTTTCTCACTGACATGTCTTTCTCCTCACACTATTTCCTCACGCCAACATGAGTCTTTTTCATGGGCTGCAGTGTGGATGTCTGCTCCACCATAGTCTCTCCACAAGCTGCAGGGAGTGGTTTGAGTTGGAAGGGACCTTTAAAGATCATGTAGTTCCAACACCTCCTGCTATGGGCAGGGATAGCTTTCACTAGATCAGATTGCTGAAAGCCCCTCTGGTCTGACTTTCAGTGCTTCCAGGGATGGGGCACCCACAGCTACTCTGGGCAGCCTATTCCAGTGCCTAACCACCTTCCTGAGATTCACATTTACTCACTGCTCAAACCTGACAAGATCTCTCTGGATGCCATCCCTTCCCTCAAGCATATCGACTGTGCCATTTGACTTGGTGTCATCCATAAACTTGCTGACAGTACGCTCAAAGTGTTCAGCCGGCTGAACATGAGCCAGCAGTGTGCTCAGGTGGCCAAGAAGGCCAACGGCATCCTTGGCTTGTATCAGGAATAGTGTGGCCAGCAGGAGTAGGGAAGTGATCGTGCCCCTCTACTCGGCACTGGTGAGGCTGCACCTCGAGTACTGTGTTCAG
>Ga0181612_162538_pt1 | contig 11243 bp, 20 predicted proteins | sample HoacroProtozoa21_FD_119630 | JGI IMG/M metagenome (GOLD analysis project Ga0181612, IMG submission 119630) | Hoatzin crop microbial communities from Cojedes, Venezuel. Combined Assembly of Gp0051906, Gp0051904, Gp0051908 | reverse complement strand
TCAGCCCCCCCGCAGCCCCGGCTCACCCCCTGCCCGGCTGCAGCCCCCGCTCGCCGTGCCACGGGCTTATTGCTTCCACAGGTATTTGTTAGCCAGGCAGGGGATCTGGGTGTCTGCTCTCGCACGGTGGCAGCGGGTGTGCTGGAGCAGGCGTTCGGTTCAAACTTATCGCCTGGCTGTTTTATCTGCTTTCAAGCGCAGGATGGGGAGTCACCAGTCTGGGTGACGGTTGATGAGTTATTCAGAAGCTCTTCTCCTTTCTGCCCCTGCCAGCAGCCCGTGCAGAAGCTGAAAACCCTGCCCTGGTGTTGCCGCTGCCGGGCGTATGCGAGACCAGCCATGTGGGATGGAATCGGCAAGGAATTATACAATAACCAATTTAACTTCTGCTCAGTGCATCATTGCTGATGTCAGGCAAAGGCACGATCGTTGGTGGCCTTGAAAAACAAGATTGTTTGCTGAGGGTTGGTGGGCAGCGCTAGGCTGAGCTTTGCCTCTGGTCTGGGTTTGGATCGGAGATTCCTGAACTCGTCTGCGCTGAGCAATGCCCTTATCGAGAGGTGAGAGGGAGCTGCCAAGCGCAAGCGCTCGAACATCTGGTTTGTGTTGCGACAGTCCTGTAGCTGTCGCTTGCCAAAAATGGATTCAAAAGGTGGGCCTGTGCCCCGAAGAGCAAAGACTGGCCTCTAAATTAGTTTTCTGAGAACTAATTTATGTTGCATTCTGTTTGTTGTACTGCAAAAGGCCAGTCTTAATACAAACAGCACAAATTTAGGCTGAAAATGAGGGAATGGTCTCTTTCCAACTTGGGAAAGGAGGGAGACGTGCTTCTCCCTTGACTTTTCTTCCTCTTGTCTCTCTCAGAAGACCGGGTGGTGAAGGAGACAGAGGAGGTGTTTCGGAGCTATGCCTTCTACCGCTACCAACAGGAGAGAGAGGAGAGCGGGGAGGAGGTGCCCATGGACCCAGAGATCGTGGAGATCCAGCAGGAGCTGGGCAGGTAAAACTCCAGCACCAACCGTACACACGTCCCTCAACCCCATTGCGAGCCAGGGTCTGTTACAGACCCACCCTCAGTCCTGCTGACCTGTCCCTAACGCCGTCTTCCCTCTGGGCAGCACCGGGAGCCTGGTGGGAAGGCGCCTGGCCATCATCGGCGATGACATTAACGAGCGGTACGACGCGGAGTTTCGCTGCATGCTGAAATCCTTGCAGCCCACCAAGGAGAACGCCTATGAGTACTTCACCAGAATAGCCTCCAGGTAAGGCCACCGGCTCCCTCGGCGTGGGCTGAACGCCTTCTCCTGGAGAAGACCAGGGAAGGAAAGGTCAGACGGGGTGCGATGCAGTCAGTTAAACCCTCGCACCCAACCCGGAGCAGCTGCCTCCCCGGCTCTGCCCCAGCACGCAGACCCTCTCCACTGACTTCACCCACTGTCCCTGGGTTGAGCTCCCAACGAGCTCCCCGTGACGGTTCCTGTGTTTTCTGCCTGTCTGCTCTTCCTGCTGCGCACTGTTTGGACAGTCTTCACCTGACAGTCACCTCACTGTCCTTGCACGAGCCGACTGGGGTCAGAAAGTCTGGGGGATGTGCCTGGGAAGCGTGGCCTGTGCGTCAGCAGCCAAGTCAATGTCCCAGCTCCCCATCAGGGGTACGACCAGCCCTGGACCAAGACAGAGCTGCTGCCGGTCCCACTGCCGCTTGCTGGGTAGCTGGGGAGTCCTGGTGAGTCAGGCTTTTGGAGGCACAAAGCAAACACAGCTGCAGGATGCGGGGGTGGGCAGGAGCTTGCTGTCCATGGCGTGGGCCACACAGAACAGGATCGGACTAACTCAGGATGGGGGACGCTCCACGGGCTCGCAGAACCTGCAGCCATCTCGTGCAGGCGATGCACGCCCAGCTCACCCGCTCCAAGCACAGCACCAGGGTGAAGGCCAACACCTGAACAACGTACTGCCCCGCTCGCCTGAGGTGCAGGCTTGGATCGAGGTGGCCGTCCAGGCGTTCAATCCTCAGCCCTCTCTGTCTGTAGGGAAACCAAGACGCTACGCACGTTAAACGGTTTGCCCAGGGTCACGCAGAAGACCTCTGGAAGAGCCAGAGGAGAAGCCGGGGTCTCTGGGCTCCCAGGCTCCATCGCTCCCACAGACCCCGTCCCCGTGCACCCTCCGCTCGGTGTTTGTTGTCTAACTGCCTTTCTTCTGTCCCCTTCCTGCTCCCCTCTCCTCGGGAAGCCACGCTGCGCTGTCTGCACCGCTTTGCCAGCCTGAGGCGGTTAACGCACCGCAGACAGGTAAATTAACCTCTGTCCCTCTCTTTGTGCTGCCTGTTTCTCTCCTGTTCCTTCCCGGGCTCTAACTGCTCCCTCCCTCTGCGACCTGCACGGTGGCAGCTCCACACCAGGGTTCTGCAGAGAAGACGCTTCCCTTCGGCTGGGCAGACAGGGACCGCCAGGAACAAGGGTACAAGATTAAAACACAGGGCCTGAGTCTACTCTTTTTTTTTTTTTCCTTCTTGCTTGCCTTGCTGGAAACCAGGACAAAAAAACCCACCTTCAAAAACTGGTCTAGATAAATGAGTGCCAAACCTGCAGACAGCGATGTGGTTTGTGCCCACAGCAACCCAAACCTGGATCAGGAGCGGCAGGCACTGACCAGGCACATTTTGGAGCCCCTCCAGCCCTTGGGAGTGTCAGTCTGAGGCAAGATCAGATCAGGTTTTGGCCTTGGAAGAGTTTGTCTATGCAGGAAAAGGGAAAACCCTGTTCGAACATGCCTTGTCCTTAGATATATTTAAACTTCCTTACCTCCAGGTACAAGCGAGGGATGCTTTGGGCAGGTGGGTGGCAGTTCCTGCTCCTGGCTCCACGTGGCAGCTGCTGAGCTGGCTGCAGCTTAGCCCACCACCAGCTCCAGGTTACCTTGTACAATAACCTTGCCCATGGAAACACAGGACCTACAGGCAGATGATGCGCCCTGCGTTCAGGGGGTGACCTGAGGGGAAGGCAGGAAGGTGGCAGGTCAACAACAACCATCGCAAAACTTCCCCTTCAGCAATTCAGAGCCTGTGTAGACAGGATTTGGAAATTTCCTTTTCCCTGAGGACATCCCTAACCCACCCGGCTGAGGCAGGCAGCAGTCATGACCAAGACCGTGTTTGTTCTGCTCTGAAAGCACGTCGGGTGCTTGGCGGCCACGTGTCACTTGGCCACAAAATGACTGCGTTGTCTGTGCGGCTGGGATGCACCTCGAGGACTAGCGCAGCATCCCCAGCCCCACTCGGCAACCGGCACAGAGCCCACGGCCTGGGCAACACAGGGATGCAGGGAGTAGGGAGCTCTGAGCCACGGCAGCCATTTAATGAGACCATCGGCTTCGTTTCAGCTTGTTCGAGAGCGGCATTAACTGGGGCCGGGTGATTGCGCTGCTGGGCTTTGGCTACCGCATGGCCGTCCACGTCTACCAGCACGGCATAACGGGTTTCCTCCGCCGGATCATCTGCTTCGTCGTGGATTTCATGCTCCGGAACCGCATCGCCCAGTGGATCGCCCAGCAGGGAGGATGGGTGAGCCGGCGGGAGCGCAGGGCCGTCTGGGGGGGTTCGGGGGCGAGGGGAGGCAGCCTGGGGACCGCGGCTGAGCTTGGTGGGGTCCCCCGGGTGCAGGCAGAGCGGCAGCCTGGCCCAGGCAGATCTAACACGCTCTGGTTATTCTCTGTTTCTCGTTAGGTGGCTGCACTCGATCTGGACAATGTTTACATGAAGTACATGCTGGTGGTGGTGGCCCTGGTCATGGTGGGGCATTTAGTGGTACGACGCTTCTTCAGGCCCTGACTGACATGCGGGCAGAGGCTGGGGGGTCCGGCCAAGCTCTCTCTCAAATCTCTGCTCTGCATTGACGTCTCCCAAGAGAGGGGGGATTCAAGGAACCTCCAAGAGAGAGAGCAGCTTGGACCTGTGACCCTCCTGCTGCAGGGCCCAGGGTCTCTGCCGCCTATGGAGACACCACCAGGAGCTATGGCAAGAAGCAGTTGGGGGGGTGGGAGGTTCAACTTTGTTGTTTTTGGCCTCGCTTAGCTGCTGAGGACAGAGCATCGCAGTGACACTCCTAGCACGCAGCAGTGAGGCAGAACGGGCTCCTCTGGAGTCAAGATTGTCTGGAGGAACAAAATGTGTCATTGTGATAATGCCAGTGTGTGGGAGCACATGGGTCTTCTCCACTCCTTGGGGCTGGGGCACAGCTCCCTGTTTGCTGATGGCTCTAGCCTAGACCATTCCTGCATTTGAAGAGGGGTTGCAGCCTTGGTTGCTGTGATTGTAAGTCACTGGAGGGGCAAGCTAGCATTAGAGTGCCCGTGTGGGGCTTGCTTTCCCCTTCCCTCTGCTCCTGAGCCCAAGTACTTCAGCTTTCTCTTTCCTTTTAACAAGCACCTCTACCCCTTTTGAAAGAAGCACGCTGACTGCCTGTCCTCTGACAGTCGATGGGAGCAGCTGGCAGCGCTGGCAGGCAGGTTTGCCCTCCCACATCCTGAACCTGGAGACCGCAGCTCTGCCATGGCTGATGCAGGTGCTGGGGTGCAGCCCCACGGCCTTCCATGAGCTCAGAGCTGCGTGCCGGCAGAGCAGGGAAGCACCAGCAGGCTTCCAAACACTAAAACGCCGTGGGGTGACTAACGGTCAGTGCAGGCAGCCTGCCTGCCCTCCCTCCAGTTCTGCTTCCATTCAGTGGACTCGCGTGCTGGCAAACGAGCAGCACAGTTGTGACCCCACTGGTCTCCCTTGCTCTCGGTGGGAGGCACTGGAGTTGCATCCCATCCCTGCATCCGCTCTTTGCCTTCTGAGCTCAGCTGGGCAGGGCGATGCAGGCATGCCCTGGTTAAGCCCCAGGCTGCAGTGTCTTATAGCTGCCCAGTCAGCAGGACCCAGCCTCTCCTGGGCACAGTGTCTTTGGGACATGACTTGACCTTGTTCTGTTCATGACTAATGCTTGAGCAGGAGTTTTTGGGGAGGGAAGCAGGCTCCACTCTCCCATCCCAAATCCTTCTGACTTTTTTTGCAAACAGAGAGAGCACCCAGCGTGGACTGCATGGTTTAGCTCTTGGCCTTTTTACTCCGCGTGACTCTGTAAGGCTTCAAACTGTGACTGGCCCTGTCTGAGCTGAACTCACCCTATTCCAGCATCACCCATCTCCCAGAGCAGGTCAGCCAGCTGGGGGAGGGAACCAGAGGGACCTCAGAGGGAGGAAACGAGCAGTGATCCTATGTCTGGGCTCCTCTCCTAATACAGACAGAGCCCATCCGGGCTGGAGACCTGACCCGTGGGAGCTGCAGTACCACAGCCTTGAACAGGCTGAGCCCCCCCATCCCCTCTGGGGCCATCCCACCACTGCTGGAGCGGGGAACTCACTGGTTTTGCTACCGCAGAACGGGCTGGGTGACCCCAACGGGCAGTGCTCCCACTCACCCCTGTGGCACCAGTATCACCAAACCGGGGCAGACCCTGCCTGGTGTCACCTGCTGCGGTGACCACCCTGGGAGCCCAAGGTGGGGACCCTGAGAGCAGCCCACCTGCCCCACCAGAACACAGGCGTTCCTGACTGACCCATTGCCTCCCCATATCACCGATCCCTACCTTAATCTTTACCTTCAGATAGATTTTTTTCTTTCCCCCCACTCGGTGCCTGTCCCTTGCTGCTGTTCTGGCACGGCCTGCCCAGGCACAGAGACAGGACGCCTGAAAGCCTTTCTCCTTGCAGCTGCAGAGGCTTAGCAGGACCAGCCATGATTTTATAACGCTCACATCCCTCATGTTTCTGCCACTTTTTATACAAGAATAGTAAACTTTTCAGCCTGTTTCCATATCAGGGTCTTTCTATGCTTATCATTTTGACCCTGATTGTTTCTGCCGTATCCCTTTCCCTGGTGGAGTGCCCTCGACTGTGCTTAATAGAAAGGCATTAAAATATTTGCTATACTATTCCTCTTCTATATATCTCTGTTTTGGTTGCTTTATTTGTTTTCTCTGTGCTGAGCAGCACAGATCTCCAGTGGAGTGTCCACGCTCAGGTTTTGTGGCTGGGCTGACTCTCTTGGAGCAGCTCCGTGCCCACCTAGCTCATTTGTCCCCTCGCCAGTGTATCTCTTTGCATTTATCCACACACAACTTCATCTACGACCATTCACCCATCTTGAGCAGATCCTGAGATTTCCTCAGGACCTCAAGACTCTTCTCTGGTGTGAACCAGTCTAACCAACCTGGTATCACCCACAGTTTCCCATCCCCACACCTTACCTTTTCTGGGTGAAAACACCACCAGATGGAGCCTTTTTGCCACCATGCACATGAACTACTAATTGTTATTTTCCTTTTCTCTTAATCAGCCGCATGATTGATGTGTCACTGTCCTCTAGGCCAGTCCTCTGCTTTGGTTGCGTCTCCAGCAGGACTTCTTCAGAGGACCTTGAAAAGAAAACAGTATATCAGCTTTTATTCACTACTTCCCGACACACTCCAAGAACTCTAATAGATTGGAGGGAACTTTTGCTTGTACAAAAAGCCATGCTGCTTGTAATTTATTCTCATCTTCCACAGCAGGTGAAACACCTTGCAAACTAAATTCAGCTGTAAGGCCAGCAGACTTTAAATAAGGAACATTTTCCAACTTTATGGTAGATGATCAAGCCTTAGTAAAGTCTGTGATACCAGGACAGCGAAGGGAACTTTTAAAATAGGTGCTGTAGCAAAGGAAAGTTTCCTTTTTATCTGTTTTCTCAGGGGATTTGCAGGGAGGATTGTCTCAGGATATCAGCGTATTGTCTCCCTCTGCTGTCACCTCTCCTAGCCTTCCTGACACAGGTTACCAAGCAGGAAAAAAAGCTTGAACTGGGACTGTGAATGGGTGACTGGTCTGTAGTACTGTGTCCTGTCACTGGATGGCAACAGCACCGCAGGCACAGCCACCCGGGTGCTGGCTCCCAGGGCAGAGAGGAGCTGAGCTCCACAGAAGGGGAACCCCCCCTTCCAGGTCCCCCTCTTTGTCCAGGCGACCTCGGTATCCATCAGCTGTGGTCTGCACACCCAAGGGCTGCATCACTGGTTTGTACTGGACTGCTGTTGGGACAGTGCAAGTGCTTTAGGGGGGCAGGGACAGGTTAAAGCAGGGTTGGGTTTGCTGGGCAAAGCAGATGGAGATGAGAAGGCTTGGCCCCCCCCAAAAGCTGATGCTCTGCGTAGGGTTGGTGGACCCGCTCCAGAGAGCCACAGCAGGCAGCGACCTCGCAGCCCCGCTCGGCAGAGTTCGGGCAGGGGCCTGGACAAGGTACCACAGGGCACCTTGGCTGCGCGCAGAAGGCTTTTGCTCTGAGACTGGCAGTGCCAGGAGCCATTTTTACAAAACAAGTATGTCTCTGCTGGAGAAGCAAGAGCTCCAGATAAAACTACGTTCTTGGAATAACGCCAAAATTCCCTTACAGGGCTGAATCAGCCAGTTCATTCTGCAGGGATAAACCCCCGATCAAGTACAATATTTTTAATAAGTGTAAACTTCATTTAACTGCCAGCCCAGTCACATATGGTAGCTTGTACGGCAGCAAGCCCATCTGATGCACTGAACAGCAGGCCCTCCCTGCTGCCAGCTTCCTAGGAACTGTGGTGCTACTGGGGATGACTGTCCCCAAAGCTTTGGCTTCTTCCCCTGGCGAGCAAGGGAAACAGGGGTGGGAAGCCCTCAACTGGAAAATGAAGGCAGCAAGTGAGGAGAAGGCTCTGCCACAGCTGTTCACCAGGAGAGGATTGTTCACTGAATCATTTGGGTTGGAAGGAAAGCCTTACCCCTACTCAAAGCAAGGCTACCTAAATCACTGCAGGGTTTGGTGGACCGCTGCTGAGCAGCATGCCATTTTTCTAGACCCGAGCTGGGGCTGCATCTGAGGAAGGACTGGCTCTCTCTGATGCCTACAGCTTCACCGCACCCACTGGGACCAGTGCCTGCCTGCTCTGCTCACTCCTAGACTGGGCAGGGAGAGGAATCAGAGAAAGGCTTGTGCTATTTCTCTTCTCCACCCAGCCCAGGATCAACAGATGGGATGGCTTCAGCATCGCAGTGCCCAGTGCACCCCAGAAGTGGCAAAGAGGGGTGCAGGCTGCCCAGGCAGTGCTGCCACTCCCTAGGACTGGAGGAGCCATGCATGGATGCAAGCCAGGGCAGCCCCTCGCAGCTCAAGGCCACGGGCTCTGCGCCATGGTTCCTTGTGCCTCTTGCTGCCCACTCCCTGCATATCCAGGGGTGCAGGGAGCAAAGGGGGACTCCTTTTGGTGAGGATTTCTTTGTGCAAGAGTCTACCCCAGGAGCAGTGTTAAGGGAACACAGCACAGGGAGATGCGCAGACAGAAAACTCTTGGTTCAAGCAGAAGAATGTGCGTTTGGGAGGGCGGGCAGAGGAATTTCATTCAGGTTATAATGGGTCCATACAAAAATGGGGAGAGTCTGAAGGAAGAGGCTCACTTACTGAGCCTACGTGAGAGCATTTTTTACTCCCACCCTCTTGCAGCTCTCTGGATGGAGGAACTTGCCCGAGCTATGAGTTTCCTTGTCAGAGCCACCCCTTCCTCCTCACGCCGGGAGCCAAACCCCGAGCCATCCCTGCCAAACACCAGGTACTGCGGGGCACTCCCCAGAAAACCAGTCTGTTCATGGTCGGGGCTGGTGGCAGCCTTCTGTGAAGCTCTGTGCGATGGGTTTTACACATATACTTGAAGTCACACTATCCCTGTGAATTCTGGTTCTTCCCTGCGTTTTTCACAGTAAAAGTGTGTGGTGTTTCACACAGCTCCTTTCCCCGTCCCTCCGGGAAGCCCCAGTCTCTCCCAGCACTGCAGGAAGGGGACGGGGTATATGATGAAGCAGCAAACCATGCTTTGCACTGACTCTGGAGGGAAGGGACTGGTAAACACCTTTTCTTTCCAGGGGGAGGAGGAGAGGAAGACCACAGGTTCTCCCAGTAGCAGCAGGGAGATGGGGAAGGGGCTCAGTCTGCAGGCCAGCCTTTCCCCAGCACAGGTCATCTTTAAATGGCAGGCAAAGGGGCTGTGTGGAACATGGTGGGTTACTTTTACCTGAAAAAAACATTTCTTTCACAAATAATCTGTTTTAAAGTGATATAATATATATATATGTGTGTGTGAAAATAAAAATGGTACATGCAGTGCAAACTCTTTCCCTGGCTGTGCTGAGTGTTTTCTTCCCGAAGCTGTACTCCATTGCAGGGTGCTCTGGGTAGCTCTTGGGTACATTATATGTTCCCCTGCACAAATTTGCACAACATATTTAGTCTCAGTTGCCCCGTTAGTTCAAGGACACCAGGCCTTGGACTTCTAGCATAAAGAGCTAGAGGGGGACAGCAATCTGCTGCTGAAGTTTTGCCCTCCCTGAAAAATAGTGCCTTTACAGCAAATACTGCAGGGCTGAAGAAGCGACCGCTGTAGTAATCTGCGGTCTGATCAGCTGCTCGACCTGCCCAGCAGAGATAAGGATCTTATCTCTGATGTGTCCACACCTCCCGTGCAGGAAACAATAAGGATAGGAAATTGCAAAGGAAAAATCCATTACAGAGGAGTACAGCAGGATTCTCAACTGCCATAAAACACTCCAGGAAATGAAAGGGAAACGTGTTCTTATCAGAAAAGCCCAATACATACAAGATGGGGAGATGCTACCACTTTCCTGTATCAGGATGATAGCAATACCTCCTGCTAGCTGTAACTCCAGCTGACCACACAGAGACCTCGCATTGCCAAGCGGAACCGGGGTTGGCACAAAGATGGGAAACTGGGGCTCCTGCAACAGTCTCTGTCCTAGGCCACCTTTCTCAGACAGCAGCCCAGATCCCCAGGCTACACCACTTTCAGCTGCTTTCACAGGCCAAGGCAGGACAGGAGCTTGTACCAAGCTGCCCTCCCTCTCCTGCCCTGCTCTCCTTCGCTGGGAGACAAGCCTTGCTGCTTACCTCGCCAGACCAGTCTGGATGCCAGCTTCCCCCTGCCACCCCTCCTGGCACTGCAGAGCTCCAGCACTGCCTGTAGTGGGGAGAAGAGGCAGGTGATGGGAAGGGGACAGGATGCTTTTTAACACTGCTATGTGGGGTGTGATAGCTGGGACTGTGTGCCTTGTTAATGAGCACATGGTCACTAATAAGGATGGATACCACCTGTGCTAATAGCCCTTCATTGTCCCACCTGCAGCCATTCCTGCTGAAGCCTTCCCACCTCCAGCTCCCATCACCACAGCCCTCGCTTCTGCGTCTGGGAGAAACCCCAGTCTCTTGGTCACTGGTCATGGTGGGAGGCACGATACCCAGGGCAGCCCCTGCTGCTGCATCAGTCCTTGCTGACAAACATGGAGTGGCCATCCAGTTTTGCTGACCCCACCCTCGCTAAGGATCTGTTCCGGTTGAGAAGAGCAGGGTGGTGGGCAGTGGCAGGTTTTATGACTGCTGTGGGACTCTGCGGGGTAGCAGAGGTGGCTTTACATGGGCGGTGGCTCTGCCCTGTCAGCCTGCGGAGCAGCAGAGCTGTCATCGTTCAGCCAGCTTAGCGACGAATCCAAGTGCCTCCACAGCTCCCATCCGCTGCTCTGCCCCATCCCACGTCACTGCAAGCAAGTCTGTCTGTCCAACAGCGCAACGACAGCCTCGTGCCGTTCCCCTTCATGCACCCGGAGTGCCTGGATTTGCAATTTCTGCCTCTGAACGCCAGCCAGTTCAAACGAGGGAGGAGAGACAGAGGGCAGGATGCCTGCCAGGACGATCTGGGACCAGAAGGTGCCAGAGGGTCTGAACCCAGGCCATGCAGAATTAATCCTGGGGAACGTGTATGCAAGTGTTGGGAGGAGGAGAGGAGATGAGGGCTCTGGTTATAAATTGCTGTAGAAAGAGCGGGGGCTCAGGCTTTCCACACAATCAGCCAGTAGCAGATTAAGCATCGGAATCTAAACAAATATTTACCCTCTAGTTCCTGGTCTCCATAAATAACCGTGTGCACAGTTGCCAGTTGGTACTTTGGGATCGCTGCAGTGAGATTCGAGCAGGATGAGAGTATTCCCAGTCACGCAATCTTGCGCATACCTGGCTGCCCTGACACTCCGCGCACAAAAACTCGCTGCTGAAGCTCTGTCCCTTGCTGTCGCTGCCTCTCTGTGCAAGTAAAGGTAAAACTTAAAAAAAAGAAAAATGGCCCTAATAAAAGAGC
>Ga0181612_159744_pt1 | contig 11243 bp, 5 predicted proteins | sample HoacroProtozoa21_FD_119630 | JGI IMG/M metagenome (GOLD analysis project Ga0181612, IMG submission 119630) | Hoatzin crop microbial communities from Cojedes, Venezuel. Combined Assembly of Gp0051906, Gp0051904, Gp0051908 | reverse complement strand
ACAAGGGCGAATGACTTTAAACAGAAATAGGGTAGATTTAGGCTGGATATAAGGAAGAAATTCTTTACTGTGAGGGTGGTGAGGCACTGGAGCAGGTTGCCCAGAAAAGCTGTGGATGCCCCCTCCCTGGCAGTGTTCAAGTTCAGGTTGGATGGGGCTTTGAGCAACCTGGTCTAGTGGAAGGTGTCCCTGCCCATGGCAGGGGGATTGGAACTAGATGATCTTCAAATTCCCTTCCAACCCAAATAATTCTGTGATTCTGTTATTACAAAAACTGCCATCAAGGAAAATAACTCCGAATGAGCAAAAGACAAGTTTTTACACTTCCCTTTTTCCAGTAAGCAATATTTCCAAAATCTAGTCACACTAGCAAAGACTAATGCATCTACTCAAATACTCATTAATTTTACAAATGTATTTTTTACTTTATATATATGACTCAGTTACAGGCCCATGTTTCTGTCACTGCTGTTCTTGGCTAATATTTAAATTGATTCTGATTTTGAAAAACTTGCCTATTTACTTTAAAAGTTACTCTCATACATCACAAGTTATATTAAATAGAACAGCCATTTTGCACAGCATTGTAATTATAAACAGCACAAAAGACATTCAGCTGAAGATCACAGCTGTTTAAATGTGGACCACGCTATTTAGACAGGCATATGTTTTGTGGAAAAAAAAAAAAAAAAAAAACACAAAACAAAACCCCCAAAAATCTCAACCCAAAACCCAAAGACCAATACCACACCTTTAATCCCAGTTACAAGTCTCCCTTAGTATCAGTAATGTTTAGGGTTATCACGACAGATACTAGCGCAGAGTTTGTACAGAGGTGCTTGATGATATGCACTAAATGTGATTGACACCGCCACCAGACTTCTGCAGCAACAGTAACAACAATACTTGAAGAGCAGCTAACATGTTGAAGGAAGAAACATTTCCTGATTTTATTTATGTGTTTTGAATAAAATACCCTAAGTATTAAAAAAAATAATAATAATAAAATATGCTAGTTTTCTTCCTGTTCATGTTAGTTTCCCATAAACAACATAAAGTTATCAGCTGGTAAAACCCCTTCCTTAGCACAGTCTTGGGTTTATACTACTCTGATGTAATGTAACATTTTTATTTATCGTTCATATTAACACATTTCAAATTGGCTAGAATTAATTAAATGAACTTTGTGAATACAATTCCTAAATAAAAAAAATATAATAAAGAAAATATTGCGAGTGAGGAAGACTAAGCAGAACAGGAATATGGAGAGATGATACCAGCATTAAATTTAAGATAGGAAGTGTTGCACAACTGGTGAAAGTAAACCGAGATGAACATAGACCGGTATATCACGTTTCAGGTAACATGGCCAAAAGCAGCAGTGGTCATTGTGCACAGTCTCATGCGTAACAGCTGTTTGAAAAGGCTGCTAGGGTCTTAGGCAGCATAAGCAAGGGGATTATTTATAAATCAAGAGAAATAAGGGTTCCATTAAACAAAATCCTTGTGTCAGAGGCTATATCTAACTTCTCTGGGTTTTAATCTTTGCAATACCTGTATATATGATTTTAAAGGCTTAGTCTCTGAGCTTGAGCTTTCCTTAACACAAAGCAGATAAAAACGACTAAGCCATTTACCTTTTCAATAGGAAAAAATATGACCAAGGCAATCTTCTAATAGACAAGATTCGAGAAAGGATCAAAGTTAATGGAAGAAACTTGCATATTCTGCAAGGAGGAGGAACGTGTAACTGGAAATAATTGCAAGAGAGAAAGATATAGCAGTATTTATCAAAGGGAAATCTGATGAAATCACAACCAAAATTTATGTCAGTAAGTTACAGGCCAGTAACTTATCAAAAATTAAATACACATATTGCAAAGGAAACATCTTTTGACAAATTGAACTCTCTAGACTTTGACAAACAGGCAATATTTCTCCATGCTCAAAACATTTCTTTCTCTGAAGACAAACTTTTCCAGAAGGCATATTCATTTAACGGCTAATAATAAATTCAGGTATTAAAATTTTTTGTAATTGATGTTTAAACTCATGCTGTAAACGTGACCTACTTAGTTTTTGCTATCAGCTGCCCTGTTAGCTGTCAGAATATTCCACCCATTTGTACAAATGGGTAACTTTGACTAGGAGTTGATTCGGCTACTTGAGTTAGTCCATAAACGCTGTTGAGGCAAAGAAAATAGAAATAGCTGGTTACAAGAATCTAAAATAAGAGGGTGGAATTTGTATTTTTACAGCAGAGCTGTTAATTAAAAAAAGGCTAAGAAGCTCCAAAATGCAAGCTATAGACATATATTACACAGCAGTCTTGAAATGTTGTTAGCAGTTCAGGACACTGAAGTGGAGGACATTCAAATTCTTTAACAGAGACGACCTGGAGCACTTATCTGGAGATTAAAGGTTATTTTATGATGAAAGGCTTCAAGAGTTCTGAATCTGTTCAGTATTTGAAATAAGACTAAAATGATCATAGGAAGCACCAGTGAACTTGAAATACTACTGTACAGATTATAAATGCAGCAGAATGAAAAATAAGGATAGGAAGATGGACAAGGAGGTAATATACCAGAGGAAAGGGAGATGATACTTCTCTGTGTAGCACAAGAAGCAATGAAACACGTGAAGATAGTGAAAAAGACTGTTAAGAGTACTCATAGCTGCTTAAATATTCAGTACCACTATTTGCCAGCTGGTAAACTGGCTGCATCTGTCCAATGCTCCTACTCCACCCAGTTTATCAATAAGCTCTGATTCTGCTTACTGGTCCATACGCATTCTAAACTAAACGATCTTCAACTCCATCTGCTATTATACTGTTCATCTCAGCCTTATCTTCATTCCTTACCTTTGTAAAGCACTTGTAAGCAAAGTTTTACAATCTCCTTATAAAATCCGTGTCCTGGTCTTTCCTCACCAGTGTTTTCTACTACACCGATCTATTCTTAGCCAAGTCTTAAATCCCACCATCCCAACACCTCTACAGCCTTTCATATTACTGTCTACACTCCTTTTCTCAACATCTATTTCAGACTCTGTGGTCCTGTAGTTTAGTTTTCACTCATCACTTTAGCCTTTCAGTTTCTTTTCTCTGTTGTACTGGACTCTCCTACCTTTTAATCTTCTCTCTGGTGAATATGATGTGGATTCAGCTGTAATCTGTGAGTCAATGATTCATCTCTTTTTCACAACCAGGCAGTTCCCTGTTCCGCATGTTTGACTTTGTTTCCAATGCATTACTCTAAATGGCCTGTTAGCAGCTCAGACTTACTACGGCTGGTCCAGAACAACTTTGACTTCTCTAAATCCTTTACCCATATTCTGGTTCATCTATTCTCCAGTGCTTAGCCTCATTAATAGGAAAGTTTCCGCTGTAGCTCAGGATATTTATTAACTCTTGCCCTTCACTAAATTCTTCCTTCTTTACAAAAATCAATCAAACAAACAGCACTTTTTCTCTTCAAAGAAAAGTCTGTCTTTCCTGGTAATAATAACCTTCTTTCCTTCTCCTCAACTCTTCCTCACTTGTCGTAAGCCTCTACTAATCTACTCCTCAGATCTTGTTTCTTACACGTTCAACAAACAGTCTTACCAAAATCACCGTTTCTCTTTCTGTGCTTCATTTTGTAACTTCTTTCAAGCTGCTCCCAAACAATGTGATCTTTATTAGTCACTACATAACCATATTCAGTTTACTTATAAAAAATCCATTTCACAGATTAATGATAATCCAACACAGCCTTTTTGCATGTATTAGAAGACTATTGCAACTGTACTAACAGCAAGCAACTTTCTAATGATAGCCTGAAGTAATCAATGGACATTTTTACATCTGCTTGTTCTGAAGTGCATTTGGTACTTCACAAATACTCAGGCGGTAAGGAAGGTGAGTAAGAGTTTACCATACAAAGACAGAAGCCAGACAGAAGTCTACAGGGAAAAAGTATGTAGGGAATCTGAAAAGCTTTCTCTTCGGACACAGTCTTATCTTTAATAAAGCTGCCAGACATTAACAAGGACAGAAGTGTTGATAACTGAAAATAAAAATTAACTAGAGTCAGTTAAAATGGAAAGAAAAGAATACACAGAGGAAGAGTGAAGAAAAACAAACTCGGTTTTAAGTTCAGATCAACAAGTAAGATTATTAATATAAATGAAGAGGAAAAACTAAATCAGATTAGAAATACATTCCTATGAGAAGCACTACTACTAGTGAGAAATATCATCTGCTAAAGAAAGAAATTAAGAAAAAATGCTTCTAAAAGTGAGTGATGCACAACTCTGATGGTCGATACCACTAGGGATCTGTTGTTATCGGTGCATTAGTTAACGCTTTCTGATACTTCTGTATCCACAAACATTTTCATATCTTTTGTCTCCTATTCTTATTTCATACTAGGTTGTACTCTGCCAAAATATTATGAATGGCCCCACGCAGTATATATAAAAATTATCCCTACCTGTAAAATATTTTTAGAGGCTAGAACTCTCAGCAGATGCAAGACAATATTGTCTCTTTCTTGCTCCCCACTCACTGAAAATATTACTGAGCTTCCTGCTCATAACCATGTGAACAATTCTTATTCCACCAGAAACAAAATGAGTGTTAAAAAAGAAAAAAATCGTATGAAATGTTTTTTACTTTATAGACATCTTAATTAGCTACACGTTAGTGGATTCATATTTCATGTTTACATTTTTTTCAAATGTAAATTTGTCTGCTTAATAGCTAGACTGGATGTAGGCACCTCTTCAAACTTTAAAAAGGTAAGTTTAATGTTTACACAGTCTAAAATTCAATGTATGGTGAACACTAGCACCATATTAGGTAGCCTACCACTATCTATTTAATGCTGTAAAGCCTATCCAAGAGAGAAGTGAGCTCCTATAAAATTATGTACTTTCATTTCACACTAACTTGAAGTGGATACTCCACTGCCGAACTTATTTTGAAACCTACCACAAAAAAATAAGACCTGTTTTCTGTATTATTGCCTGTATAAATATGGCATGAGACACATTATGGCTATGGTTGCAATATAGAAAAGTTCTAATATAATCTCAGGAATGATTTTTGCAATCTTGTAAATCAATTTCATCCCTATATTATCAGCAGACTACTAAAGATTGCCACGTGCCCGTACATATATCTACACATACTTACATGAATGAATGGCAAAACCTGTGTATATTCTGCAAACATACAAAAAAAATGCAACTACAGAAGTATTCAATACAGATACACGCAGAGGCACAAACATGGTTTTAATGAACAAATTAATGATTTAGAAAGAACTTTAATTCCTGTTACCCCTTTCCTCAGGCTTCTAAGGATGGGCAAAGGACAAGACATTCTTGTGAATCTCCTGTAATAATTTAGCAGCAAAGACAATGTAATCATCAAATAAATGTAGTGTTTAGCAAGGCTATACTACATGCACTGCTAATGTTGACACGGAATATAAATTGAAACAGCTGGAGGCAAGAGTTCAGGGCAACTCAATAAATAAAGAATTAGATTGTTTACAGTATAATCACCTGAATTTTGAAGTTGACGCTCAAGAGCCACATAGTTTCAAGATCAGCAAACAAAGAAGTTACTGAAAAAAAATTTATTCCAAGCACAGTTTCAAAAACAGGCATAGACAGAAATTAGTTTTTGAGGATTACATGCAGCATACTCAATCGTTCACCTCGAAACCAGAAATATATTGGTATTCCTTCTCCAAAACCATACCTGCAGGACAACGTTATCCATGAAAGTAAATTATAAAAAATGAGTAGAAAGCATATGGCATGACGAGTTTTAATTTACTACTCCAACTAATCTATTGGGACACTGTTTTGACATGTTTTATTCCCCGTATGAAACTGACTCTTTCCATACAATTTCTTCCAAAATTTGCATTTGGAGTGAAACTATTTTAAAGTGTTTTTAATTAAGCATTTTTGTAGCATAAGAGATACCATATATAGTAGATTTATAAAATACTAATTCAGAAGATTTTCTGCTGTGTCCTGCATACTAAAAATGGAAATTCTTCTATTATGTATACCAATAAAGGAGAAGACTTACTTGAAGAAAAATTACAAAACCTTGACATTTTCTAATACAAAGCTGTTGGTTAACCCTGTCACTCATCTTTATCCATGCAACTTAAACATTTTTATGTTTTTAAAATGGAATAAAAATCTCTCCCCCAAAAAAACCCCCATAGTTTGGCTAAAAAACCAAACCAAAACACCAAAATATCAAAAACATATAAAAAAATATTGACATGACAAGCTTCACACCATGACAGAAAAAAATTATATTGTCCTCTTAACATAGTTAAAAATTGTTTCCTTTTTAATATTAAAAAACACTCCCACTGTAATTCACAATTAAATTAATTTTCTTCACTTCTATTCACATGTGAAGCAGACTAGAAATTGGTTGACAGAAAGCAGTGTCAACATGTAGAGGCACCATCTAGACCCACCTATATCTATTGTATATATAGGTAAAAACATCAGGAAAGAATCATGCTATATTACTCATAATAATTATCTATTTTTTATTACCCCTCACTGATATCGCATTATGTCAGACTGTTTTTGCTGTCTTCTGCAAATTACCATGTTTAGTAGGTGCAAGATACTACTAATTCAAGACAGAAATGTTTACAGACTTAAACAACCATTCACGTTTAAACATTCAGGAAGTCTTACCCGGTTTCACACACTTGTGATGGCTGGATAGCAAAACTGTATTGCAGAAAGTATAATCACCTCCAGACCTCCACCCTGCTCTATGACAGTCTTTCCTACCCTCCAGGCAAGGACAACTGATGTGCTCACTGGCCAGCTCCTGAAATGCTGACCAGTTTTTAACACCAATGCACTGTGGTAAACCAAAGACACACTAACTCAAATGAACAGGTTGGATATGGATATCTTCTCAGGGAAGATGCCATCAGAAGGGTCAAGGCACAAACCTATCCCTCCTCAAGTCATCTCACTTCAATCCACTGTTAGATTACATATTAGTGGAAGAACAAGCTCAGGAACTGCTAAATTAAGCTTGAGATACATAACAAAACAAAACAAAAAAAGTATGTAAAACTTGAAACAACTAAGTTGGAAATGTTGGGAAAACAACTCCCAACATTGACACTTCTGCTTTCAACCTGAAATAGGCCATGTGTCTAAAGGAAAAGCAAAGATAATGGATTTTTTTCCTCAAATTATATAACGGGCTTTTATACAAGATTTAATCAAAAATGGCTGAGTAATATATCCATATCCACATCCTTATTCACGACACCTTTTTCCCACAAAATCCTATGTAAGCAGACATAAGTATATGAAGAAGTCAATCTTCTATAGACTTAATATCATATGTAAGGATGGTATTTTAGAACAGTACAGTTTCACTGTAGTCTTAGGAAATACTCATCATCTGAATAAGTTAGTGCTGAAGTTCAGTGTAAAGCTGAGACATTATGTATGATATCAAGCACAATGAAGCCATGAGGCGTACCAGAATAAATACGACCACCCTTCAAACTGTCTGTAAGGTTTTCTGCCTCTTCTTGTTTCTAGCACACGCATACTTGGCCAACAAATTTCTTAAAACTATAAACCATTGTAAAAAACTTGGTATGCAACTCTTTTTGGGGATGTGAGTAATTTCCTACTGAGAAATTACCTATTGTTTAATAGAAAGTCATTGATCTCTGCCCACCACCTGATTAGTCCAACTGCTTATTTAACACGCTGGGTGATAACAACACTTTATCTCAGAAATTACCCTTGCTGAAGCTAATGAACATCATGTTGTAATTTTAACTAGATTCAGATTTATCTCCAGTCCTAGCCAAGCACCGAGTTCATTTGTTGCTGACAGTGACTAGCGTGTTTGGCTGGCATCTTGATCCACGAATTATTCCACTAAAAACAACATAACCAAACATGCAAAATTTAGTTCAACAGTTCTCAGGTGGGATACAATGTGTACTTCAAAGTGTCATCCTTTCCCAAGATCTGTATACAACACTTGAATTTGATTAAGAAAACTTATTTTGGATGCTTTTATGCTACTAATTTGTAGACACATATCCTCGCCTGTAAACCTCACGGTAGATCAGAAGGGCTGGCTGTGATGCCTATGTGAAACACAATTCAATCACTGGTAACCTGTATTGGAAAAGAGAAAGGAACTTCTGGATTTCACTGGAAGTTACTTACATATAACATCCTCCCTCCCTGCAAAGAGTTTGTAATCCAAGAAATAACCAGTCAGGGAATATACAGATTCAAAAGAATACCTCCAGACACAGGTTATGTGGAAGATCCTCCACCAGGCACCTGAACCTCTCAACACATGGTATTAAAGGCCAGCAAGAGCTGCCGAGTTCTGCTGCCACCACCCAACCGGGAGGAAGTGATCCATTGGGAAGAGGCCTTAACGCTTACACACCCGTGTGCTGGAACATTTTACTTTTTCAGATTTTTCCACAGACAAAGAGTTTGAATCAGCTTTCATTTTATTCAAGCCAGTTTATTCACAGTGCCACTGTTACCGTGCCACTGTTAACTTTTGATCTTAACAGGTTTTTTTTCCCCAAAAGCTCGATTAATAGCATATCCTATGTCATTGTCGACAAAACAACATGAAAAGAGGTTTTCAAATGATGTCGTCAAATTGCAGGTTGCTAGTACACAATAGTAAGTGAAGTTTTCTACAGACACACAAGAGTAGGACGAGAAAGTTAACGTAAAAATTACCCAACTCAAAATAATGTCTTTCACGTCCTTCCTATTTACGAAGAATGTATTGATCTGTAATGGAAGCAGCTGACTCACAGACACCCAACTGCCTGAATAACTGGCAGGTTGGCATTATCTATCCAATCTCCTTGCGCTGCTCATGAACAAACACGCCTGAGCAGCCATAACCACAAGCCTGCATTATACACATACAGCTGCATACGTGAATACATGTTTCTCACATTTATTATATAACATTCTCCACGCAAGAACACAGGACAGAGACTTGCAAGGTTGGTTGCCTTCCACGCTATTGATAAACAACAATAAAACGCAACATTTTAAAACACTGTTCACTGTAGCATGATCTGAATTTATCTCTCTTTCAGCAGCACATATGAGGAATGTATTAATCTAGAAATAACCATTTGGTTGCTAGTGGAAAAAGAAGTGGCAGAACACACAGCAATACAGAGATTGAAAAGTTTTTTTTTAATCTGTACATTACTGAGTTGTAAACAATGGTTTGTTTACAAAATGAGCTTGAGCTTACAAATACATCAGGCCTACCCTTGTATATGAATTACACACAGTTTTGCAGCAGTGGAATGATATTTTGCAGCCAACACCCTTCATATATAACTAGTTTGTGCTGAAACAATTTGTCAATCTTCCTTAACTGTCGTTCTTTGCTGCAGTACAAGGAAATTCTAACCGATGCACGTTAGATTTCTGCTGTCAAATAAAAGTAGTAACAGCTGTCTTTCACAACATACAGTGAAGCTAGCATGCATCTGCCCTGCCAAAACTAATCACATATTCTAAGGATGTCCATGTGCTGTCATGTCGCTCTTCCTCTGCCCCTGAAAAGTAGAGCTGCATTCTATACCTCTATGTGAGTAATTTCTCCACAAAAACTACATTTTTTTTTCACATGGCATTTAGGGTTACAGAATGGAAAGGAAACCTGTTTCACTGTAGCCATCTGTTCCTAACACAAAGATGGAACCGCATGACAAGATGGAAGCTCTCTCTCTTGTCTCCACCTGCTCCCTCTGTAACTGTTTTTAGTACTATTCCAGTACACTTTAAACCTTACTTATAAAAGCATATATACCAGATGTCCTTGACTGTCCCACCCGCTGGCTGTGTTGACACTTGCCATAACCGATCCTCCTGTCCATCCTCTCTTACACACACATGCACAAAAAAGGCACTGGGCAGCGCGTATGACATGTCCTCTCTTGGACACTGTCTGGGGTATGTGACGGGTGATAGTGGTTTGTTTCAGAGCTTTTTATTTTAGCTCTAGCTGCACAGCCTTGTGTGCTCTGGTCAGGAGGTTCCCTGTTGACGATACCGTAATAACCGACTTGGAAGCAACCACACCAGGAGAACCGGGTCTGTGAGCTGAAATGCAAACAGCCTTAGCTACTCAATATGAGCTTCCTCTGCCTAGGAAAAACACATAATCACTGAGCAGTGGGTATACATCTTCCTCACCTGTGTGCTGATCATCAGGGATATGGTTTTCACACAGTTGTACCCACCTTGCCTTTTCTTTCATACCAGCTTTTAAATAATCATATGATGAGCTCAGGAAATCCTGGGTTCTATCTGTGCTTCTCCCGAGAAGCAGGCCACACCGTGCAGACTCTTCTATGGCACACAGCATAGCTTAAACTTGTTTACTGCTTCTATCAAAGCCTATTGACAGCCTATCAGAAAGCCAGAAATACGTCTAGTTTTCCCACAGTGTAAAGCAGATTGCCACTGTTCTTCTCACCAAATCAGATCGTCTACCAACGAAACACACAGGTTTCTCCACGCAATCTTCAGTCAGCACTGAGCCTGCCTACTGAGACCAAGAGTTACAAAGTCAAAGCCCCATAACAAGATCATTGTGCACATAATAGCACTGTACAATCAAGAAACATGTTAAAAAAAATACATTGTGTCTTGCAAACAAACATTGTGCAAATAAAACTCTGCATATACTGACACATAAAAACCATCTAAATTTCCTGTTTTTCTATGATGCTTTTACGTCTTACCCCAAACACTCCCAGTCTGTACATGTGAGTACACCAGGATGTACTTACTGTCCATTCCATTATCCACAAGTACCAACTGAAATCATGTACATAAACACGTTCAACATATAAATATCCAGTTGTCCTGGGTTCAGCTGGGATAGCATTAATTTTTACCAGACGCTGGTGGGGCTGACCCAAACAGCCAATCAAATGGGACATTCAATACCATGTGATGCCACGCTCAGTATTTAAGTGGGGAGCTGGGTAAGGGAGGGGCTTTTGCTACCCAGGAGCAAGCTGAGCATCGGGTGGTGAGAACACTGCATGTTGTATATGCTTTTTATCAGTATTATGGATTGTTGTTCTCTTCTCCCTTTGCCATTCTGTTAAACTGTTCTCATCCCAACCCATAAGTTTTTGCCTTTTTTCCTTCTGATT
>Ga0181612_155371_pt1 | contig 11244 bp, 5 predicted proteins | sample HoacroProtozoa21_FD_119630 | JGI IMG/M metagenome (GOLD analysis project Ga0181612, IMG submission 119630) | Hoatzin crop microbial communities from Cojedes, Venezuel. Combined Assembly of Gp0051906, Gp0051904, Gp0051908 | reverse complement strand
TCCCCTCGGGTTGCAGTGAGTTCATTGTGATTTGCTTAGCAAACTGTTATGGTCCAGACATTCTGCTTGGGTGGAAGATAGCATAACATTTTGCGAGCCACTCCTTTATATTGTATTGGTTGTGCCCAAAAGAGTGGTGCTTCTAAAGGATACAAGGTTACTTGGACACGGTTCTATTATTAGACTAATTTAAGGGTGAAATAACAAATACCCATCCGTAAAGTTGGGGAAACCACAGAAAAGTTCTTACGACTGTATTTCGTCTTCAATCCTTAACTGTTGAATATTACCTTACAATGGTGACTATTTAGCCTCTATAATCTAACCCAGGTTCTGAAGAGTTCTTTGAGATACTTCTTTCCTGCATTTTTTTTAACGATGTCTGTTAGAGATGCCTACTAGAGCAGTCAATGTGGGCAAGGTTCCCGGTAGTCCAGGATGGAAACAACAGTTTTCTTTGCTTACTCACAAAACCAGCTTTTCCAAATTTGTGACAGAGTATTCGAGTAGCAGTACTGATGAAAATACATAATGTGCTCTGAGGAAGGATGAGGATGTTTAATGAAAATTAAGAAATAAATTCATGTTGGTTTTATTGCTACATATTTGTAAAAATACTATGTTTTTAAAGTATCATAATAGCCTTACAGCTTCCCCAAACAATAGTGGCAGGACCTAACAAACTGTAAGAAATGTAGGAAAATGAATCAAGGTTAGCTTGCTACAAGGTCTGCACTGGACCCGTACTTGAGTTATGAGTGGAACAAAAAACTGATATGAATATGACATACCAAGACAGCATTATCTCTTTCTGCACATATTTTTCAGTTGAGCCTATGGGACAGTCAGTCATAAATACCATAGGTGAAATTAGCCTATTTGTTTTGTTCAGTAGAAGAATATTTAAAGTCTTTGGGCTTTTTTTGTGATTCCTGGTAGAGAGGAGAAATCCAGATTCCTGGAAAGGTCAGTTCACTTGAGTTCTGGGAAATGCTGTTGATCTACTTCAGTGACTTTGAAGATAAAGCTGGAGCTCTGAAAAGACCTTGAGTTGTGTAGAAATGAATCTCTTTTTTTGTCTTTTTAATTTTTTTTTCTTTTTTGTCCAGGTATAAGATTAGTCTATGTTAGTTTGCTGTCATACAAGAACAATAGTTATGAGCTTCCATACAAAGCAGTGTATGTCCATATCATGAGGCATATGAAGTATTTTAAATAGTCTGATCAGATTAGATTGCTATAAACTGAGACAGTATAAAGTCTAAGTTTTAAGGACAGACAGAGGATGAGGAATAGGAAGACTATGAAACAGATGGAGAGCAGAGGCACAAAGAAACTACACGATTTGTCCAAAGTCACACAAGAAAACCTATAAAGCAAGTGGAAATGAAGCCCATATTTTCTACCTTCCTCCACAATCTCCCATATTTCTAAAATAGGAACACTATGTTAAGTCATCCTACAGGGGCTGTAAAATAAAATGATGATCTCTTTAAAATTTTAAAACAAAACTTTTCATTCAAAAATCCACTCTTGGAAGCATCCTCACACAAATTTCAGCATGCTGACCGTCTACTGTGGTCACAATATGTTGCAGAAGAAAGTGCGTACTCTGCTGATAGGAGGAATAAAAGCTATAAGATGTGGGACTGTAAGAGCTTTCACTTTGCATAGAGCAAGATTAAACATAAAGCGTCTTTTCCTTCCAACAGGAAAGCGAGCTGCATGAAAGTTTGCATGTTGACCTAGCAATCTCAAGTCTTCTAAATTTGAGACAAGAGTCTTACCTTCTCCAAACTCATTTCTCGCTGTATACCTGTTTAGAGGTGTTCAGTACTGTATTTATTTAAATAACCCTGCCATATGTCACACTGTCTGTGCTTTTTGGTTGTAGTTGCTTAAGTTTTGTGGTCATTGCTGTTGATATTATTATAAATTCTTGTTTCAGATATAAAGAGGAAAATTACCATATAGTCTTCCTGCTTTGCGATTTCTGATTGTCTGGTGTACTGAATTTTCAGGTTCCAACTTCTCTTGACTAGCTGTAGAATGGGGCTAATGGATCCTTTGGAGACCAGCAACCCCTCTGATTCTACCAAAGACACCGCCTTGACCACTCCCAAAGCAAAAGCTTGGGTTTCCCAACCAGCAATGGTCCAGGGCATATTTTTTCCATTCCATTTCAGAATTTGTCGTATTATGAAAATTTTTCCCTGGAATATGAATTCTGGGTTTCACCCAGGTTTCATTAAAACCACGAATTTCCAGAGGTTCAGGAACAGGGTGGAATGGGTATAGATATCCTTTTCAGAACACATTGATATTTCATTTTTTCTGAGAGAACTTCTTTTAGCCTGCAGCACTTGTGGTCTCAGAGATAAGTGAGTGGGTATAGTTCCTGGAAAACAGCAAAAACCTTAAAATCTATTTCTAGAACAGCTGATAAGTCCCAGCTGAACACTACAAGCCAGTAAAATTTCCTCTGAAAGTGAAGTTTTAGATATTGAACTCAGAACTCTTCACCAGTTTGGGAAGAGGTTTATTCATGCTGAAAAAATTTCCAACCTTTGTGACTCGATGTCGGTATTCTTCACAGTTAAATGAGCTAAAATTGACTCTTTATTTTGTAGTGGGTTTTCCAGACTAATATCAAATATTGAAAGCTTCACCAATGAACTGCTGTATTTTTGATCAAGTCAATTTTCTTCTCAAGATCTGGGTTTTTTCTTCTCTTTTTTCCTTCTAATGGTCATTTACTCATTTTGCAAGAAAGCCCAGTCTAGACCTCTCACTCAAAAATATGTAGCTCTGCTTTCAACTCATAATCAAAATTAGTCACCATTTGCTCCTACAGTTTTCAGGCAATATCTACTTTGTCTCTCCAAGATTGCATCTTTCCTAAAAATGTTTAATGATATGAAGATTAACTTTGCCCATCTAATAAAATGCTTATTCTACAAAAATATAACCACACATTTTTTAATTACTGAGTAGCATTTTCATGGTTTTGAAATGGTTAAATTATATTTCTTCCTCTTCTTGTTAGAATAAAGTTAATAAGCAACCAGTGATATGGATTGTAGCTGCTGAAGATAAACTTCTAAGTAATCCTAAAAGGAAAGAGGAAAATTGTTCCTGACAAGATAAAATTACATTATAAAACCTCCCATACTTTGAAGAGCCATGAGTCTTCCTAGGCATGAAGCTTATTTCAGTGTTTAAAGAAACCTGTTTATAAAGAAAATATATTCCCCAATATCAGTTTTCCAAAAGCATGCCCCTTAACACCTGCTTTCTTGTTTCCTTTTGTTGTTAGCATGGAGACAAAGAGGCACTCCACTAAACTGATCAATGCATGGTAACATCAACATAACATTTTCAGTCAAGTTCCCAGGAGCCTTCCTCCTGAATCTGTCATTTTGATTCAGATAAGTAAATCAGGCTAAGCACTGCAATGATAACGGATGACTTGCCTCATTAGCTGTCTCCTGCTGCTTTACTCTGTCAGGAAGCACCATAGTGACTGTGTGGGTTCCTGCAAGAAAGAACTGGTTTCCCTTGTATTATTTTGGTACATATATGCTGTTCTCATTTCTGTCCTTTCTTTTGTCTGTATTCATGTATGGAAAGAGACAAATGCAAGCAGTGTTTAATGAATATTTCATTAAGAGGAAATAACGTTGAAAAATTATTTATCAAGATCTAAAATTTAATCATATAAACAAACATATTTCATAACATTGTGATAATACAGCTATATTCTCTCATATTCACTGTCTCAAACTTTCTGTTTCCTTTAAATGGGAACTTTTTTATTAAGGAACTTTGCTTATCTGAATATTCTATGAATCAATTACCTTAATTACACCAATATACAACAATTAAAATCCGAAGAATCATTCCTAGATGAGAAGTCTGAATTTTAAATATACTATTGAATAAATAAACTGCATTAAAATAAAACTTGTAAATGATAGGACAAACACATTTTCAACTGTAGCTGTTAAACAGACCACAGGTGTACTACAAAATGTACAAGTACAGGTAAAAAATGAATCCAAGTGTATATCAAGCCAAGTTATGAATACACACATGAAGTAGTAGCTGTGTTGTTCGTTATCAGCTGTGTTTGTGGGTAGTGGCTTAAGTACAAAAAAAACCCCACAAAAACAACAAAATATATTAAATAAGCCACTCAAAACCCTTGGCCTCAAACTTTTACTACCACTACTATCTTCCTTGTATATTTGTCCCATATAGTGACCATAAACTAATTTGAATTAGTAAAATAATAGTATACTAAAATCATGCTCTCCCTCATCACTCCCCTCAAAAACAGACAAATTGCTTTCGGTTCCAAAGGCAGAGATTTATTGCTAACTGAGAAGCAGCCTTGCCCCTGGCATTGAAATTATACCGTTCTGTGAGCATCAGCCAAAGCATCTCATCCCCCCTGAGCTGGCAAGGTGATTATACAAGGAATGAGAGCATGGTGGAATTTACCATTTAACTCACTTTCCTAGTACCACAGCTTCTAACGTCAACCAAAGCAGGACAACAAAATATTTAAGATGGGCTGAGGAAGCCCAGTTTCTTTTCCACATTCAATCATGGGATGCTTGCACATTCTGATCAAGGCACCTGGGTTACATTCACTGGTTACAGCCAGAGGAATTCACCACAGTATTTGGAGGACCCTGGTGTTGACTGCCAGAGCACTCACAAAAATTTCACTTAACTGAGTAAGCAGGAAATCGGTAAGTCCTAGGATTTCTGTTCCATTGCTGCCTAGTTCTTTTCACCTGCCAGCCTGACACGTATTTACTCAAAATCTAGTGGGATTCATAAATTGCCTATTCTCTGGTTAGCTCACTTATAAAGCTCAAGAAAGCTTTTATGAAGTATAATTAACATTTAGGGGAAAAAAGAAGAAAATTCTTGGTATACGCTTTTCTTTTGTATTTTTCCAGTGTTTGAAGAATGCCACTTAATTATCTCTTTCAAGATTGATTTGAAGAGTAGGGTATAAACGTACACCTCTTGTAAGTGCAAGGAGATCTCAGACTGCTGGGCATAGGTTATTTCAGGATTTTTCTCTTGTTTTCTCTCGAGGTTATTCCACTCTGAACACACAAATATTTAGTTCTGCCACTTTCCCACAGGTGAAGAGCTCTGACTGTGGGCCCTCTTTGTCCCATATGGTGTTCAGACACAGACATTTCAGGAAGAAGTTCCACTTTTAGAAAGATATTACTTCTTTATTTTACTGCAAGTAAGAAAAAGTAATCCAGACTATTGCACGATTCCTGAATATAGCATACAGTAAGGTGACTTGTTTGATTTTCAAATGCAGTCCTTAATCTTTATACATTGTATAATTATCTGAAAGTGAGCATCATATGAGAAGATGATAATCTTCCCTCACCAGCCACCATCTATAGTAGCATTCGGCTGTGTGTACTCGTCAGAGAAGTTTGGCGTATCTGAACCTTGGCACACCAGTCCTTGCTCACGTCTCTCTTCCATTTACTACTACATCCATGTGAATGTCTACACCCATATGGTTCAAACAAAATCAGAGGACTGAACAGGAAACATACTTCTTGCCCAAGGAGAAGGTATCTTTCAGCTCACATGAATGAAAATCCATGTAAAATTCAGAAGTTTTTTTGTAAGCAGTGTCTTCCACACTAAGCAGTTTTCCCTTCTGCAATGTCTCTACAGGTGACAAATTACTCCTTGAATTATTTTGGAGTATATATAAAGCAGTATAATTTATTATGGCATAATGAATAGAATATGTAACTGCTAGTTTAAATCTATTTCTAGCTTTTGATCATTAAAAGGCCTTCATTTAAATCAACCAGAAAGAAACCATGAGTCAAAGCCCACTTAACATACTTGTTAGGGGAAGAGACTGGAAAGAGAATTGAAACAAATTTTCTTCAATTGCTTACTGGATAGGACTGAATGATTTTAATTATGTGATACATATGATTCAGATTTGCAAATATTCAAACATTTAAAAAGTACATCATAGAATCAGTGTGACAGGTTATTTATAGTATAACAATGAGAAATACTTGATTATGAATACTCTGGACTTTGAAATGACTGTGAGTGCTATACCATTTCCCTTCATATCACTATTATATAGAGAAGCATGTCACAATAGAAATGAATCCTCTTGCCACTATTTCACTTTAAGATACAGAAAACATGGAGAAAAATGGTGTTACAGGCTTAGATGTAGGTTTTTTCTTCATCATTTATCGGATTGTGTATACCAGTCATTACTGAAGCATACCATATCAAAATTACCAAAACTGTTTTTTAGAGTAAAAGAAATTGAGACCTGTTGAATAAAATATATTTGGCAAATTGCAAATTTGTTGGAAAACTGAGGTTTTGAGAGACGAAAGTTATTAATTATTCTCATAAAATTTTGTGAAGACTTTTGTCTATTTTCTTTAATGTTAAAGCTTTTCCTTTTTCCTTTCTTTTTTTTGCAAAGTTCCATCTGAATGGATACTTGCCATTTTCATTACATTCCTCCCTGATCAACTTGCTAGTAGGAGCACAAGAACACCTTGGGAGATAAAAAAACACTGTCTTGAAAAAGTGTGACTTCAGGGATATGGACCATATAAATCATGGCAGCAGCTGTTATCCTTACCTCATTCAGAAGGGGACATGCAACTCAGGTTTGGGTTTTTTTTTAATCTTTGCATCAGTCTTTTACATTCTTAAACCCTGGTTTTGTGTCTCCTTCTCCTCTGTTCCCTTGTTCAAACCACACTGTTCACACTCTCTGTTCTCTCCTTCTAGAACAACCTTATTAGAGACCTCAGATCATTCTCATTGCTCTCCTCCAGAAACTTTTCAAGGGGTCCTGCTTTTTCTACAGGTTGGATGTTCAGCAATACAGTTGCTGGCATACTGCCAATGCTGCATAGAACTATGTCATGTGTCTTGTAGGCTTAATTCCTGCCATATAACCTTTTGCCAGATTGGCATGTTTATTGACTCGTCTTTTATGACTAGACTTTAGATTGCTTCTCATTAAGTACTTAAAAAGTCCTTAGTTTTTTCCTTGTCAAATGTTTTGCATTTGTTCCTATTTTTCTGTGCTTTGTTGTTGTTTATTTGTTTGTTTGTTTTCCTGGGCCAATTGTCTTCTCTGCCAAGAATACTTGTATCCACTCTAATCCTTTCAATTTTTATGCTGACTTAATATAAAGAAGTATATCCTCTGTTCCATCATACAGATAATTTATGGAATTTTGCACAGGACAAGACTGAGGCTAAATCTCTGCTTAATTGCCTTCATCTCACCTTTACATTTTGCTAATGAGTATAAATTCTCTCTGCGTAGTTCATCAACCACATTTGCATCCTCTATTCATAAGTAAGCCACAGGAAGGCCAAGACACAGAATATTATTGCTTTTCCTCATATCAACTCATCCCATTTGTAAACATAAGGAACTTTGATTGTTTGACATAATACCGTTTTAAACTGCTGTAGCAGAGGGAGATCAGAGCTGAAAGCTGTATAAATCACATTTGTGCTCTACCTGCTGTTTTGCAATGAGTTTGAATCTACATCTCTACACGGACATGTCCTAAGGAAGTTCCTTCTTCTAGTATTCTTGGTGTAATAAAACCATGTTTCCACTAAACTAACTTCAGATTTTTGTCATGATATTTAATAGTCTTTTTCTTCCCTTTCTTGAAGTTTGAAATCTGACTCTCTTGCCTGACCCTTTAATAAAAAACTATTACATGGGACAGAGGAGCCATTGGCTGGATCACTGTGTGTGGAAGAGAAGTTACTAAAGTCCTCATTTTTGACACAGAGAAACACTTCCTTGTCCTAATGAAATTGTCCCGATTTCACTGCCCCGATCTGATCTACATTTTAATGTGCTGAAACATCTTCCTGACTGCCCATGAGTTTATTATGAGTAGATGCATACAGTCTTCCTAACACTGCCAAACCCTGAGCCTGGACCTCTTGAAGCCAGCAGGTTGATTTTTAAATTAATGAGGTTTGAAATAGTAAGTTCTAAACTTCCATTCTTATTTTTGAACTTGAACATTATTCTGAATTCCCTTGAAAGTAGAAGAGATCAATGTATACTCATTTTTAAAATGAAAGCTCAGGTGTTTCTCTAATCTCTTGATAGCAGCCAGGGCTTTAAGAGATACTCCCTCTGTCATGAAACTAGTAATGTAACAGAACCAAGTTCATATTTTCAGAGTAAATCTTTCTCTTTGTGGTTAGAGCAGTTTCCTAGCAGAGAAAACTGCTTTCCATTAAAAAAAAAAAAATACAATCCCTGAGCTGTCATCTTGCCACCACTGGATTTACCAGCATAGAGGATTTCTTGCACAATTTTCTGAGCAATTCCTGAAACTGATATTTTGCAATTGCTTTAACCTCTCTACAAAGTGACTTCTTAATGCATATTTCCCCCACACATTCATAGAGGATTAGTATTCTGTTTTAGCTAAAGAAAGACTAAGATGATCACTGTCTTAAAGTCTTTGATTCCCTCTTTTCAGCTGTAGTTCCTCCTACAGTAAATACTACTTAGTGAATTAACTAAAGTCCCTTTATTCTTTGTCAAGATACCATAGTAAATTGAGCCACAGTGATTTTCTTGACTCAAAACACCTGTTACTTCTGTCCTTTGCAATCTAGGAAATACCTGTAGTCAGAAAGACTTTATTCTTGTCATGGGAGATGCTAACATTCTGGTGTCTCCTTCCAAATTTTATGAGAGCAAAAAAAGAAAATGCAAATTCTTTATAAAGACTTTTAGTGTGCAGCGTTCACAAAACCTCCAAGCTTCTTTGTCTAAAACAACTTTAGAATAGAATAGAATAGAATAGAATAGAATAGAATAGAATAGAATAGAATAGAATATTTACCATGATGCTTTGAAGTTTGACAGCTCGAACTGTGTTTCATTTATGGTGCTTTTCTTTAAATAAAATCTCAGTCTCTATAGAGCAGAATAGATCTGCTAGTTTAAAGATAGGTACTGTTTCCCAAACTACTTCATATACCTCGACTTTTGATTATTGATTGTCTGTGACAAACTATCAATGTAATGGTGTGCACTTCAAAGCAGTCTACTGACTGCTGGCTTTACAGCACTGGCTTTATCTTGTCTTCCTAAATAATTGACTCTGAACTCCAAAATGATACTCTATGTAAATGACTCTTATTCCTGTAACTCGCATGCTGTTTGACTCAGATATTTGTAGCATAGAAATGGATGTGCATACACTATAAACACAAAGAGTGTGTTTTTGTATTGAAATAAAATAAAAATTGTATCTAGAATGCTAGAGATGGCTCTAAGCTTGTACTTCGAAGCATTTCTATTCTGAATAGAGTTTCACATTCTAAATCCACTTCTGTTTCTTCTCCTGTCTTAACATGTCCAAGATATTTCTCTGTCCACAAAGAAACTGTATTAGAAATCCTGTGAAGAAACAGTTTCTTTGCTTTGCTATCAAGGGCAGGGATATAGAGTGACTATTAAAACTGCTTTTGTAACTAATTCTTTCACAATATAGGCACTGACCTAGCTGATAGCAAAAGCCTGAAACTTAGCGTGGGGGAAAAAGATATTGTGCTAGTGGATTATAATTGCTTTTCAGTTTAGCTGGACTGGGAGATTTCCTGTTCTAGGCAAGGTCTGCAGGAGATACGTTTTGCCCTCTACACATTTTGAATGTATGCTTTAAACAGATTAGTAGAGCTGAATATTTAAAAGCATCAGCAACTACAGCATAGTTTATAACATTTGCACACACCGTGACAAGGCTCTGTAAGCTGTGAAGAGGCACACTTCACTTCTTTTATTTATATACTTTGTAAGTTGTATGTTAAAAAAGAATAATTTGGAGAATTCAAGGAGAATGATGATAGTGGGTTTTCTGAAGGTTAATGGATGTCATAACTCAAACAGTTATTTAGAGATACAAGCAAGTTTATTCTAAGTCCAAGGGTGGAAGGAATAAAGGTATTGAAGTCATATAGGATAAAAATGAATACTGCAAATTATGTTCCCTCTTAAATACTTACTATTAAAGTCTTTGTTTCAAATTTCAACTCCTTTTCATCTAGAAAGGGTAGAGGCACATGAAATCTAAAATAATTTCAGCTTTTTTATTCAGATAAGTCTCAAGAGAAAGTGTTTGCCCTATTTCTTCCTTTACTCAAAACTATTTGCCCAAATTTGATACTAAATAAAACAGCAAAATATCTGTGGGGTATAAGCAAAAAACACTTATTAAGAATATGTATGCCATCTGCCTATTTTTTCTTGTACCCCCCTACTGATACTGTTATAATATTTCAAACTAAAGCACACAAAACGTGTGTATGTTAAATTTTGTGGTGGTACATATTAAACACATTCAGAACAGAAAATAAACACCCAACACATGATTATGGGTGAAAGTGCATCCCAGGGCTTTAGATACTAACATAAACAGGACCACATATATATAGCACATTACCTGCTTCAAATGGATTTCACTACCTAGGGAAAACATCACAGTTAGAATCTATTTCTGTTAAACAGTACCACTGTAAGTTTAGGTGGAGATTATTTCCTCATACTCCTTTCATTATTTTTTTAAGAGGGACCTGTTGATACCTATGTGGTTCTTTACTTGTCGCATCACGTGTCAAATCTACTCCTTCATCATTTGTGAATACAAACCAGAATACAAGGCAAAATACTGCCTAGAAGTACCTAGGGTTGTTACAGGGCTATGTTTGGTGCCACTCCGTCAGTTTTGGAGAATTGAGATATTTTGTAAAATTTAAATATAAATAATTTCTTCCCTAAGTTAGAATTTCTATAACAGTTCACAGAAGCAAAACAGCCTCTGGGAATAGCCATTATACAATGAAAAAGTTCTTGCTAGGACTGAAGTGGACCTAGAATGCAAGCAACCACCATGATAAACCAAGCTGGGAGAAATCCTTGCAAGTGTAATTGCATGCATTTGTAGCCACACAGTTCCAGGGACAAAGTTCACCATAGCCTTCACCTTTTTTATTTTCTCCATATAGACTTTTTTTTTTTTTTTTTTTTTTTTTTTTGGGGGGGGAAAAAAGAATTCCCGAATAAAGAGGGGGGAAAAAGGGTTGAAAGAAAACAGGGGGGGAGAATGGATTTACCAATTCTCTAAACCTGCTGATTTTTTTGGTAGAAAC
>Ga0181612_154620_pt1 | contig 11244 bp, 8 predicted proteins | sample HoacroProtozoa21_FD_119630 | JGI IMG/M metagenome (GOLD analysis project Ga0181612, IMG submission 119630) | Hoatzin crop microbial communities from Cojedes, Venezuel. Combined Assembly of Gp0051906, Gp0051904, Gp0051908 | reverse complement strand
CCAGCACACTCTTGCCCTCCTGTGGGCCTGGGAGCTGGTCCTGTTGGAATCTGGCTCTGTCAAAGCAAAGAAAAAAAAGTGCCCATTGTCTTATCAAAAGAGCTAAGACAGCTGATGAGGACCTGGTGTTTGCACCAGAGAGGCTGAGGGTGGTGGGACAACCCCTTTGGTGGGACCATGTATTTAGGTCAGTTTAAGGCATCTGAGAGCACAGTGTCTGAGGATTTGTTGAGGGCTGGTTGCCACAGGAGGTCCTGTAAAATCCCAGATATGCTGGGGTCTGTCTGTGTCAGCCCTCACTAAAAACAAAGCCTTGTAAACAAGAGACAGTAAAGCTGTGTTCAGGTCTGAGTCTGCCTGCTGACCAGAAGTATGGCTGCATCTTTGCATTTGTCCATGTCCTTATTGAGGGAGGATAGCAGAAAATGTCCAGCTTAAAAACAGCTGTGTTATGTCATGAGATTCTTTTTCCATTATTAATCAGTAATTAGTACTGAGTTTTTGCTATTGGTTTAACTCCTCCAGTGAGCACAACCAGGGTGTTGAAAGTAGGCTAACTGACTGTCCCTTCTAAATCCTCTGCAGAATTGCTCTGTTCATGTAGCAAAAATCGTGTGGCACTTTATTAAACATTGAGAGAAAAAAATCTTTAATATTTGCATTGGGTTGTTAAAACCTAAATATTGGTCCCAAACTATCAGAGAGTAGATCTGTTTCTTCCCTGGTCTCTGACACAGGCAGAGGTTTTGAGTGTTATTTAAGTTCCATGGGTCACAGGTCCCGGGGCATGCATCACTTCACCTGTTCACAGATCCAGACGTATGTCATGATTGAATGACTTTATGTACCCAACTTCTTTCAAGCCCTAAACCCTATAACTGAACAGGAATCTAGGCTCTCAACTGTAAATCATGAGCCCTCGCGTGCTCAGTCAGAAGAGTGTGTCGGGCACCTGGAGTGGAGATCTTGGGCTCTTTAAGAAACAAGCACACAAGTGCAGGTGTTGGGCAGCTCACTCGGTAAGAACACAGTATTACCGTGAAGGTGACAGGCCTGGCTTGAGGGCTACCCCTGCATTTGTCTCCCATAACTGTACCACTTTTATCACTAAAAGAGGAACAAGATGATATGAAGAAGCTTGAAGGGAAGGCAGGGGAGGAGCAGATGTCTGAAAAATGTTTCACTTGGGCAGATGGAGTTGACATTCTAAAATTTCTTGAAGGTGCCAGATGTGTTGAAGAGGTTGTGAAAGAACCACTCCCCCCTCTTTTCTTCCTCCAAAGTGAATTTCAGTTTCTTTAGTAATAAGCAAGAATATCTCGCAGATCTTCAAAGTGTCTGCTCTGACCTCTCAAGCTGGCTGGCAGACAGCATAGTGTGCTGGTTGGACTGCTAATGCATGATTCAGATTTAAGTGACTGCATCCAAGTCACATGGCTTGCTCAGCTTCCTCTTTTGAGTTGGATATATTTCCTGAGACACATGGGCTTGGGTAAAGTACTGTAGAGGAGTTGTTCTTGTAGATACTGAAGCTTTACAATGCATTGGAAGTCTGGTTTTGCTTATGGACAGGTGGCTGAGAATCAGAAGGTGACTGAATTCTTGTTATTTACTCCAGTTGCTTTGTTAAGCTGGCTTAATAAATGCTGAAAGGAATTCTTCTATCACTTGCCTTCAGAGGTTCCTGAAATCCTGGCTTTAGGGCTGTTCTGCAGTATCCAGGGCAGCGTACCTCCTCTGTCTGGTGTCTAGGAAGAAGAGCTGTTCCTTTCCTTTCTGCACTGCCACTGCTTTGCTTGCCTTTCTGGGCAACAGTAGGTGGAAAGAGGCCACACATTTCTAGTCCCCACTTTTATACTCCATTGTTGCCCACCCAAGTGGTTTTGCTTTTAATCACAAGGCAACATAAAAAAAAGTGGCTCACCTAAGGAGACGGGTCTTTCCCTTTCTACACAAACTTCTCCTTGTCCATGGGTAAAGAGAAGAACCATTTATAAAGTTCATTTGGTTAATAAACAGTTATAATGGGGAAGACATCGTGTAACTCCTGATTAGTGGCTTATGTAAAACCGAGGCTCAGGGTTACTAAGAAAGTTCTGCTACCTGCTGATGCTTGCAGGAGTGTTGTGTAAGAGCTGAGCTCTCCTAGCTTTCTAGCAGGCAGCCAGCATTTGAGGTGAAGCTTTATTTGGCCCATGCAAAACAAACACTAAGCACTGAGAAACCTCCATTGTGAAAGTCAAGGTGTACTAATGGGAGAGGGAAAATAGAGGCAGCAACTGTGAAAGCTGTGGCAAAGAAAAAGTATTAAATTGCTTCAGTGCTGCATTTTGCTCTTCTACCTGCCTGCAAAAGTCACAGTGACTTTAACTGAATGGATTGTCGTGCCTGGGGTGACAGGAGGCTAAATCAGCTGTTAGACGGAGATGGAGTTACATAGCATGCTGTAGCCTCCCTGCTGAAATTATGCCTCCTCTTCAGACTTCCAGCTGCTTGCACTGTGGTGTTCACTGTTTCTCTTTCCTTCCACTCATCTTGTCCCCTCAGCCTTGAGTCGTGCTTGGCTGTGGCCCTCCTGAGTGCGCCCTGGGAAGGCAACGATGATCACATTCATGAACAACTCAGACAGCGAGGAGGAGCCCTGCAATGAGAGAACATCCCTGATGTCTGCAGAAAGCCCTCCAGTACCCTCCTACCAGGATGGCCTGCAAGCCTCGGAAGCAGGGGAAGCACAGGGACACAGGGTAGGTGTGCGTCCTGCCTAGGGAATGAAGAAATGGGGTGTGATGATAGTCCTGCTACCCCTCAGTCCTTCCCAGCAGACTGGCTTCTAGGATTGGCTTTGGCCAGTGCTGTTTCTCTGGTGTCACTCTCAGCCAGCAGCAGCAGTGCCTGTTCCCATTTCCTCTGCTGTGACTTTTTCCCCCTTTTTATCTCCATATATACTCCTCCCTTTTCCTTCCTTTCCATAAAGATACAGGTTTTTAATCGGGACCTGATGCACATGTGATTCTTGCAGGATATCCTTTTCAGCCTTCTTATTTTGCCAGAAACCCTTTCTCTGCTCTGGTCAAAGGCAGCAAATGTTAGAACAGAATCTAGTCCTGCTGCCAGCAAAGCAGCAGGGTGAAGCAAGCACAGCATTGCTGTAGGGGGAGGAACTGGTCAATCTTGTGCCACCTCAGATGACCTTCTGTCTCCGTTCTGGGCATCTTGCCCTTCATGTGCATGTGTCCATCTATATACTGCGCTTGAAGAGGCCCTTAGATATTAATGTTTTTGGTTTAAAAAAAAACCCTCCTTTTCAGCCTGTTTGTAATGGAATTTCTAATTCTATTGTTCAGTTGGTACCTTTCTATTAGGAACAAGTTGGTATGCTGTGGTGGCCTACAGCAGCCTCATGAAATATGATGGAATAAAGTTTTGAACACAAAGTAAAGAAGCATCTTATATATTTGCTAATATTTCTTTTCAGAAGAGGCGAACAGGTAGCAGCCGTAGCCCTAACAATATTGCTGATGGGGAAGTGTCTGACTCGGCTGTTCCAGTGAGAGAAAGAGCCCTGGAAAATGAAGAGGAGGAGCTGACTCTGAAATATGGAGCAAAGCATGTAATCATGCTCTTTGTGCCTGTCACCCTTTGTATGATTGTTGTCGTCGCCACCATAAAGTCAGTGCGCTTCTATACGGAGAAAAACGGGCAGCTGTAAGTGGGGTCTTCAGAATAGCCTCTGAGTACATGGGATTCCTAGCTTTACACATACGTCCCACGCACGCGCATCTGTCTACACAGAGTGCTTCCTTGGCAGGTTGGGAGAACCTTTACACAGCTACAGGTGGCTGTGTAAACATATAAGGATCTTACTAAAGTATGCTACGTTCATCTGTGTAAGTTCTTCCATGCCTGCATTATACCAATTTGTTAGCGCTGTCATTAGGGCACCTTAAGCGAAGCCTGTGAGCAGCGAAATATGCTTCATGCTGCAGCATAAAAGGCCCAGGCTGAACTCCTAGTCTGTTCACCCACTAGCTGGCAGCAATCAGGGAATAGCATGTTCATTTGGATGAGTGTCTCATCTCCTGATGACATTTCTGGTTCATAAAGACTCATGGTGTGGATACATAATTCCATCCAGCTGTCGCTGACTGTGCCTGAGAGCACTCCTGGGGCTCTAACTGCACTTCACATGGTGGGTGGAGAAACAGAACTGTGGTCCCTTGAACTGAACCAAAGGAGACAAAATGGGGGAGGTGGCGGGTGATGAGCAGGGATAAAAAAGTCCAAGACTCTCCTACCAAGTGTGGAAAGAAAGGGTGCCCCCCTTCCTTTTAGGACAGCACCTGGGATGTATCCTTATAATTATCACGGAGAGGATCCAGAGCACGCAATAAAAAATTGTGGCCTGGAGAGAAGTTACTAAACTTCAATGAAGTCATTTATACTCTAGGTATTTTTGTTTAGAGCTCTGCCAGCCACAGCTTCTCTGTAGGAATGTGCTTTTGATAGAGACCACTAATCTGTAGTTGATAATTAACTGGAGCCCAGTCCCTTCAGAGGCTAGAACTCATGTTTGCTGTCCTTGGCAGTCATGCCTCCCTTTCTTTCCCACACACAGAGGTCTGGTTTTATCTTGGGGCAGTTAGTTAGAAGACAACATATGTACTTTATATGGCTTTTGCTTTACACTGCAGGATCTACACCCCTTTCAGTGAGGATACCCCGTCTGTGGGCCAGCGTCTCTTGAACTCGGTATTGAACACCATCATAATGATCAGCGTCATCGTTGTAATGACTGTGTTCCTAGTTGTGCTCTATAAATATCGCTGCTACAAGGTAAAGTGCTCATATGCTGTGAACCTGATTTCAAGTGGGGCTTCTGTGTCAGTGAGAAATACGGGCACAGCACAGGCTAGTCTTAGTCATCTACATCTTAGTCATAGCAAGAATCGTATCGTACCTTCATCACCTTTGTACCCTTGCCCTTGTCTGCGGTGGTAGAACTGTGCCCCTGAATATGCTTTGCTGTTATTTTGTCACTAATGATAGGCTCTTAAAAACAAAGCTTGCTACTTTGTATTAGTCAGGTCTGAGTCTTCTCCATCTGATCAAAAAAGTTCTGTGGTTTGTACTTACAGACTAAGTTGTACCATTAACTGCAAATGCCTTCTCTTAAGAAGTTACAGACAAGGCTTGTGGAACCAGTGTTCCTCCTGCCTGCAGAGGCTCTGGCGGAAGGGGACAAGGCTTGTAGGGAAACGCACATTCAGGTTTTGTGGTGCCCAGGAAGTTGTTATACAGAGTACCAGCCCAGCCTTCGAGCACGGGCCACTGCTGCTTTTTAAACTTGGCCCTGAAATGGATTTATTGTGCATCCTTGGGCAAACCTTTCCTCCTCCCCACCAAGCAAAGAGAATGTGCTTACCTGTCTAAGCTAGGAGCCAGCATGGATACCCATGGAAATGGCTAGGAAAGAGACTGAAAAAACCCAACCAAACCAAGAAAAACAAACACCATGGGATAGAATATAGCATGTAAGAGTTTGGGAGAACTGGGAGCAACTGGTTGTCCGTCCTCCTTCACCGGCAGTGGGGAAGGCAGGGTCTTTGGAAAGTAGAGGAGAGCAGAAGGAGACTGTTGGGCAATAGGAAGCTCTGTCAATAATGCGTGCAGCACTCAGATCTGCACGAGGGGGAACAGCCCCTTCAATCACTGTCTCTTCTTGCTCTTGATAGTTCATCCACGGCTGGCTGATCCTGTCGTCTTTGATGCTGCTCTTCCTCTTTACCTACATATATCTTGGGTAAGTGGGAATGGTGCAGGTAACCTGGCAGTTCAGGGCTCCTTCACCTCTTTGCAGAAAATCCCCACCTTCAACAAGGAAGAGAATGTGTCCCCTTCTCCTAACAGATGTTTTAAAAATCATTAGAATGAGAGAGCTTTACTTTTTTAAAAAATGGAAAATGAGGTCTCTAATAGGCAATGATTTTACAGTGTCTACTCTACAAAAATCACTGGGAAGTGATACCGCGAGCAAGGAATGAACAGGCTGAACCTTGTGGTACAGAGGCCCTGAATTACACATTGAGAAGCAAGTGGAGAGGAACTTTATATGCCGAGTTGGTTCTCTGATTTGTCTTGCCTTCTTCTCGGACTACATTGTATCAAGCTTATTCCCATTTGCTCACAGCTCAGGTAGAATCAAGCTTTCAACTTGCTGGTGACGCTCGTTAAAACTTTTCATCTTTAACTGCAAATGTCATGCATCTGGTGGGATGACTCTTACAGGACTTCTTTGCTACAGACAAGTCACGTAGCTGTACGTCTAGGTTCAGTTAAGACTTGAAATCCTGCCTGCTCAAAGCCTTGGAATCATTGTTGACCTCAGGACTGGGGCAGTGTGGTGCCTGTCGGCGCACACAGCATGTCCATCTCCAGCAGGAGGAACAGAGCGCCAAGAGCAGCAACTGGCCGCAAGGCAGGTTCCCCCTTCGTGATGAGAGCTGCTTCTATCCTGCCTTCTCCTGGTGTAGTAGGAGGCTTGTTTAACTACAAATAGTATGATGCTTTGCATGTCAGTTGCTTTTATTGCTTAACTAACTTTTCTTGTTGTATTCCAGTGAAGTGTTGAAGACATACAATGTGGCCATGGATTACCCTACTCTGTTCTTGGTCATCTGGAATTTTGGAGCTGTTGGAATGATTTGCATCCACTGGAAAGGCCCCTTGCAGCTCCAGCAAGCGTATCTCATTATGATCAGTGCTCTGATGGCACTGGTTTTCATTAAATACCTACCTGAGTGGTCAGCATGGGTGATTCTAGGTGCAATCTCCATCTATGGTAAGTCTGGGTTGTGACTCTCAAGGTGTGGCTCATGAGGAGGTTACTCTGAGGCAAGGACTGTGCATGTCATTCAAAAAACACCTTTATGGTGCTAACAGCTTTAGAAAGAGACAGATGGGCAACTAAGTTGACTTGCTGACTTGTTCATGTAGGTACTGTACTCCTATCCTACCACATCCTTCAAAGTGGAACACCAAGGCAGCAAAGTACTGAACCACATCTAACTGTGTTGTAGGGGTGGCTGGATTTTTATCAGTAGCAACCTGATAGTCTTGCATGTTTTGTTTATGGTTATTGAGAGATCGTGGATTTTGGTATGAGTTACAAGTTTCAAGAGAACCTGCAGAACAAGAGGCAGCCGGGAGGTAACATTCAGATTGGTGAGGAGCTCTGACAGAGGAGAGGGGCTAGCCAAAGAGGAACTGGACCAAAGGCCTTCATTCATGTGAAATAGAGTCAGTGTACGTAGCGATGGATTGTGGAACGTGAACAAAGTACCCCCAGTCCTCCTCTTGTTAAATTTAACACCTCAATGTAATGCTGCCATCTACTTTCAAAGAAATAACATAGTGTTCTCAAGAGGCTTTTTATAAGATTAGCACAATGAAAACTCTTGTTATTACATTAAGGCTTGGGGAGAGTATTTTAAGTGAACAACACCTTCAGGGACTAGAACAGCTAGAGTTATGCAAAGTGGCAGAAACTGCCATTCAGGAAATCATCCAATTAATATTGATAGCGGTAATTTTGAGGGGAGAATAGCTTTTTAAAGATAAAGAATGTAAAATAATGCTTGATAGTTTGAGATGAGATTGTCTGGCCCTGTTCTCTTTGCAGATCTGATGGCTGTTCTCTGTCCCAAGGGGCCGCTGAGAATGCTGGTAGAAACTGCACAGGAGAGAAATGAGCCCATTTTTCCTGCATTAATATATTCCTGTGAGTAAGATTAGAATGTTAATGTTTTTAGCCAGATTAAACTCGCAGCCTATTTCTGTGTCAGACCAAAGAGCATTATTTTAGTTATTTCCTTGCCCTAAGATTGGTGCACATTTATGTTCTGGAACAGACCGTTTGTAGAAGGCCTCAGTTATCAGTTACAACGGTGCCAACTCTAATTAGCCAAAGGGAGCCCACATATGCCTTGTGAAGCTGAAATGTTCAAAAGTAGGTTTATTCTTTCACGAATACAGTGCAGAACATACCCCTTTGTTCTGCATATAAAAACCTATATTAGATAGACAGTAGCATTTGCAAAGTTCTGTGATTAGATGATGCTCGCTCAATACACTTACTCCTTGTGTGTATGCTTTATAGACACACTTTAAGCATGTGATGAGGTTCCATTCTTCCTGTAGCCCCCTCTTGCTCTGTGCACTGTACAGATGGCAGTGCTTAGAATACATTTGCTTTATTGTTTGTTGTGTGGCTGTTTGCTTTGTAAAGGGCTCTACTCAAGTATTGCTCTGCAAACAAAATCAGTCTCTTAACTGGCTTTCTTGGACTGTTTTAACTATGATGGTGTCTAGTGCCCTTATCCACAAAAGTATGTATGTGCTTAAGATTAAGATGGTTGGAAGGCAGGCGACTCAACACTCCTGGGACCTGGGCTCAAGCGCTTCATGGACCTCAGTGCCTTTTTCATTACATCGCTTGTAAGATGAATGGGTATTTCCAAATGTTGGGTGTGAAGTTGAGGATGCCTACAACCTGATGGATCTTTTTTTCCAAGTATTTAATGTTACATAAATGCTTTTACATGTTCCAAGCAGAGCTTCTGTTGGCTTCAGCTGATCTCCCTTTTACTGGAGATTCTGTTATGCTGATCTGAGACCATCTAGGTGAAGTCTCTCACATGTTTTAGTTAACAAATAAGAAGTTCTCTAAAGGAGAATGCAATTCAACAAATAATAAATACTGAACAGAAAGTTCCTGTGCAGAATGTCAGTGTCTCCATTGCAAGACCACATTCTGTGGTTCCCTCTAGATGCAAAAACATCACCTTGGCTGAGCTTGTAGTGGAAAAGCAGGCACTGTGTTTGCCTTGGCTTATTTTATTTAGTTTAGCATCTATAAAAACAGGAAGACTGACACATACTTAAATAAGCAGTTGATTTGAGTTCCCTTCCACTGATTTCAGAATGGTTTGTGTTCCTTTTTAATTTAGGGATTGATCTCAAGAATAAACCCCCAAACATCCTTCAGTTGTTCTTGGAACCAAAACTGAAATAGCCAATATTTTGACAGGAAGGAACCAAAACAAACAGGCAGAGAGAAAACTGGCACACTGACAACTCCCGCATATCCCTCACTTGTATGCTTTACCTTTAGCAGAACAGGAGGAGTAAGCTGTGTTAAGTTAACCTCTGGTTACCTTTTGTACTACCATCATTTCCTGGGCAATTGTTTGCTTTGAAGAGAAGAGCCAGAAACCAGGTAGAAAACAAAGGAGATGAGGACCCTAGTTCTGGATGTTTGCTTTCTTTAGCCTACAGAGAAGAATATACTGGCTCTTAGCTATTTGTGCTCTGGGACTTTCTTAAAAACTGAATAGCTGCACTGCCTTAATTTTCTCCCACCTTGCCTCCAAAGTGCCTGGGGAAACCAACTAAGAGTGAGCGTTTCAAAAGCATTTACAGGGGCAAGGGCTTGTATTTTTAGGGAAAGCTAAATACTTAGCTCCTCTGAGCTATAGTGACCGATGTTTTATGCAGCTGATCACTTTCTCTGTTTCTTTTAGCTGCCATGATGTGGACAGTTGCGATGGCAAAGTCAGACACAGCAGCGAGAGGACCAAGTCAGCAGACATGGGATGCAGGTTTGCTTGCATGTCGCTCTTCTATACAGAGCACTGTCCCACGGAAATAATGTGTGTGTTTGAGGCTGCAGGTAAATGTAAGCCCCTGAATCCTGATGGATGCATTTTTTTCAGTATTGTCACATTAGTTGCAGAACTCGGTGGTGTTCTGAAACCTGCTGTTAGGACTGGCAGGAAAATGACCAGACGATATAGGAAGCTTCAGTATTCAGGCTGCCTTTATTTAAAAACCAAAACAAACAAACAAACAAAAAACCAAACAAAAGTGTTGTCCAACACACATCTTCAGATGTACTGAAGTCAAAGCCAAAAGTGGACTAGTAGGGGTTTGTATTTTCACTAGCTGGGGATGGTAAATTACAAAATAGACCCATAAATATAATGGTGATGAGCTGGTGAACTTAAATGTGTTGCATTCAGGCCACTGCTACGGAACTGACATGCTTTTACCTAGCTGTAAATGCAATATGGCTTACCCTGCCAAAGAAAATGAACGTCTTTACATTTACCCTTGGGTAAAGGCTTATGTTTCGGCAGTTACCCAACAGCAGCAAATGTGTTGCAAGTTTACATTCTGGTTGGTCCTGTGGTAATTTTTGTGCCTTTGCTTTTATCTTCTTGAAATGCAAGTTAAACTGCAGTTTTGAAGGTGACTGAATAAAATCTGACTTGTGGTGTTAGAAGGATTTCCCATCTGGTCCTGTTGCACTTCAGAGATGACAGTACCTTGTTATGTTAAAGGAATAAATGTATGATAAGGCTTGATAACTGAACATGCTGCTTATTTCAGAATAAAGCAGCTGACATACTAACAAACCATAGAGATACAATCCTGCTTTGAAACTGGGCACAAAGCAGCTGCGGACTACATGCTGAGGTGCACAGAATGCCACTGCGGAAGCTTTGTGTGTCCCAGATCACAGTCCGCTTGCATCTGCAGCGGCAGCATTCCGTCAGACTGATGTAGACTGGAAAGTTTGTATGAGTGCTTCTGAAAAATGCTACATGTGAACACTCGGCCCCAATGTCAGTGTGATTCAGGGTAGAACTTTTCTCATAAATGGCAGTTCTCTTACTCATCCATTTTTCTCATACTACCAATTAAGGAATAGCCAAGCACCTCCACCCCAAAGATATAACAATGTGGGAGGGCATATTAAGTTTACTTGGTTTTACTTGTCATTCTAGCCTGTGTAGAGCAACGCTTAGTTCTGCCTATGTACTCGCTTGTTAAAGCCAAAAAACTCCTGGGTGGCTGTCAAAGAAGCTGTGAACGTGTACCCTTCCAGCTGTTTCAAATAACACACATTTTCATCAAGGCCACTAAATCTGTCTGCTTGAGCTGGTCCTGATGATCACAACTCCAAGAAACAAAGGGCTTGCCCATTCTAGACAAGCTGTACAGAAGTGTGGATTTCATGCATTAAAACAAGTTATGAATGTTGCTACCTCTTTCGTTTCTCTCTCTTTTTTTTTTTTTTTTTTTTTTCTTTTTTTTTGTTCTTTTTTTTTGGAACAAGCTCTTGTTGGGGGGTGGGAACAAAAGGTCCCTTCCAACTTTGCTTTCCCACTTGGGGTGAACGGGGAT
>Ga0181612_167683_pt1 | contig 11245 bp, 9 predicted proteins | sample HoacroProtozoa21_FD_119630 | JGI IMG/M metagenome (GOLD analysis project Ga0181612, IMG submission 119630) | Hoatzin crop microbial communities from Cojedes, Venezuel. Combined Assembly of Gp0051906, Gp0051904, Gp0051908 | reverse complement strand
CTCTATGATTGGTACATCCAGACTTTGGGTATATGGCCCAGCCATCAGTACGAGTTCGCGAGACTCAATCTTACCTACACTCTAATGAGTAAACGTAAGCTTCTCGAACTTGTGCAGAAGGGCTTTGTAAGCGGCTGGGACGACCCTCGTATGCCTACACTTTGCGGTGTTCGTCGTAGAGGCTATACTCCTGAGGCTCTTAAGATGTTCTGCGAGAAAATTGGTGTGAGCAAGAGAGATCAGCTCATGGATATTCAACTTCTTGAGTGGTGCGTTCGCCAGGACCTCAATGCCCGTTCCAATAGGTATATGGTGGTTCAGGACCCGATTAAGGTGACTCTTACCAACTGGGAAGAGGGTAAGGTAGAGTGGTTTGAGTGCCCTCTCAACCCTGCTGACCCTGAGGGTGCAAAACGCAAGGTGCCTTTCACCGGCGAGTTGCTTATTGAAAGGGCTGACTTCATGGAGGATGCTCCCAAGAAGTTCTTCAGGCTTAAACCCGACGGCGAAGTTCGTTTGAAATATACCTATATCATTAAGTGCAATGAGGTTATCAAAGATGAGGAAGGCAATGTAGTGGAACTTAAATGTACCTACGATCCTTCTACTCGTCCAGGCGGTGGTGATTGGCGTTCGGTTAAGGGGACCATTCATTGGGTATCCACGGCCTTCGCTAAAGAGCTTGAGTTGAGGAACTATGACCGTCTATTTACCCTTGCCGATATGAGCCAAGTTCCTGAGGATAAGGATTATAAAGACTTCTTGAATCCTGATTCTTTGATTGTTGCCAAGGGCTATGCTGAGCCTGCTTTGCTGGATGATAATAGCGGTCTTGCAGTGCAGTTCGAGCGTACGGGTTACTATTTCAAGGACCCCGATAGCACTCCGGACCATCCTGTATTCAATAAGACTACGGCATTGAAGGATTCATATAAACCTGAATAATAAATGTCAGATAAAAAGACGACTATAACTGGTTATGCCGCGGGAATTATCTGCGGCATTTCTTATGGAACCAACCCTCTATTCGCAAAGCATCTGCTGGCGGCTGGAGTGTCGGTAGATACCATGTTGTTTTTTAGGTATTTACTCGCTGCGGCTATACTAGGAATTTGGCTGGTAGTTAGGCGCAAAAGCCTTAAGGTGAAACCCAATCAGTTGGAACTTTTGGCGGTGCTTGGAGTGCTTTTCGCTACGAGTAGCCTTCTGCTATTTATTTCGTACAATTTCATTCCGGCTGGACTGGCGACTACCATTGTCTTTTTGTATCCGGTTCTGACCGCTTTGATTATGGTTTTCGTGAAGGTTTATCCGACATGGCAGAATTGGCTGGCGATTGCCGTGACCTTTTTGGGCGTGGTGATCTTGAGTATTCCGAGTGGGGGAGTGGCACTGAAATGGCAGGGCATTGCGCTTGGCGTCGGTGCAGCCTTGGCTTATTCGATTTATCTAGTGACTGTCAATCGAAGTCGGCGTCTTCGTTCCGTGCCGAGCAATGTGCTGACCTTCTATGCGCTTCTTTTTGGTAGCGTTCTGTTTTTGGTGCATCATATTGCCGTTGGTGGCGATTTTATGAGCGGTCTGGTGCCTTCATCTTCGCCGAGTCATGCCAATTTGTTCTCCGTTTGGATGAATCTTCTGGGGCTATCGATAATTCCGACCATCATTTCCATGATGACCATAGCCATTTCTACTAGAGCCATTGGTCCTGTTAAAACGTCCATCTTGGGAGTATTTGAGCCCATTACTGCCATACTTATCGGCACAATGTGTTTTGGCGAGGTCCTGACTCAGAATATTATCATAGGCATTTCACTTACCATAATCGCGGTTATCTTCATGATCCTCACCTCTAAAGAGGAAAGTATTTGAGATGCCCGAACAGGTCGGGCATGACGGGGAAAATCCCTAATCTCATTTCAGTAATGAGAGAATATTTAATTGTCTGCTATTTGATAATTTGCTAGAATTTAGTAGATTTGTGGATGCGTCCCGAAGTCGGGCTGAAAATGAAAAATTTTAAGTTTAACATATACTGAACCCATAATTATGGCACTTGATTACAAAGCAGCGGCCCAAAAGTGGCTGGAAGGGGATTTCGATCCCGAGACTAAATGTAAGGTCTTAGAACTAAGGAATAATGATCCCGCAGGTTTTGAAGATGCGTTTTATCGTAATTTGGAATTCGGCACCGGCGGCCTCCGCGGTCTGATGGGAGTCGGAACCAATAGGATGAACAAATACACTGTGGGAATGGCCACACAGGGACTTGCTAACTATATCAAGCAGCATGTAGAGGGTGATGATATCCGTGTTTGCATATCATTTGATAGCCGCAACAATAGCAAACTTTTCGCTAAGATTTCCGCTGACGTGCTTTCAGCAAATGGCATCCATGTCTTCCTTTTCGACAACATCCGTCCTACCCCTGAATTGAGCTACGCCATTCGTCTGAAAGGCGCAACCGCAGGTATCATGGTAACTGCTTCGCATAACCCCAAGGAATATAATGGATACAAAGTTTTCTGGTCAGATGGTGCCCAGATTACTTCTCCAGTTGATACCGATATCGTAGCCGAGGTAGCTAAGATTACAGACCCTTCTATGGTTAAGTTTAAACCAGGCGACGAGTGCGGTGAAATCGAGATGATGGGAAAAGATGTGGATGAGCGCTATCTCAGCGACATTCTTTCGCTTATGCTGTCTCCTGAGTCAAGGGAGCGCCATAAAGACCTCAAATTCGTCTATACTCCTCTTCATGGATGCGGCGTGCGTCTCGTTCCCGAGTGCCTCCACAGGCTTGGTTTCGAACATGTTTACCATGTGCCTGAGCAGGATGTAAGCGATGGAGATTTCCCGACCGTGGTTTCTCCTAACCCTGAGGAGCCGGCAGCCATGAAAATGGCCCTTGAGGTGGCTGAGAGAGAGCATGCTGACATAGTTCTTGCTACCGACCCCGATGCTGACCGTATGGGTATCGCCGTTCGTGACAATGATGGCAAAATGGTTCAGTTCAATGGAAACCAGACCGCTTCCATGCTGACCTACTATATCCTTACCCGTTGGAAAGAACTAGGAAAACTTGATCCATCCAAGTATGTAGTTAAGACCATCGTTACTACCGAACTCATTAGAGAGATTGCAGCCAGCTTCGGCGTTAAGTGCTATGATGTTCTCACCGGCTTTAAGTATATCGCTGAAGTCGTTAAGAGAAACGAGGCTACTGGTGAGTTTATTTGCGGCGGCGAAGAGAGCTTCGGCTTCAATGTAGGCCAGTTCGTAAGAGATAAAGATGCTCAGATTGCATGCTCAATGGTAGCAGAGTGCGCTGCATGGGCTGCAGACCAGGGAATGACTCTCTATCAACTTTTGCAGAGCATTTACAAGAAATATGGCTATCGCAAAGAGGGCCTTGTATCTCTTGTTCGCAAGGGTAAGACTGGCGCCGAGGAAATCCAGAAGATTATGGCTGACCTCAGAAATGATCCTCCTAAGGAACTTGTTGGATCAAAGGTTACCAAGGTTATTGACTACCTTGAGCCCGAGAAGACTGGACAGCCTAAGTCAAATGTGCTTCAGTTCTTCGATGAGGCTGGCGACGTTGTTTCAGTTCGCCCTTCCGGAACCGAGCCCAAGATCAAATTCTACTTTGGCGCAGCCGGTGACGATGCCGACGATAAGATCGCTCGTCTCCGTGACCAATTCGTAAGCTAGAACAAAGAATGATCTAATTTAAAGGGATGGCATCAGCCATCCCTTTTTCGTTATATTGTAATAAAAATCGTGAATTTTTTCTTGGAGAATCGTGATTTTTTTGTAAATTGCAAAAATGGATTATGTATGTAAAGAATCAATATTATATCGTACTTGAGCGATTGAAAGACCCGCGTTATTTTTTAAGTTTTGGCCGGACCGAGACAAGTTGGAAAGTCTACTCTAGTTATTCAAGTTTTAGCAAAAATTAATTTCCCACATACTTTTGCTTCTGCAGATAGAGTAGAGTCTTCAGATGCCGAATGGATAGGGGCACTATGGGAAGAAGCAAGATCTAAGAAGCGATTCACTAGAGCGGCAGAATATATTCTAGTTATAGATGAGATACATAAAATTGATAAATGGAGCGAATATGTAAAGGCGGAGTGGGATAAGGATACAAGGTTGGAAAATAATATAAAGGTTCTCATTTTGGGGTCATCGAGGATTCTTTTAAAATCCGGTTTAGATGAATCTTTGGCTGGCCGATTTTGTTTTAGAGAGATGGAAAAATAGTTGCTATTGAGGTTAAATCTGGTCGGAGAAATTCCAATAAGGGCATTTTTGTCTTTAAGAATAAATTTAGGCCATATAGTACTTTAGTCATCGGGGGAGAAGTTATTTTGATTGAAGACTTTTTGCTCATGAACATAAATGACCTTTTCGGATAATTAGACATTTGGAAATGTGGAAAAAATCGATAATTTTGCGAAGGAGTATTTCAGTGGCTTTTTTGTTATAAAAAAACATTTTAGGAGTGATTATTATTTTTTTTGAAAAACAGCTTTTATAAATACTATATTTTTTACAAACTCAAACTATTATTTTTATTATGAAAAAGTTTATTTTTGTACTATTAGTCATCTTTGGTGCGGCAACATTGAATATGTCGCATTTGAATGCCGCTCCTCCAATTGAGGCTCGATACCATTATGCTTTTCACCTTTCTTGTGGTACTACTATTTATCGCTCTTTTAGTCAAGAGTTGACTAGTGAGGATATTCTGACATACTACGATTTATTTGAATACAAGTATTGCGGTAAAGAAAGCGAAAAGAAAATTCAAGAATAATGAGGCGAGTTCTATTATTGATTATAATGATAACCTTGGGTGGATTGCAGATGTCCGCCCAGGGTTATCGTATTAGATATGGGTATTATCATAGGGCGGATACTACTAGAGGGTATCTTAAGCAGCTTGACATGAATTTGGATTATTTCTATGGCGAGACTGCTTTTTATAGTGAGAACACCTATCTCTGTGATTCCTTATCAATAATAGCATTTGATGATAAAGGAAATATAAAAAATGAAGATGCCTATTCTGAACTAACTCGTCATATAACCGGTAACTTCAGAGAATATACTTTTGTGAATTATAAGACTTCGGAATATAGCCTTATTTATAACCTCATTTTGACAATCAGAGGAAAAGGATCTTTGGAAATGCCAGAATGGAATATAACGGAAGAAACCAAATTGACTTCAAGTGGCTATACATGTCGAAGGGCTACGGCGAATTATTTGGGCAGGCAATGGCGTGTTTGGTATACCGATGAAATACCCATAAATGTAGGTCCATGGTTGTTGTGGGGTGCTCCGGGGCTGATTGTGGATGCTAGAGATTCGGAAGAATTGTTTGTTTTTAAACTATTTGGCATAGAGCAACTAGAGGATAATCATCGCATAGAGATTTTGAAAGACTTCGTAGAATTGCAAAAGGGAAGATATCCTCATAGATTCTATGATTATGGAGTAAAAGAGTGTGAATTTTTGCACAATAAACTAGAAAACGATGATGATTTCGCAGGGCAAATTACGGGTGTAGTATCAACCACCGTATATGACAAAAACGGGAATCAGATAGAAAACTTTGTGCCAACCTACGAACCCCTAATCCCTAGTGAATATTGGAAGGATAAATAGAGTTGGGCTAATAGCCTCGTTTCTCTTTATATGTCATTCTTCCTTTGCCCAAAGTATATTGCAGGGCAAGGTGGAGGGTATAAAGAGAGGGGAACCTTTGGCCGGTGCCTTTGTAATAGGAATGTCATCGTCAGTGCAAAAATGCTTCTCTTTTACCGATGGCAACGGTGAATTCAATCTGAAGATTCCTTCCGATGTAAAAATTGATGCTATTAGAGTATCGCTGGTGGGATATGCCAACAAGACCATAAAATACAATGGCGAAAAATATCTTTCAGTCAAATTGATTGAAAAGAAGACGGAATTGGCGGCCTCAAAAGTGACGGCATCTTCGGTGGAGGAGAAAGGTGATACTTTGGTTTATGCCATAGGGGCCTTCAAGGATGGGAATGAAAGAGTTCTTGGCGATTTGTTGAGCAAACTCCCTGATGTCACAATTACAAAATCAGGAGGAATCCTATACAGAGGCGAATACATAAATAAATTTTATGTTGAAGGCATGGATCTTATGGGTAGTAGATACGGCGTTGTGACAAATAATCTTAATGCAAATGATATATCCCGGATTGAAATATACAAAAACCATCAACCCAAGAAGGCTCTAGAAGGAATATCTAATACGGATAGGGGAGCCGTCAATATAATTCTGAAAGAAAGTGCTAAAGAATCATGGCTTTTTACAGGTGATGCGGCGATAGGGGCTCCAAAGTTTCCTCTATTCGATATCAAAGCCATGGTCACTCGTTTTTCAAAGACGAATCAGAGCCTATTTTTGATGAAAGGCAATAATATAGGCAAAGCGATAACAAAAGAAATCAGAGAACAACGCTATTTCGGAAAAGTAGGAGCCTTTTTAATCTCTTATTCAGATATGGATTCTGATTTTAAAATGGTGTTGTCACGTTCTAAAACGCCTCTGCCACTACCTGAAGAGTATTGGTATGACAATACCTCCGCAATAGCTTCAGTAAACCATATTTCTAGACTGGCGGAAACCAAAACTTTGCGCCTTTCTTTTAATATGGCGGGAGAAAAGTATCGTGAAGTCTCTGAAAATGTCTCAACTATTTCATTTGCTGATGGAAGCCGGTTGATGCTGTCTCAGGGGGACTCTCTCTCGGATGCCAGCCTTTATGTTTCCGGCTCTGTTTTGTATGAAAACAATGCTGCCGATAAATTTGTCTCCAATGATTTAGCGTTTGCGTTCCAAGGGAAAGACGTGACATCTGATATTTATGGACTTTCTCGTTACAATCAAAAATACAAACTGCCCTCGTTTAAACTGTCAGACACCTTTATGCGTACTTTTAGATTAAGCGGGAGGCAGGCTTTGGACTTTACCAGTGATAATAAACTTGTGCGTTCCTCGCATGATGCTATCTTTAAAGACGAAACTGATAGTTCTGCTCAGACATATATTTTTACTCGTCTGCAATCTGACAACATCGTAGCATACAAAAAAAATATATCGGGGCATTTATTTAATGTCACGGCTGGTTTGGCTCTGGGTTATATAGATATTGAGTCGTCATTGAACGATGGCTTGAGAGGCTTAGGAATATCCGAAACCGGTTTATCGTTATTTTCCACTAAACCATATGCTCGTCTCTTGACGACATTTAAGTTGAGAAAGGGGGATATTTCCGTGTCTCTTCCGCTCTCCCTTAATTATCTTGCAGTATCCGATGCCGATAATGTATTTTATCCCGAATTTTCTCCCCGAATTTCGATGCGATATATGATCTCCAAGAATTGGGAGTGGGATACCCATGTCGGGGTTTCAACTTCTCATTCAAGCGCTGAAACTCTTCTCAATGCATTTGTGATGAGAGATTATAGGACTTTTGCGAAGTCTGATAGTCTTAGAAGAAGTAATGTTATTAGTGCCAGCACTTCCTTGAAATATTCAGACTATCTATCGATGTTTTTCGCCTCATTGGGAGGAAATTTACATTCAATTCGAGAAAATCGTTCAGCATCGGGTAATTATTTTTCGGAATACACGCAGATTTATTACGCTCCTGGGCTCTCCCTCAACACCAATTATGGCGTTAATGCTAATTTGAAAAAATATATTGGAGTTAAAACACTTGTTCTGGAGTTTCGAGGAGACCTCTCCGGATCTGATACAGACGGAGTCTTGCAAGGTGTTGATGTCAAGTATCATGAGTTTACTAGACTTATGGATTTGCGATTGTCGTCGAATCCGGCGGAATGGATAAGCCTTGGCTTGTCTTCGCGATTCATGTGGAATACGATGACCGGCGATGCGGAGGCTAAAACCTCATCCATCCATCTCAATGGTGATATCCATCTGAAACCTGTTGACAAATTAACATTAAGTTTTATGGGAGACTATCTTAAGGAGAATGTGCCTGGGGTTGAGATTAGCAATATTCCTCTACTGAAAAGTTCCATCTCATATTCATTCCCGAATTATACTGTTTTTGCGGAATGCAGAAACATCCTGAATGCGAAAGAATATAGACGAGAGACCATCTCAACTTTTACCAATAGTTCCAGCCTCACCAAGCTGCGTGGAAGACAATTCTTGGTTGGCATAAGAATGTCACTTTAGGATTTGTCAAAATCTCTCTAAATTCACTATCTTTGCGGGCGGAAATTGGATTGGAGATGACAGAGTGGTCAAGAGCAATCCTGTTCCGGAGGTTAAATTTTTCGAAAAATGATTAAATCTATGACTGGCTACGGCAAGGCCGAGGCCATCCTGGAGACAGGTAAAATCACGGTAGAAATCCGTACTCTCAACGGCAAAAGTGCCGACATCAACATCAAAACACAAGTACTTCCCAAGGACAAAGATATAGTTGTGCGTCACTACTTGGCGCAGGAGCTCCAGCGCGGTACAATCGACTTTTTCGCCACATGGGAACCTAATGCAAGCGAATCCGCGAAGAAAATCAACACCGAGATGGTGAAAGAGTATTATTCGCAAATAACTGGACTCAGGAAGGAGTTGGAAGGCTTTTCGGAGGTATCCGCCAGTCAATCCATTATGAATAATGAAGTTCTCACTGCTATTTTAAGGATTCCAGATGTGATTGACACCAAAAAGAGTGACGTGGTGAATGATGAAAATTGGCCCATAGTGGAAAAGGCGATTCAGGAGGCTGTGGCCCATGTGAATGAGTTTAGGGCGCAGGAGGGAAAGATTCTTTATAAGGACGTCACATCAAGGGTTAAAAATATTCTCGCCCTCTATGATGAGGTTGAAAAATATGAGCCGGAACGCATAGCTACGGTCAAGGAGAAACTCCTCAAAAACCTCGAAGAACTCAACCAGAAGGTCGATCCAAGCCGCTTCGAGCAGGAAATGATATATTATCTTGAGAAGTTGGATATCAACGAGGAAAGGGTTAGACTTCGTCAGCATTGCAAATATTTCATGGATACCATCGATGCGGAAGAAGCGCCTGGCAAGAAACTCGGTTTTATTATCCAAGAGATGGGAAGAGAAATCAATACTACCGGATCCAAGGCCAATCATGCCGAGATTCAGAAGGCTGTTGTGAAGATGAAAGATGAGCTCGAAAAAATGCGCGAGCAGGCGATGAATATTTTGTAGGTATGTGGATAATTCTGGCCCTGTGTTCGGCCTTTTTTCTGGGATTATATGATGTAGCGAAAAAGCAGTCGCTGAAAGGCAATGCCGTGATTCCGGTACTCCTAATCAACACTGCCATTTGCAGTGCCATATTTATGCCTTTCATCATACTGTCCGCGAAGGGAGCAATAGATTCAAATTCGATTCTATATGTGCCGAATGGAGGATGGCATGAACATAAGCTTGTCATTTTGAAGGCTTTTATCGTGCTGTCATCGTGGATTTGCGGCTATTTTGCTATCAAGCATTTGCCGCTTACGATTGTGGGGCCGATAAATGCGACTCGTCCCATTATGGCTCTAATTGGAGCCTTGGTAATTTTCGGAGAAAAGCTTAATCCATGGCAGTGGGCGGGCGTTTTAATCGCCATCTTCGCCTTCTTCCTCCTTAGCCGAAGCGGCAAAAAAGAAGGCATTGACTTCGTCCATAATAAGTGGATTGTGCTGCTTGTTGCCGCTGCTTTTCTGGGCGCGGTCTCAGGCTTGTATGATAAGTATCTGATGAATCCCGCAGGGGCAGGTTTGGATAGGCTTTTCGTGCAGGGATGGTATAATTTCTATCAGATGCTGATTATGGCGGCAATTCTTCTTCTGGTGTGGCTGCCGGCCCAAAAGAAATACCCTGAAAAGTTCCATTGGTCATGGCATATTCCAGTGATTTCATTGGCTCTGACTACTGCTGATTTGCTTTATTTGACCGCTCTGAGCCAGCCTGATGCCATGATTGCCGTCGTTTCCATGGCTCGACGAAGCAGCGTGATTGTGTCCTTCGCTTGCGGTGCTTTGCTATTCCATGAAAAGAATATCCGTTCCAAAGCGCTTGATTTATGTCTTGTGCTTCTGAGCATGGTTTGTCTACTAATCGGTACCTTGTAATCATGACGAAGAAAGAGAGATTTGCCTCTATAACCGAATGGTTCAGCATTAATATGCCGGTCGCTGAAAGTGAACTTCATTTTGAAAATCCCTTCCAGCTGCTGGTTGCCGTTATTTTGTCCGCTCAATGCACCGATAAAAGGGTGAATCTGACTACTCCCGCCATATTTGCGAAATTTCCCGATGCTGAATCGATGGCCGCGGCGTCTTTCGATGACCTTTTTCCCCTTGTCAAAAGCATATCGTATCCAAATAATAAGACGCACCATCTTATTGAAATGTCGAAAAAGCTGATTAGCGATTTCGGAGGAGAGGTGCCGTCCGATATTGATGATTTGATGACTCTTCCTGGCGTTGGGCGCAAGACCGCAAATGTGATTGCTTCTATTGTCTATGACAAGCCGGTGATAGCCGTTGATACTCATGTTTTCAGAGTGGCTCATCGTCTTGGCCTTTCCGATGGTAAAACTCCCGAAGCAGTGGAGAAAGATTTGGAAGCGGGATTCCCTCTTGAAAATAGGGCTAGGGCGCACCATTGGCTGATTTTACATGGTCGATATGTATGCACCGCGAGAAACCCCAAGTGCGAAACTTGCGGCCTTCAGCCATTGTGCAAATATTACAAAGAGGCTAAATAGTAAGAGCCAAATCTATTACCAAATCGTCCACCTGCTCGGAGCAATGTTCAGCGCGGCAAACCATGACTCTGCCGCGATATTTCTCGAAAATGCTGCGATTGTGAGTTACCATTACGATAGGAGTACCCTGTTCGTTGATGCTGCGCAAAAGTTTCATGATGCCGTCGGCGGTCTCGTTGTCAAGGTTGCCTGTGGGTTCGTCCGCTATTATTACTTCAGGCTTATTGAGAAGGGCTCTGGCGATGGCGATTCTTTGCTGCTCGCCACCTGAAAGTTGGTGAGGCATTTTGTGGGCTTTATTCTCCATTCCGACCGCCTCCAGCACTTCCATTATTCTTTTGTCTATGCCGCTTTTCCAGCCGGTGGCCTTGAGTACGAAAGATAGATTATCTTCCACCGTGCGGTCCATTAGAAGCTGGAAATCTTGG
>Ga0181612_159943_pt1 | contig 11245 bp, 10 predicted proteins | sample HoacroProtozoa21_FD_119630 | JGI IMG/M metagenome (GOLD analysis project Ga0181612, IMG submission 119630) | Hoatzin crop microbial communities from Cojedes, Venezuel. Combined Assembly of Gp0051906, Gp0051904, Gp0051908 | reverse complement strand
GGCTCGCTGTTCCGCGGCGAGCCGATGTGCCTGGCGCAGCTCTTCCTCCAGAGCGGCTCGGCCTACGAGTAGCGCGGAGAGGGGGGCGAGCGCGGCCTGGCCGAGTTCCGAGACGTGAGTAGCGGCGGCGGGGCCTGGGCGCCCGGCGGGGCTTCCTGCGAGAGCGGGGGGTGGTCGGAGGACGCCGGGTGGGCGGCGCGGGGAAAGAGCCGCGGGTTTCATTCCGGTGGGGCGGTGTGGGAGGCTCCGAGGCCGCTGCTCGTCCGGCTTTCGCCGGCTCTGCCTCGCGGGTGCACGGCGGAGCTCCGCGGCCCGTTTGCCCGGGTGGTGGCGAGTCAGTGTGGAGCCCCGGCCTCCCCGGGGCTCAGGGGAGCGCGGTCTGGGGGGGCTGTACCCTGCCTCTCTCACGGGAGTACTTTGAACGTGGGGTTTTTTTTGCAGTAGGGTTCCATGCGCGAGCCCGTTACCCACCTGAAGCCACGCTGGCTTTAGTGTGAGTGTATGTGCACAGCTAGGAGATATGTCCACGCCGCTGGCAGATTATAGAAACATCTTAGGTGTTCTCTAGGCTTACTTCTGCAACATCACAGGCCGCTGATTCATTAAACGTGTCTGTTCCCGGAGGAGCAGTTCCCCTTGCAGGAAACTACATGCCTGACTAACATTGTGTTAGGTCGGGTAATAATTAACCTTGTTTCTGTATTGTCTCATCGCAGTTACAGGATCTTTGCTTGCTGAATTGCTTCCAAGCATTCTTCAGAAATGTAGGTGGCAAAATCTTTGCAAGAAAAGCTGGGAGACATTAGACTAACAGCTAGTTAGTAAATATGGCAGGTAGGAGGAGACAGATGTGTAAGAACCATTACGTGGGTGTTACATGTTGCTGCCGTTCCAGGTATCTGACACACTGTTTATTCCAGAAATAATGTACTAGTGGTTCTGATTTAAAAGTGGAGTAAGTCGTCAGAGACATTGCACACTCATAATATGGGGATGTACGGAAAAAGATTCTTTCAAAACTTGACATTTCAAATAGAGTCTGCGGGACTCCATCACAAAAAATATGCTTGTAGAAAAGTTTGTTATTTTGAATACATTAAGCAGTATTTAACACTAGAAATAAGATTAGAAGTGGTTTCTCTGGTAGATCTAGTTATTTTGTTACTGGAGTAAAACTAGCGAAAAGCATTGATAGTTCTGCTTTAATAAAACCAACTTGCTGTGTGAAGACTTTAAATCTTTTTTGTGTTTTCATACCTACTTAGCTGAAAAGCACTTTGTAGAAGAGAGCACGCAGAATATGTGCAAAGTTGTCTCCATGAAGTCACAGAAATGGCTGTGGTTTTTAGGGGTGGTTGGTGTTTTGAATGCCTGATAGGCATTTTGTCTTTCTCCTTCAGCTTAACCCAAATGTAAGTGTATTTCAGAGAAAATTTGTGAATGAAGTAAAGAAGTGTGAAGAAATGGAAAGAATACTTGGTGAGCTTTATTTTACTGTCTGCCCTTTCTCGTCTCTGGTATTATTAAAGTTTACATTGCTAGAGTGGAACTACAGTGAAGGTTTCAGCTACAGATTTTTTTTAATCTTCCCAGTCTTGTATGATCTGAATGCTGTAGAATCGTACAAAATTTTCATATATGTGGAAAAAATACACACTCATTTGTAAAGTCTTTAGGTAGATTTTTGGAGCAGGAGATGACTGTAGCACTGAACTGGGTCAGAACACTCAAATATATTCCTTAATTTGTGTTGAGATGCTGCATCAGTTTTGAGTGTATCACAGAATCGTTTAGGTTGGAGGGGATCTCTTGAGATCACCAAGTCAACGTCCAGCTCAATGGGGCAGCTAGAGCCAGTTGTCCAGGACTGGTGGGACTTTGAGTATGGAGACTCCACAGCCTCTCTGGGCAACCTGTTGCAGTGTTTTACCACGGATCTCTGATTCTTGGGTTTGTGAGTTGTAGAATTTACTTGCACTGCAATATGTATGTGCTAAATATGGGTTGGTTTGGGTTTGTTTAAAGCTTGGGGGGGAGGAGAGTTGCTAATGTGTTGCTAATGAATAGTTGAGACCATTTCAGTATTAACTGCTTAAAAGTCTGCTAGGAGAACGGAAGCTTTACTCTGGATATTTCCTTGACTATAAGATAAGCCCTGTTTTTCATGTTATTTAACTGAATGCCATTCAACTTCCAAGCAACCTCAAAAATATCTCAAGTTATTAATTATTAATTTCACATAGTAGTTAATGAATAGAAGGGTATGACGAGCATCACAAACAAGATGCAGATTTCTTCAGTATGTCCCGAGGAAAAGTTACCCTTGAAGGGTTCTTTTTGTTGGAGCCCCATCAGAGGCATGTGCTGGTCATGCCAAACCATCCCAGTAGCTATTTCAGCAATCTCCCTGCCCAGCGTGAGCTGTGTTTGTTGTCAAGGTTGCTTAAGCCGCCTTGTTTGAACGCTTTTTATTCCAAACATGAGTTAACAAACAAAATGTCAGTTTGTGGCAGATGGCGTGATTAGCAGAAAGTGACACCTTGCAGCAACAAAGAGATACTATGAAATGTTAAAAGCTTCTTAAAAAGTACTTGTGGTTGGAAAATTTCAGTCGGAGGACTCTGAAGATAGCTTGCTTCTGCAAATTGCCAAGACAGAAATGTTCTGTGGTTTTTATTCCTAGCACTCCATAAGCCCCTCTTTTTTTTTCCCCTCCCTGGGGAGGCTAGTCTTCAGCCTTTCCTTGCATTGTTTTTGAAGATCGTAGTGTGTGTGATGGTGCTGAAATAAATAAATAAGATAGCCAGGGCCTGATGCTGCAGTGTGATCAGCACTATCACTAACAGCTGAAGGTCAACTGTGCAGCATTCTAGGAAGTATAAGGCAGTACCATTTCCTTTCTAACTCTGTTTTTCTTCTCACTCCAGGGTATTTAGTACAAGAAATTAAAAAAGCGGATATTCCACTACCTGAAGGAGATGTTGCTCCTCCTGCCCCCTTGCTGAAACACATTTTAGAAATCCAGGTAATTTTTCCACACAACAGATGCCAAAAGCATGGCTCTAGATCTTGGAACTTTATTTCAAACTTCATTATTTGCTGTCTTATTACCTGTGACTTAAGTTATAGGGCTGTGGCAGGGGAGGGGCAGAAGCATTTGCTTTCAGTTTTGACCATTTTTTTTTTTTCTTGCTGCCACTGTTGCTTCAGAGACTGCCAGTGAAGATTTGATATGTCGACACATAATTCCTATCAAAGGGTCACATCTAACTCATGGCGTTAGCAGTCATCGGTTTGGTTTTGATGGACTGGCATATTACACTGTTCCAGGCAAATTGTTTTCTGTAGCTGTAGTCCTTCAGCCTCACTTACTGCTTTGGGACTTAAGCTAAGACTCTTCTCGTGCATCCCAGATGTCCAGGGGGTGTGTGAGTTTTGTATGCCCACGGCTCTGCAGGTTCCGGCACTAGTTGCATAGCAAAACATGGTGCTGTTTTCCCTGGCTGCTTTTTCTGGTGTTGCGTTAGAAGTAGAAGCTAGTAAAATGCTGACATAATATTGAATGACTTTATATTTGGCTGTAGTTCTATTAATAGAATAGATAAGTGTCTTGCACCCTGTGCTATCTGCAGTTCGAATTCCAAGTCCGCATCACGCAGCTCAGACACAAATTAGGGTCAGAACAGCAGACTTAACAGATGCCAGTGGAGGATCAAGTGTACTCAATACAAAGCAGTCTTTGGCAGCCTGAGGAATAAAACCTATGGAGCTGAAGTTACCTAAGAAATTGGGAAACTCCCATCATTGTGGCAAATAAACATGTGCTTAAAGTTCTTTCTCCCCTGATTCCCAAAACAGCATAACTGATTCTGTGTCATTTTTTCTCCATGTCTTAGGAACAGTTGCAGAAACTGGAGACAGAATTGAGGGAAGTAACTAAAAACAAAGAAAAGCTGAGGAGAAACCTGCTTGAACTGACAGAATACACGTGCATGTTAGAGGTCACACAGAGATTTGTCAGGAGAACAGCTGAGGTACTGATGAGGAGTGTGCGTCCTGTGGCATTTTTGTTGCATACTGTTAGTAGCTCTAGTTCAGTGCATGACTTTGCATTGGGCTTTACGGCGCTGTAAGTTCATTATTGTTTGTGCTCCGTACCTAGAGAACCTGGCTGGCAACCTCTGGTGCTAGGCTGTGCTCAGGTACAGAGTGAAACGCAGCCCTACAAGAGCTTTGTGATTTCCCTGTTGAATTGTTTGACTGTTACTGCTGATGCCAACTGAAAATGAAGGCGTGTTTGTGTTATTTTATTGCATAAATTGTGCTAAAAAATTACCATGTAACCTTTGCAACACTGACTCTAACTGCTAAGAGCAGTGCGCTTGAGATCCCAAGATCTCTGTTGTCTGAGTTGAAAGCAGGAGAGGGTTTTATATTTTTATTGAAGTAATTTACTTAATTAGCTTTTCTACTTCACAGTAATAAATGAACAATATTTCTTTTTTTCCGAAAGCTGTGAATGATCTTTGTTTTATTTGTTAGTACGAATCCCATTTACATGCAAATTACGAAGAATTTCCGTCTATGGAAAATGAGCCATTAGTGGATTACAACTGTATGCACAGACTGGGTGCCAAGCTGGGGTAGGTATGGTTTAGTCCATGTATGGCAGGTTGTCGGTGTGTGCTGGTTCAAAACTGTGTGATGAGCTGCCATAAATAACGGGCTACTTGCTTAAAAGATGGAGTGGGATGTGAATGTAGTGATTTCAGATGAGCCAAACAGTTTTAGAGAGGGCAGGAGCCTGACCCAAACATACCTTTGTAACAAAATTGGATTATTTGAAGAGATAAGTAGGACAGCACCAAAAAACGTGACATGAAACTTCAGTCGGACCAAGTATGTGTGTTAAGGAAGATCTCTTGAGTGCTCTAAATCAGTACTTCTACTGTTCAAGCTGTTTTTCTAGGATAAACATAGAGTGTTTTAATTGCTTGGCAGTGTCAGCTGTAAATGTAACATCGTTAATGTATGGACACTGCTCTCTACACCACCATTATGAGAGGGTATCTTACCAAGAAAAAATTAAGAACCTTAGAGAAAGAGTGTCAGCTGTAATTCTAGTTGTGTGCTCAGGCCTACAGTCTCTTTGTTTTCCAAACAGAAGTTGCATCTCTATTTTATGTACCGGTTACTGCCTGTTTAAAGTGATGCTTCCTTCTCTAGAGACGGCAGATGTTAAATTTTTGTAACTATGTGATCTTGAATGATAAGCTACTCCAAGTTTTTAATTTTTTCTGGTGAATTTTAGTTTATTTTTCAAACTTTTCTTTTTCCATAGGTTCATATCTGGGTTAGTTCACATAGCAAAACTTGAAGCATTTGAAAAAATGCTGTGGAGAGTCTGTAAAGGCTATACTATTCTTACATATGCAGAGTTGGATGAATGTCTGGAAGATCCAGATACGGTGAGTAAGCATTGTAACTATCAGTTTATGTTGTTCCGTACTTTTCATACGAAGAATTGCTGCTCAGGTCTTCAGTGAATATAAATGATTTCCCAGTGCCCTCGGAGAGAGAACTATTTTGAAGTATTAGAACTTGTAAGACTTTAAAATTAGAGGTCTTGATGCCGCCATAACTATAGGAGTGGCAATTAATTTATCATAGTTCAACATGAAGAGAGCAGAACTTTGTTGTGGGTTAGCAGTGACTTTATGATTGGCTACCTTGATCAAAATACGTGGCATAAACGGCTGCTTGAATATTGATTAACTAGGTCTGTGCGGTGTGTTTCGTTTTAATAGGCATCTGGTTTCTTTATTCAATAGTTAAGGAAAAAAGTCTGGAGTACAGTTGGTCTTCTGTTAAGTTTTTTCTCTGAACTTACGAAATTCAGTTTTTGTAAATCAGCAACTGTGGCTGCCTAATCTGTCACTTTTAAATTTCACTTCGATTCTAATTTGTAACATTTTAATTTTTTAAGACTTCATTTGTTACTGATAATTCTGAGATGCTGAAACATAATACCTCTTTTATTTTCCTTGAAAGCTTTTTCTGTTTTTTCTCTTATATACCAAAAAAGAGAGATATTGGCACACTTGAATTTTTTTTTTTGATCTTCACTAAAATAGTGGAAGGTTAGTGCTACTACCACAGCTTTTTATTCAGATTTGTTATTTTGTTCTATAATTATATCACAGTGGCGTTGTTGGTTAAAATCAAACTTCATCAACTTAACTTTTTTGGGTTTTTTTTAGGGCGAAACCACAAAATGGTTTGTTTTTTTAGTGTCCTATTGGGGTGAACAAATTGGCCAGAAAGTTAAGAAGATTTGTGATTGGTAAGAACTGAAACTAATAGATACAATTTCTTTATCCCTGTGTTATTTTCTTGTTAGTTTTCCCTCTGCTCCCCTTCCTTATGAGTGTTGATTTCTAGTCAAGGTTTTTGAAGTTAAATTTGTTCCTCCCCCCAACTGCGTCTAGCTTTATAATTATGCAATACACAAATAAATGTATGAGTCATTTTATCTGCAGTCCTTATACAAAATGGCTCTCTGTTGAATCTGTTCCAGGGTTATTAAATGATGTGTTGCAGATTTGACTAAGGCATGGGGTTAGGTGATTTGCTTTGTTTTAGTTGGGTTATTTAACACAAACTTCTGTTTTTCTGTAGCTATCGTTGTCATGTGTATCCCTATCCAAATACTGTGGACGAGCGCAAGGCGGTTGTTGAAGGACTGAACGTTCGTATACAGGATCTTCATACTGTGAGTAAATAACAGTATTCCCTTTGCTGTAGTTACTGCACCATAGGAAATAATTTGATGAATCACAGCATTAAATACATGAATATGTTTCTAAAATGCATACAGCATTGGATCTGGACATGACTGTGTGTCATGTCTCTGGTCTTGTGGTGCATTTATCTGTTAAATTTCAGGGCATTTGGCATTGCCTTCTGTTTTAAGCCGTGGCTGTTGCACCCTCCTACAAATGTAATCCAGCATTGTGCAAATACTGGGTGCCTTTACTGTGGTGAACATAACCACTGTTAACGTTTTCAGTGAAATCCTTTTGTTTTGTTCTTGGACAAAGGTGCTGCATAAAACTGAGGATTACTTATGCCAAGTCTTGTGTAAAGCATCTGAATCCATCTATACATGGGTTATCCAAGTGAAGAAGATGAAAGCCATTTATCATGTGCTCAACCTGTGCAGTTTTGATGTCACAAATAAATGTTTAATTGCTGAGGTTTGGTGTCCAGTGGCTGATCTGCAAAATTTGCGTCATGCGTTGGAGGAAGGTTCGGTAAGTCAGCTGAATGCTCAGTGATGTTAAAACGTTTGTCTTGAACTAACTATACAGATAAGGAAAGAAAATAATTATTTAAAATAGGCTAAAAGTAGGCATAGGCAGGTCTGGGTCTCTATGAACTCATACCAAACAATTTCTTTATAAGCAGAGCCCTTGTTTAGTGTTGTGTGTGGTGGTCTGGTTTGTTTGGTTTTTGTTTTGTTGGGTTTTTTTGTTGTGGGTTTTTTTTTTTTTGTTAATAACTGCTGTGTTGGACCAGGATCTGACTGGGCTCACAGTGCTATTTGCGGTCAGGTAGAAGGTGCTAATTCCCTTCTGTTAGTTGTGTTGAGTGCAGGTCCACCTTTTAGTTCTGTAAGAGAATTTTTAGTAACAAATCTTTGTTTTATAATACTGACTGATGAGTCTCATCTGATATTTCATATAAAGTAAGGATTAGAACACTATACGTAATCAATGTTTTTAGAGGAACAGATTAACTTTTCTTCTTTTAAAAAAGGCTTGAGGGGGTCAGTGTTAAAGTTGGGGCTTAATTTAGGGATGTTTCAGGATCAGTGAAACCGCTGATGGAGGAAATGTTTTCTCTTTGATTAGATTAAGCATGAAAGGAGTTTTCATATAAATGTATCTTCTTTCTGTCTGTAATTAGAGGAAGAGTGGAGCTACAGTTTCTTCATTCATGAATACCATCCCAACAACACAACCTCCTCCGACTTTGATACGGACCAATAAATTCACCTCAGGGTTCCAAAACATTGTTGATGCTTATGGAGTTGGAAGCTATGGGGAAGTTAATCCAGGTTGGTCCTCCTGAAATCTGAACTGTGAGCTGTGCTGTCATTACTGCTTGCCTTGTTAAGTGTTTCAATCCCTTGCTGAACTGGACACTAGTAAAGGCAAAATGGTGGCAACCATACTGCTTATTAGTTGTTGTTTCGGTAGTTCACCAGAAGTACAGATGGTGTTCCAAGCAGTAAGTGGGATTTGATTTTGCTGAGTTATTTTGGCATGAAAGATGCTGATAATAGTTGTATAATGCTTCTTTGTGTATTTTACCTTGGATAAGATAAGATATTTAAAGGAAAAGAAGAAAACTTTGGTAATGGCTATTGATCTTACTGAAGTGTGGAGCTCATCACTTGAAAAATCCAGCTTGTTGTATAGCCCAGTTAGTTTAATGCCCTTATGTATTTTTGTAGTTACATTGACTGTGTCATGCTGTACAGGAGAACGTACAGAGCCAAAATAGCCACGAAGGAAGAGTTGTTTGTTTTTTATTTCCTGGGCTTATGTTACTATCCTCAGAATTGTCGGCTAATGCTCAATTGTGGAGTTGTCATTACTAAGGGATGTTCTAAGCAAGCTTTAAATGGAGTTAAATTTATAGTGGAGGGGGGGGAAAGCTCTATTAGCAGGGGCTGAAATATCTTTCAAACAAAAAGCTGAAAATTGAGAGGTTATAGTAGTTGAGTTGCTTAGGCCTAATTCAGATAGCAACATCATCTATTGTGCTGTGTGCCTGAAATCTGTTATGTTGTCATTTCAGCTCTCTATACCATCATCACTTTTCCCTTCTTGTTTGCGATTATGTTTGGAGACTTTGGGCATGGTCTGCTAATGTTCCTGTTTGCACTCCTAACAATACTGTATGAAAAACACCCTCGATTACAAAGATCACAAGATGAGGTAAAAGGAATTACAAACAATTTACTCTCCACCCTCTCTCCACTCTGTTCAATTGAATAGTTATTATGTTTCTGAAAAGTACTATTTATTGCACATTAGACTGTTTTTTTTCCTTTGTTTCAGGATTTTCAGTGTTTAAAGCTGCCATATTCCTCAAGATTAATGTAGTATCTTGAACTATTCACTTTTTTGAAAGGGCAGAAATAATCAAGTTCGAATGAAAGACTGACAAAAATTAGTTGATACTGTTGGGCTTGTCTTTCCCTCTGCTAGGGCTGCTTAGCGATGTGGGTGTTGTGCAGAATGTGGCTACAGTGACTAAAGCGAGGAGAAAATTGATTGTTCAAATTCCATCTTCTGTTATTGTTTCTGAAAAGGAGTTGTAGTTTGAAATTTATTGAACTTAGTTTTAACTAATTTTTTCATGATAACGGGATTGGAGTGCAGGAACACCTGCATCTCTCCTTAGAATTGTGTTTAATTAAGAATGGCTGCAAATGACTAACTTCCTGAAAAGTAGTCCCGGGCAGGAAATGTGGCTTACAAAGACTATTTGTTTGTGTAACGACGCCAATGAGAAAAGTCTCAGTTTCTGTAATGGGAGCTTGCATGGGGACTTTGAATCTCCGCATTCGATTTAAACCGCAGTTGCCTTTCAGAATATACTTCTCGCTGCTAGCTGTGTTTCCTAATGCATATAAACTTCTGCATATAAGTCACTTCACATAAAGCTGAGAATGTGGGGAGATGAATTGCTCCAGTTTGGTGGCTGCCAATTGTAAATTGCATATTCGCATACTTAAAGCAAAATTCTCCATGTTACATCTTTGTTGGCCTTAGGCTTCTTCATATTCGTTAATGACTATTCACAAGAATTTTTAGTTTTCAGAAGTCTTTGTATGGCCAAAAATGCATTTCTCTTAGAAATGTGTAGATAACGATTGTTCATGTACAGATGATGTTCTCTATTTTTTCTTTTTTCCAATACTTACAGATAATGAAAATGTTATTTGAAGGCCGATACGTTATTTTATTAATGGGTCTGTTCTCTGTATACACTGGATTGATCTATAATGACTGTTTTTCAAAGTCAGTAAATATATTTGGTTCTGGATGGAATGTTTCAGCAATGTTTGAACAGAAGGTTTGGAGGTGAGTAGCATTTGCTAGACCATTAAAACTAAAATGTACTTTATGCAGCAGTTAACCCTTTTGCTCACCCATTTTAACCGACCTTTTATTGAGAGCAGTAAGGAAATGTGGTGAAATCTAGCAAAATCTATTTAAGATAGCAAGTGCTGGTGCACTAAGGGCTAAGTGATACATCTGCACTTAGAATAAAAAAGGCAATAATGGTTATTTAAAAAAAAACAACCAAATTGCGTGTTATTTTAGATTGCGAAATCCACAGAGAACACAATTTCTTGCAAAATCACTCTTAGAATTTGATTATATTTAAATCAGTCAGTCTGTGAAGTTAACGTCATATTGATCAGTGCTGCTTTACTGGGTTTACATGTCCTTGGTCACCTGGAACATTTTCTAGAGTATTATCATTTGGTATAGCTGACAATCAGTCTTCTCCTGGAGCGAATTCTGTTGCGATACCCTAATGCTGTGTGCTAGCTAGCGACTTCAAGTGATTAAAAACTGCAGCTGGCATAGTATCTTTTTATTGGTAGTAAGAACTTGCACCAAATTTTATGAGGTGATATTTCTAAGCTTTATTCTGTCTCTAAAACTTCTTAGGTGTGTTTTGCATGGTTTTTTGTGGTCTCACGACTTCAGTAGTATTGTAAAATCCTGACAGCAGGCACTAGGACTTTGTGTTGCCACATATTCTTTTTATTCAGAAGTGCACTGCCTCCTATGTTATGGCTTGTCTTTACATTGATGGTTTTAGTTTGTCTCCCATTATTGTATTTTCCAGGAGAGGTTTCTGAAGGAAAAAAAAATCTTATGAGATTTTGAGACGAATAGAAAACACAGGGCTAGTTTTGGAGAAATTTGTCATACCTAGATCATGCTTCTGGAATGAATAGCTGAGCAGCATTAGCACCTACTTTAAAGAAAGTAACAATTAATGGAATAAATTAATTACCCAGCAATCATTAGTCTCTGCACAGCTTTCCTTGGTAGTTTAAAAAAAAAAAAAAAAAAAAAGGCTATGGGAATTTCAAAACCTATTTTTTCACAAAGGGGGGAACCCTCATTTTTTTGAGGTATCGGGGCCCTTTGGT
>Ga0181612_159547_pt1 | contig 11245 bp, 9 predicted proteins | sample HoacroProtozoa21_FD_119630 | JGI IMG/M metagenome (GOLD analysis project Ga0181612, IMG submission 119630) | Hoatzin crop microbial communities from Cojedes, Venezuel. Combined Assembly of Gp0051906, Gp0051904, Gp0051908 | reverse complement strand
TGCTCCGCTCTGGAGGAGCATTTGCTCTCGCCCTGTTTCCACCCCACTCCAGCAGGTCAGGGCGCTACCGCTCCGCCACCACAAGCCCACTTGTTTGTAACGCTGCAGTGTTAAAAACCTTTCTCATCCATGGGAAAACTGTATTTGACAAGCAGCATTTCCCTCTGCACACAGCGGTTAAAGCCTGCAACGCTAGCGTCGGAAGCAGAGAGATATTTCTGACAATTCATGGTAAATCAGCTTCCTATTTGAACCTATGTACCTTAATTTCTTCTGTGGTGAGCCAAACCACTAGTCTGCTGGAAAGGTCGGTAGTCTCCTGATATTGAAACCTCCATTAGGCCCATACCCAGCAAAGGAAGAATAAAGTTTTCCCGAAACTCCTATCCAAAGTGTGGGAGGATGGAAAATAAGATCAGCACGCCTTGCTGAAAATAGTTCTTGAGATAAAAGATATGATTGCTTTGGCACTAACTTCTCCCTTCTCCTTCCCTCACCTCCTCAGCCACGCTGAGGTGTGAAAGGCTTAGGAAACTCCCTGTCACTACTCCACATTTTTTTCATGTTTAATTTTAGATTAGAACACAATTGGATTTGGACTTGATTAACCTTTCGTCCAAAGAAAATCCCGCACCTTTGAGTTGCTAATGTGATTTGATAACAGCTGCAGAAAACAAACTCCATATTTTTGAAGTCAAATCATAGCCAAATTCTGTTTTCAGCCGCCAGCTGCCCAGAGTAAGGCTGAAGAACTTCCCAAAACAATTATATTTAAATTATTAATTAAAACCACTTGGAATATTATGATAAAAAACAATTAGTTTATGCAAAGTGATCTATAAACCCAAAACAGAGTTACAGTGAAAAAAATTCATCAGCTGATGAATAATTAATACAGCTCTTCATTTGTTTCACCTCCTGCACCAAGCAGCACAGAATAAAAGTCATTAATGCGAGTGGATCACAGAGCTAACAGAGATCATTACACATTTATAATCACTAAATGGTTTAAGTGGAAAGTTTGCAGTGCAAAAAAAACCTCTGCAATACCAGGTTCAGAGCAAACTAAAGCCCACAATTTCATCCACCTGGATGAAACAAGACCAAAGAAAAGAAAAACCAATCTGCCTCTTCGACTCATTGGCTGTAGGTAAGCAGCAAGATCCGTTATCACCTGCAAGAAGCGAGGTGCTTCTCCAAAACCTCTGTCTTCAGACCTGTGAGTAAGATTCATGAAAGCAGATGGCCTGACTGCCCTCCCGCTTCTGGCAGGAAAACACCACGGCTTGGCCAAGTACCTCCACGTGCTTACCATGAAGGCTTGTGCTTTCATATCCACGCACGCGCTTCTTCCCCTCAGCCAACAAAAGCAGTATTTTTCTAGTCTGACATGCTACAGGTCCTTTGGCAAAGCACATTTCTTCTTTATGAAACACTGGGGGTGACCAGAACTACATACCTCTCGTTAAACAGTGCTCCAGTGACAGAAGATGATGTCAGCAGAAGAACAGCGTAAATCACTCTTTGCTGCACAATTAAACACTTACTATGTGTTAATTTATAACATTCCTTAAGTCAGTTATTCAGGATGGAGTGAGTGGGAATCACTGGGGCAAAACACACGCAGTCGCTGTCATGTCGCCGGTCTGACGCTACTCTGCTTTCATCCTACTAAACCATTTGTCTCCAGCTAAACCTTTACACCACTTCAAAGAAAAAGTTGGATTTGTACATGTTTGGTTTTATTTTCCAAAGCACTCCGAGTATCTCTCCAAAGAAGTGTCAGAGACTAAAAGTACCCATGGCGGGAGAACATCCATTGCCTTTTGAAGGCTAAATTTTAGCAGAGAGGTTAAGAAATGAGGTAGGTGTTCTGCCAAAGAGCTTCCTGCATGCTCCGTCCCACCTCCTCTGCTTGAGGCAATGAGGGGACATTTTCACAGTGAAAACACTGACTTTGCAACACATTTCTGCTCCAAACGGGAGGCTCACCTGCCTCCCTCAATACACAATACCTTCTTCCCTCATCACCTTACTCTCCCTGCACTTTATTCAGGTGCTTTTCCCCATAGCCGCCTCTATGTCCCATCTGCTGGAAACAAAGAGAGTGCAGCCAGTAACATTAGACTTGAACTTTTTACCTCCTGACATTAGCGGACTCAAAAAAATATAGACAAAACAAGCTGTCCCATTTCTAGATATTGTCTGTGCACTGATCTCAGAAGCGATCAAAAAAATCATAACCCTTTCTGGTCACGAATGATAAATGATGCAACTTTCTCCAAACAGAGCCTGCCTTGCCTTGCCTGGGACTGTCTCGTACGTGGATCAAGTACAGCCATGGAACTCATCTTTGGTTCTGAGGGTAGCTACGGCTCTGCACAGAGAGATCCAGAAGAAGAGTACCATTTGCCTGGTATTGTTTTATGGCTAATTATTATCTCTTGGCTAATAAGCCCCTTGGCTTCTCCCAGAGGAACAGCCCCTCGTTCCCAGCACCTAGTAATTCCAAACCTGATGGGAGTCAGGAGCTGCTTCCTTACAGAGAAAGAAAGAAAGATAATACTAAGGTAGTTACATGGCTTGCAGAAACGGTTTGTCGCTGCCAAGCTGGGAGTATCTGCCACAGGGCACAGTGTGGCCAGCCTTAGAGAGACAGGGCTCCAGTTTACACCTGGCGTGAGCAGCCAGACCCATCCTGCTCTGATGATGTACCCATCCTGCTGAGCACACCAGCAAGGCAGGGTGGCCAGTTCCCAAGACCAGTCACTCACCAGCAACCGACAACAGGCTTACCTTTTGCACCAGTTAAAAATGGGAAATCACTTTTACACTGGTCCAGCCTCCCAGGTTAGCTTCATTTGTTTTGTTAAGAATGTGAAATATATACAGTCTTGCCAGACGTGCCATTTGCAGGGCTGGAATAAAATCTGCATCTCTTTTCAAATAAAAAGTAAAATCCTGAGACGCACACAGTTCCACTCCCTGGATCACACTCGTTTCTCTCCATACATAAAGGGAGCATTGATGTCTCACAGGAATTCACTTTGCAGGGTGGAAATTACCTCTTAGGGTACTGGAAATGAAGGGTTTTCCACCCTGGGAATGATCTGCCTTCCTTACAGCACCTCTGCGTGTTGGATCAGAACAGACTTTTGCACTCTTCCCAATTCTGTGCCTTCCACCAACATGCACTGCCACCGACCTGTTAGCACATACTTTTCATATCTTTCAAAGAGATGGAAGTTTGGGGATGAATTACACTCTGCTTCACAGTCAGCCCAATCCCAGGCACAGTGTTATCACCACAGACAAAGGAGCCCACAGATCTGCTTCATACGCCAGTAAAGGTTTGCTCTGCTTCTGCACTGACAAAGTATTTAATGGGCAACACCGTGGCTTAAATATTCCCCAAACAAGGTAGACTTTTTAAAAAAGCATCACTAGCTCACTCTGCTTTAAAGGAAAAATGATCTTTTGACTGAGAAATGCCCTCCACTCTGCTGCGTTTGGGCCTCAGTGGCTGCAGAGCTGCATGTAGGCAGCGTGAACTGGAAGCGATGCCAGAAAGGCACTGCTGCGGTCTTACTGGCATGAAACCTACTACTTTTGTAGCCTATTTCGAAAAAGCGCTTGACATCTTATGGTCTGGAACATGCCTATATAGCCTATGGTCATAAACTAGCCAATTTTGATTGCTGGGTGTAGGCAGTAACCAAGTAACTAGAAACAAGTAGCTTTGCCTCTAATTACGGAGTATTACAGTGCAATGAGATCCTTGGTGAATGTGATGGTTTTTCCCCCCTCTGCGAAGAAGTTGCCGTTTTTCTCAGCAGCTCCTGTCTGTAGGAACAGCGTGCTAAGACGCTGCTGGCGATACAGCCCTGCGCGGTAGGGCACGCCATGGCAAAGCCGTCTCTAATTGGTATGCCTATCTGCCCATCTCACCTCTGAACTCACGGAACAAAAGCAAGCATTAATCCCCATCTTCAAGAATTCAATAGTCATTTAGGCAGAGGGTCAGGTACCTAATGGGCTGTCAAGTTCAGGCTGTCTATCCGCCCGTCTTCCCGGCTCCCCCAGTTCCCAGGCCTTGACTGACGGTCCTCAGCAGCTGGGGACTTTGTTTTCCTGCCAAAGCACTATGAAGGCCTAAGCACAGGCGACTGCTTTGCAAATTTAAGTTCGGATGACATATTGTGGCTTCACTGAAGGACAGAAGGAAAAAACGAAAAGCAGCCACGAAAAGGTACACAGCAAGGCCTGAGAAACATATTAAGGATGCTATTCCGTCCTGTATCACTGGCACACTTCAACTGAATATAAATATACTTTCAGATGTCTGCATCGTGCTTGTCGATCTGAACCCTACTATGATTGCAGTAGCTTTAGGATACCTCGCAGCAAGGATAACTGTGTGTAAGTGCCGCGTGACACCGATAAAGGTAGAGCGCACGGGTGTACACATTTCCCAGATCTTTTTCAGTGCCACAGGTTACAGAGTGAGTTTGAAAACTACATCCTGGAACGCAGAAACATTGCTACGGCTCCCAGAAGATTCCAGGAGGCACACCAAGAGGAGGGAGCCCTTTCCAGACTCGCTGGGACACGGCCCACTACGCAGATTTGCTTTTGAACACTCTCGTAAAACCGAAACATTTTTTTCCGAACAGATCACAGGTCACGTAAGCTTCCCAAGGGATATATTGGTTACAGATGTTTTCATGTAATAAAATATTCCACTCAACTGCAGTATTTCTAACTGATAATGCTAAAACTAAATTACCCTTGTCTAATGGTTATGTCCCCAATGTACTCCTTACCATGGTAAACACTGGCTCATTTGTTACCGTTTAGCTAACATAATATTTAATTTTTTATAAGAGCACGCCACAATCTATTTCAAGATTGCAAGAGCTGCAACATAAGTTGGAACTTTTCAAAAATAGATACTTAAAATTAATTTTTTGCATATTTGTAGAATAAATTATGCCTCTATATTTCAGCATTATCATACCAATTTGCATTTAAAAGTTATCTCATTTTTTAAACATGAGTAATTTTAGTAATTTTCCAAGATTTCACTCTTGAACTTGGAATTATTAAAAAAAAAAATCACTCCTTGATTGTCTGAATAGTACGGGGCTAATAATGAGACATACAATCTCATGTCCTCCTAGCAGAGTTATTTGGAAAGGAAAGGTCATTGTGATGGTATCTCTAAATGATCAAGTAATTCAAAATAAAAATAAAAAAAAAAGGAAAAGGGAGAGAAGGAGATGATTGTCTGTTTTAAAAATATGCTTACAATATAGCACTAACAAGGACGACTATGAAAAAGGAAAAGAAAAAATAACTGAAAAAGGAAACTCTTTACTAGTCTGCTGGAATAAGGAGCCTCCCTCAAATCAGAGAAGCTTGTGCTGTCATACTGTACTATGTGTCTCCATTAAAACTACCATTTCAGCATTTTTATTTAAAATATTAGAGCATTCGGCTCAAAATATCCACTCCTCTTTGCTCTCCGTATTGGACCACCAGGATCCTCCCTCCTGGATTTCAAATACTGCCATTAAGAACACTGGAATAAAGTAACTCTAGATGTGCTATCCCTGTGTCTATGTTGCAGCTTCAAGGACAAAGTCAATCCTTTCTAATTATGCTTTAAAAAGACTGGAAACATAGCAGGGGCAGAGCATTCTCTGAGGAGGGAGATGTAAGCTACTTTTGCACAGCTGGTGTTGTATCAAAAGTAGAACCTGCTCAATTTTAAGAAAATGTGGAAGCTGGTAAAATTTGGAAGTAGGATGTTTTAGACTAGATCAAAAAAGCATTATTCTCCAAACTCTACAGTGCCACGATTCAGGTATTCACTATTTAATGCTAATGTCCACTTAGGAAAATAGTGTATCCTTTCTGAGCTAACTATAATCACCAATCTTGACAAGCAATTTTTGCAGCTACCAAACTGAAATCTATGCTTGTGCTTGGTAAAGTAAGGCAACATCGCTTTGCATCGCTGTGATGATCAGAAGCATGCTTTAAAGACTCGCTACGGAGGAAAAAATGGAAGCAAGAATTCCCCCCCCCCCATCTGAAAGGATAACTCAGGCTCCAGCAAATCATTCAGGGAAAATGTCTTTCAGATGAACGGAGATGCTTCGTAAGTACAACAAGGGTGAATGTGACCTAAATGGCTACACAATGTTTGGAAGAGATGGACTTTGCTTGGTTCCAAGCAATGCACCAGGAAAACTTTGCCCAAAGGACATTCTTACCATAGTCCTGCTAGTCTGCCTATCACTCTACTTGTCATCGTCATATTTGATGAGCTGTACATTTATTCCGGGGCTGATGCTATAATTCAGATTGCCAGTATGTACGGGAGGCAATAATGCTTCTCTGCTGGCTCTGGCGCTCGGGAGGGAGGTCACGCAGCACATGAAACACTAAGCAATAGCCCTGCTCTCACGGCTAAGGACAACAGCCAGGACAGGAATGAAGCACTGCGTTGTGACCAGTCACTCCATTTCTGAAAAAAGTGCAATCCAGTTTTTCTAAGCAGACTCTTTGACACAGAGCACAGAAGCCTAATCTGCTGATATTGGAAAATTTTAAACTGCTTTAGCAGTTTTCAGGGTAGTATGACTAAGCAGCAGTAAGAGCAGTGGTTGCTGTGCATCAGTGACTTGAAAACACAGAGTCTTGCAAACTCAAATGCTCCTTTGCTCTTCCCCCAAACAGCCTCTAGCACAGTAACCACCAGCAACGTACAGACGTAACTCCTCCGGGATCCGGCATACTGGGAGAAGGACCAGCTCTCTGGAATCAAAATCACCTGGAGTGAGCAGCAGACCCGAGCTGCCAGGGCTGCCCCTGGCAGCTGTGTTCCCGTCAGTCAGCAGCACTGGCTACCACATGTGCCACTGTGCCTTCCATGACTTCTCCTCTTCCCTCGTTATTTTTGCTGGCTGCCACAAAAACCCTCAGCTAGCTGACACTACTCACTGGGAAGCAAATCTCTTTATTTTAGTGCATGCATAACATGGGTGGCAGCAAAAAACCACAAATGCACCAACCTTGAAACTCATCTATGGAGGGAGTGTGAGCAAAGCAAAACTCTTGAGAGATTCTGTAACTCCTGACACACACATGAACGTACAGTTTGCAAGGTGCAAATTTGTTATTTTGAATTCATTTTTGGTATGTTTTGCAGTATCTTTGCCTTGCCCTGGTTGCTTAAGCACAGCACCCTGAAAGCATAGCTAGCTAAGATGCCCAACGGTGTCATTCGTCTGTTGCTCGTCTGCCTCCCTTCCCCGGCCCCTTTATCTTATCTAGGCAGTCAATACCATATCCAAAACCATGCATTGGCTTCCCTGAGTTTTTAAATAAATTCCTAATTAACTCACCCTTTATTTTAAACCATTGTATGGAGCAAAATGCTCCAATTAAAAATGGAATGTCTACTAATTTAAGCCCAAAGGTTCCGTTAAGGCAAGTTTCATGAATCCTAAAAATAGAAACGCATTCATAATTTTTTCCTCACTTTAATTAGTTGTTTTTTTTTTTTTGGCTTGAATTTAAATATTCCTCTGCAGCTTCTTCAGCTGCATTGCAGCAGTAGGAACCCCACGCACAGCACTACAAGAACGGCAAGATGAAAGACGACTCGTCTTTTTAATTCTTCCACTCAGAGAGGAGTGTAAAGTGGAAGCATGCATCCCACAAAATAGAAGCGTTGCAATTAAACAGGAGACACTTCAGAAAGATGGGACTCCTGGAGCTAAACGAAACGTTTGGTTGATTTGTGTAAAGAGACATCTTGGTCCTTCTCTAATCTATCGTCTTAAGTGAGGTGGAAGAAAATAGCATTGTGGCAGTCAAGGTAAAGGTGATGTGACTAATGGTATAGCAGCCAGACTAAGGGCAAGTCAGTTTGGAGTGAGCTGAAAAATATGCTCTATGGGCTCCTTGAATGACATTACTTATAGCAGTCACAGAATGCAAGGTCACGCTTCTTCAAATACAGGTTAAACTTGTAAGGTGCTGAACTAATCTGGAAAGCAGCAACTTGAAGAATGACTTCAGGGCCACGGTGAGCCGCAACTAAAACTCTGGCAGGGATGCAGTGGCTAAGACGATTAATAAGATCCTTCAATAAGTCAGCTAGGTGAAGACACAAAGCAGAAAGCATCATTGTAGCTCTTCAGAGTAGCATTTATTAGGAACAAGCTGAGGTTATCCAGGGCAACGGGGTAGTAAGCAAAACCATTCCAAGTGGTAGTCATGGACCTGCTGTCTGCTTTGCCTATGCTAGAGCCGCGCTTCCTCCTTTCACAGCTGGCAGAAGCGGCAATGGGAGGAGATGTGGGAACCAGCTCCTCCCAGCCCTGGCCACACTCTCTCTTCCTTCCCTCTTCCACAGCTGGGGTAGCAAGCCCAGATGTTCAGGGTGAACTCATTTTACCCTCATTCCTGGAGTGGCAAAAATTCAGTTTCTCTTAAATTGCTGAGATGCCTGGGACTGGTTCTGTCACTTCACGCAGCATTACTGAAATGATTGCAAGCATACATGGCCATGTCTGGCAACCACACTGCACAAAAGATGTTGACAAATTGGAAAGGATTCAGGATGGAGCTGCAAGAAGGGGGAAGGATGCCCTAAAGCAAGAGCCAGAAGTAATTCAGTCTGTCTATTTTCACAAAAAGAAAGTTCAGAATGACTTGATCACAGTCCATAAATACTTACGTTAATGAGAGTCATTTAATAAAGGGCATAACAAGATAGAGAGTTGAAAAAATGGAACTTTAAGGCACAATTCAGGCTAAAAATTAGGAGGAAATGTTAGAAATGAATGCAATTAAGTCACTGGAACCTTTTACATTTGCATGCAGTAAATTTGCCATCACCTGAAGTCTTTAAAAGAAATTGAGATGGGATGTCTTTATAAAACGATATTATCTAGCTCAAGCAGAACTTGCAGCCCGAGTGAAGTAGCGAATTTGTACAAGTATATAATATAGCTGAGCAACCTAGATGATCATAACATTACAAAACCCACGAGCACATATTTATTTCTTGAGTGGGCCTACAAAATCCAGTTTTTCCTGTATCTGCTTTAAATGAATACACAGGCTTTGCTGAACCCAATTTGACCTTCTAATTTGAGCCTTCTGCTGTAGAAGTGATACATGTCCAGTTTCCTTCTCTTCAGACACTGTGAGGAAGCAACCCAAACACCTGAGACTGAGCGCAAGTGAACGCAGTGAATTTGAAGACAAGAAGCCTGCAAGCTTTCAAGCAGCTCCCCTAACCCAAGAGCCTGAAGCGCTGGCGTGCTTTCCAGGGGCATTTCCAAGCAACCTTGGTTTGTTCCAGTATGTCGGATTAGATGGAGGACAGGGGCTTACCAGCTACAGATCCCTGACCCTGGCCAACCCAGTTATGCTAAGCAGGACAGTACAGGAGGTATGGTGGTATTTAAATACTTGCTGACCACCGAACAAGTAAATAATTTCACCAGGAGTGCAACACAGAAGAACAGGGCAAAGCAGGACAGCCTGGATATATCCAGGTTTAAGCTAGTTAAATCCATACCTTTGAAATCCATTTCAAAACTACTGCACATTTTAGTTTAATAACGGCATTAACATCTCAGGAGTGATATTACGCGGTGGCAGCATTTCCTAGCAGTCCATGAGCTTTAGGAATGATGCCTTTATGTGGACAGGAGACAGAATCAAAGAAGGCACATTCTCGCCTCCGGTTCAGCTCCTCTGCTGAATTGTTTGCAAATCCATACTCCTTTCTTCTCTCTACCCCCATAAGAGGCATTTACTGTTTTTATGATCTCAGGATGGAAAAATATTAATCAGAAACAGCAGTAACAATTTCTTTTTCTTCTCAAATCTGTGTGGCATTAAGTATAATTACATAAATAACTGGAATGGCAGAAACAGACAATTGCTGGCTTTGTATGGGTATTGGAAAAGATTATACTGTTTTTATCATGTCTCTCAAATAATGGGTATCTTCCAAGCCTACTGTCAAGGAGACTGCTTGCTGCTTTACTGCTGATATGAAAATAATCTTGTAAAAATACTGAGAGAGGGTCTTTCCACATACTTTCCGCCAGAAAAGATTACTTAAATAAACTGTTTAACCTGCTATTGACCTAAAACCTAGTTACATAAATGTTTTAAAAATTACTTATCCATCTTGAGTAGATAAAAGTAATCTAGTGAAGTCAAGGATAACATAGGAAGTCCCTTAATGATGGCTGCATTCTCTGCAGCTTCTATTAGCATATGATTTTTCTGCTGGCAAAGTAGATACAAATGAACTGCAAGAACACAGGCGTGGGACAGCTCTTCCTCTTTGTAAAAGACTGGTAAGAGAGAGAGATACACATACACATAAAGGAAGAGTGAAAACCTCCAAAGAGCTCTTACAAAGGGAACCTCAACTGTGTTTTCCCCAGTTTTTCCATTATAAACATTGCTATGCCTTCTTTTTAAAACCAACAGTAAAAATTACAGAGGCCATATGGAAGTTGAATATGGAGGATGTGCCTACCAATACATAAGCTACAGTCATCCCAAAGTCAATAAAAATAAGTGCATAAAACACTTGCTCCAGATTGCTGAACAAATGCTCAAAACCAACTCAGACAAATTATACCCAATTCAACGCAGATGCGCCCAGAGATACAAAGCGTTCCAGGCATCCCATCGCAACGTGGGCGAAGAGGTCAGTGTGTTTATCAAGCCTAACGAAGGCTATACCAGCAAGGCAGGCATCGGCTTCATCTACCAAAAATCCCCGACCTTTAACATCCTGGGTTTGTTGGCAGTGCCAGCGACCGCTCCGCTCAGTGGCGTGCAACGAGAAGAGCCTCCCAGGGCCTCGACCCTCCTCCCTTGCAATCGGGGAGGTGATGCCAGATGCAAATTTGGAATTCTTCAGCATTTTGTCTGACAGCATAAATGTTATGTTTTTTCATGAACCGAACCAGTCATCTGCTCCACTGCACGCTTTCACCACCTGCTTATATTAGGCACGTAGGATGGGACGCTTGTGTTTCAGTGACCAGAGCTGGCACGTATATAAAGCTTTAGCTGCTACAGTATTATCCCAACCTTTGGGTTTTTTTTACCAAACGGATTACACATTCAGCATTCCCCTTCATCACTTTAAGGAAATGGCACCTTTCGTATAGACCCAAACAACAGCCATGTGGTC